>VFQN01000477.1_pt1 | contig 74310 bp, 68 predicted proteins | sample 3512371 | NCBI WGS metagenome assembly VFQN01 (sample SAMN10412370, study PRJNA504923) | tailings metagenome | isolation source: Replicate 2 from Balatoc abandoned mine | place: Philippines: Itogon, Benguet | collected 2017-08-28 | reverse complement strand
AAAAATGTGAAGGCTGAAAGACGGCTGGCGGAATAGCGCGCCACCAAGGTGAACCAGATGAGAAAGGTCAGCGCGACCACCCAGATCGTCTGATAGGCGAGCGAGGTCAGCGCGACCGTCCCGGGCATCCGAGTCAGTGCCTCGCCAGACAGCCATGCGGCGATCGCCAGCATCGGCGCTGAAATCACAAGCTGGTATTGCAGCGTCTTTTCGGGCGCGGCGTGCGCAAGCGAGGATGATTTCACGACGAGCGTCGTCAGGCCCCATCCGATGCCGCCACCAAGCGCGAGGGCATCGCCCAGCATCTGGTTCGCATTGGCGGACGGCGTCGGTACGCCGAATGCCAGAACGAGGCCGGCAAACGACATCAGGAGGCCCGCCCATTGAGTCCATCGGAACCGGTCACTCGGAACCAGAAGGTGGGAACCGAGCACCACCACGAACGGCGCGGCATAGACGAACAGGGTCGTCCGACTGGCGGTGGTGTAAAGCAGGGCGCGATAGATGAAGATGAATTCAAGACCGAACAGGAGTCCAGCGAGGATGCCGGCGCGGAGCGTCTCGCCGCGCAGGTCGAGGGAGATGCCGCGCCCGCGCGCATATAACCAGATGATTGCGGCTGCGCCCGCCGAGCGTATAGCGGCTTGCGTGAACGGGGGAATGTCGCTCAGTGCAAGTTTCACGGCGACCTGGTTGAAGCCCCAGCACAGGCAGAGAAAGACGACCAGGGATGCCGCACCCAGTTCGAGTGGGCGCGTCGCAGCCGTATGCGGCGGCGCTGGAGTGGCGGAGCTCATCCAATGGTTCCCGGCAGGGATTGTGTGGGCTGTTTAAAGCAGGTTTCGTCGGGGCGGTAGCGAACGAGGGCATGGCGGGCATGCCCCTCTTCGTCACCACGCGCGCAGCGCAAGACGCCGCCTATCTGCAATGCCCGCATATGCCGGTGATTTCGATGACCGGTGCTTTCGGAGCAAAGTTCGCGGCGCGTGTCGCCGCCTTCAGTGAATCCGCAACCGCTTGCGATGGTGCTTCGCCGACCTCGCCGCAACGCTCGCAGATCAGGAAAACGACGAGATCGCCGGCCTCATGGCGATGACCGCAAGCAAGATACGCATTGCGGCTCTCGATGCGGTGTGCCAGGCCGTTCTCGATCAGGAAGTCAAGCGCGCGATAAACCGTGATCGGTGCATGGCGCGTTCCATGCCGGATGGCAGCGCGATCGATGATCTCGTAGGCGCCAAGCGGCTTGTGATGCTCCAGCAGGACTTCAAGCACCTGGCGGCGCGTGGGCGTCAGCTTCTGCGAGCGCTGGTGACACAGTGTTTCGGCACGCCGCAGCGCGTCGGCACTGCAGCGATTGTGATCATGATCGGGCGCGGGAAAGACCGGACTGCTCATTTCCTCCTCTTATAGTCCCTTTCGGTGACTGCAACCCCGCCGGTTTGGCACAAATCTGTTTTGCAATGCACAATTAGATTTATTGCAACGCAACAAATCGGACCTAGGTTCATTCCCTTGCGGAGCGACGAGACGCAACTGGGAAGCTGAATGCTGAAAGACATGTCGGCCGGGGTAACTCGGCTTTTGACCGGGCTGCGGCCGCGGGCCGGCGTCAAGCGGGTCAGTCTCGCCTTGCAGGGCGGCGGGGCGCATGGCGCGTTTACGTGGGGCGTCCTGGATTACCTCCTAGAGGACGGCCGCGTGGCGTTTTCCGGCGTGTCGGGAGCGTCGGCAGGCGCGGTCAATGCGGTGATGCTCGCGGACGGCTTGTGCCGGGGCGGGTCTGCCGAGGCGCGCAAGCGCCTCGCGGAATTCTGGCGGTCAGCCAGTCTCGGTGGTGGCCTGCCTGCACCACAGCGCGCGGCTCTCGATCGAATGCTTGCGCTCTTTCCTGTCGGCGGCTCGCCGGTGCAGTTGTTCGTCGACGCGATGTCGCGGTTCATGAGTCCGTACGACTTCAACCCTCTCAACATCAATCCGCTGAAATCGCTGATCGAGCGCTTCGTCGATTTTGATGCGATCCGCGGCCATGCGGATCTCGAATTGTTCATATCGGCCACGAACGTGAAGAGCGGACGGCTGCGGGTGTTCCGGCGCGAGGATATCAGCTCCGATGTCGTGATGGCCTCAGCCGCTCTTCCGCATGTCTTCCGCGCGGTGGAGATTGACGGCGAGCATTACTGGGACGGTGGTTTCACCGGCAATCCGCCGTTGTTGCCTCTGATTACCTCGAACAGCGATGACGTCTTGCTGATCCAGATCGCTCCGCTGCGGCGCGACGACACACCGACATCGGCCCGCGACATCCTCAATCGCGTGAATGAAATCGCCTTTTCGTCGTCGCTCTCCGCGGAATTGCGCGCTCTTGAATTCGTAGCGCGCGGCACTGGCCGTAATGCTCCCGGCGTCAACGTGCACCGTATCCTGCTCGAGGGCTTCGACAAGCGGCTGAACGGTTCAAGGCTCAAGACCGATTACGATTTCTTCGCATTGTTGCATCGTGCAGGCCGCCGCGCGGCGCGCCGCTTTCTCGATCGACATTTCGAGGATATCGGTCATCGATCCACGCTCGATCTTGCGAAGGAAACAGCGGCCTAGCGACGTATCGCCGCTTTGCGGGGGAGAGAAGACCGCGACGCCGTGCTAATCTCACCCCATGACCTCGCACACGCCACTCCTCACCATCGAAGCCGGTCAGGCGCATATCGACCTCCTGATTGGCGACATCACCACGCTTGATGTCGACACCATCGTGAATGCTGCGAATGACAAACTGTTGCCGGGCGGGGGCGTATGCGGTGCGATCTTCCGCGCCGCGGGTTCCGAACTCGATGCAGAATGTCGAACGCTGGGCGGTTGCTCCACCGGAGATGCGAGGATCACACGCGGCCATCGGCTGAAGGCGCGACACGTCATTCACGCCGTTGGCCCGGTGTGGAGCGGCGGCAACGCCAATGAGGATGCGCTGCTCGCCTCCTGCTACCGCCGGTCGCTGGAACTTGCCGCCGGCGAAAACCTTCGCAGCATCGCGTTTCCTGCAATTTCAACCGGCATCTACGGCTTTCCTGCCGACCGCGCCGCACGTATCGCGACAGGTACGGTGGTGTCTGAATTATCTGCCGGCGCGCCCATCGCGCACGTGATCCTGTGCTGCTTCGACGCGCGGTCGGCACAGTGCTATGTCGAGGCTATTGCGGAGATGGGGCTGGGCTAGGTCCAGCATCTGCTGCAGCGGCAAGCCCCGAGCCGCAAACGACAGCGCTACGACCGCATCAAACGTTCCGCCACGGCTACGCAGCCGATGAGTCCCGGCTCCTCGCATATGATGAGTGACGTCGGAATTCTTTTCAGCAGGGTCTCATAGGGCGGATGCCTTTCGAAGGCGGCGCGGAACAGCCGTGCCTCGAATAGCGGACCGAGGCCGGTCGCGACTCCGCCCGCAATATAGACGCCGCCGGTGGCGCGGAAGGTCAGCGCCATGTCTCCCGCGAAGCGACCTAACAGGCGCACGAACATCGCGATTGTCATGCGGGCTGTGCGATCGCCCGCGCGCGCCTGCCGCACGATCATCTCGGATTTCACCTTGAGTGTATCCGGGTGCATGGCCGCATGCAGCGCGGACAAACCGGTGCCTGACAGAATGGCCTCCGCCGATAGCGGCGTTCCTTTCTCTGCGAACCGGTGAAAGATGATCTCTTCGTCAGGATAAGCGGGCCCGAACGACGAATGCCCGGCTTCGCTTGCGATCACATGGAAACCGTTGCCGGTCGGAACCAGAGCAGCGACACCCAAGCCTGTGCCCGGTCCAACCACGAGTTTGACGCCGTCCGGCATGTCGCAAGCGTCGCCGATCGGCTGCAGGTCGTCGCGTTGCAGCGACGGCAGCGCCCAGGCCAAAGCTTCGAAATCATTGACGGCGTGAATCGGCGAAAGGCCAAAGCGTGCCGACAGATCCGGCAGCCGGACACACCAGTTGCGGTTGGTGAGAGAAATCTCCTGACCATTGACGGGCGCGGCCAAGGCCAGCACGGCCGCACGCGGCCGGTGCGTCGCGCCATCGAGTGCGCGGGCCAGCACGCCTTCTGGCCCGTCAACACTGTCATTGGCGATAGTGACGATTCCCTGCGGTCTGCCGCCAAGCGACGCAAACGCCGCTCGGCTTGTGGTCCCGCCGATATCGGCAATCAGGATGTCAGACATGTCGCACCCGGTGCATCAAGCCTGCTTGTCCTCCGCGGCGAAGACTTCGCGGGCGATCCGGAACGAATCCACTGCGCACGGGACGCCGGCATAAATCGCGACCTGGAGGAAAACCTCCATAATCTCGTTCTTGGTGACGCCGTTGGTCAGCGCGCCCTTAATATGGGCCTTCAGCTCGTGCGGCCGATTCAGGATCGAGATCATCGCGAGATTGAGCATTGAGCGTTGTTTCAAGGGGAGGCCTTCGCGACCCCAGACATTACCCCAGCAATATTCGGTGACCAGTTCCTGAAGCGGCCGGTTGAAGTCGTCCACATTCTGCAGCGCCGCATCGACATAGGCATCGCCCAGCACCTTGCGACGGATTGAGAGGCCCTTGTCGTACATGTCCTTGTTCATGATCGCTTCCTGATGAGGTCTGCGGGGACGACGGCGCCGCCGCTGGGTGGGGCGCGACCGTGCGCCGCGCTGCGCGCAGACCCGGGTCGCGCGTCTGTCATGCCTGCTAGAAGGCCGGATTTCCAACCCCTTTATCGCGGCAGCGTCCCCGCACCCGCGCCAAGCGCGCCGCAGCGATCCTTGAACAAATGATAAGCTAGCTTATTATATTGAGGCTCACAAAGAGTTTCGTCATGCCGACGCCGTCTCCCCATCGTGATTTTGCTTTTCTTATCAATGACGTAGGCCGGATGCTCCGGACCTACGCGGATCAGGTCGCGCGTCAGTATGGGATGACCCGCGCTCAATGGGCGGTGCTGAAGCGACTCGAGCGCAACCAGGGTCTGAAACAATCCGAACTGGCCGAGATGCTCGATCTCCAGCCCATCACGCTGACGCGGCTGGTGGATCGGCTCTGCGAGAGCGGCCTGATCGAGCGACGCCCAGATGCGAACGATCGGCGCGCGAAGCGTCTGTTCCTGACGCCCGCCGCGCAGCCGTTGATGGATCGCCTCGATACGCTCGGTGGTGACCTCATGGAAAAAATTCTCGCCGGGCGCACATCGGAGGAGACCGACGCCGCCGTCGCCTATCTCGGCGCCGTGAAGGACAATCTGCGCCGGCTTCTCGACAAGAACGAACCGGACCAAGCGTCCGACAAGAACAGCGAGAAACGCTATGCGTGACAATGTGCTGCGTATGCCCGACGCCGCGGAGGCCAAAGCCAAGCCATTTTCGCTGACCGGCTTTCTTCGCGCGCGCCTGCGGATCATTCTGCTCGTGGTGATCCCGCTGATTGCCGCAGTCGCGGGCCTTACCGTTTATCTCTATGGCGGCCGGTATATCGAGACCGACAACGCCTATGTTGGCGCGCAGAAGGTTCTGGTGACGCCCGACATATCCGGCAAGATTGATGCGATCTACGTCAAGGAAGGTCAGCACGTCGCGCCAGGAGATCGACTGTTTGAGATCGATCCGGTTCCGTACCAACTCGCGCTGACCCAGGCGAAGAGCAAGCTCGCGTCCGTGCGCACCGACTTCGACAATCTGAAGACCAATTTCGCTTCGCTGACCAAGCTCGCCGACTATGCGCAGCAAAACGTCGTGCTCAAACAGCGCGACGTCGAACGAAAACGCGAACTCGTGACCAAGCTGGCCGGCACGCAGGCTGATCTCGACACCGCGATCTCCGCGCTTGTTGCCGCGCAGCTTCAGGCGCAATACGCTGCGCAGCAGAAGGGCGACACATTCAACCAGCTTCTTGGCGATGCCCAGCTGCCGATCGAGAAGTTTCCCGCCTACATCCAGGCGAAGGCTGCGCTCGACCAGGCGCAGCGCGATCTCGATCATACCACCTTGCGCGCCGCCATGGGCGGCACCGCGACCCAGGTCGATTCGATCCAGCTTGGACGCTTCGTCACAGCGGGCACTCCGGTGTTCAGCATCGTCGACGACAGCGCGCCGTGGGTCGATGCCAACCCGAAGGAAACCGACATCACGCATCTGCGCGTCGGGCAGAAGGTGGAACTCGATGTGGATTCCTTTCCCGATCATACATTCCACGGCACCGTTCAATCGGTCAGTCCCGGAACCGGCGCGCAGTTTTCAATCCTGCCGGCGCAGAACGCGAGCGGCAACTGGGTCAAGATTGTCCAGCGGGTTCCGGTGCGGATCGTATTCGATCGCGATGAGGATACCGCCCGGTTGCGGGCCGGCATGAGCGTGGATGTCGCGATCGATACCAAACGAAGCCGGTCGCTCGCGGGCCTGCTCGGATTCACCTATGCAGCCCATGAAGTGAAGTAGCGTCGATGTCCGCCCCCGGCACAGCAATCTCGCCGTTGCCGGCTGGCCCGCGCCGGACGCTGGTGACGATCTGCGCCATGTCGGCGACCATCATGCAGGCGCTCGACACGACGATCGCAAACGTCGCGCTGCCCTATATGCAGGGCACGCTTGGCGCGTCCATGGATCAGATCAACTGGGTGCTGACATCCTACATTGTTGCCGCTGCGATCATGACCGCGCCGATGGGCTGGCTCGCAAATCGATACGGCACGAAAAGGCTCTTCATCATTTGCGTCGTCGCTTTCACGACCGCATCCATGCTGTGCGGACTCGCGCAGAACATCGAGCAGATGGTGGTGTTCCGGCTACTGCAGGGCATGGGCGGCGCTGCGCTGGTACCGCTGTCGCAATCCGTGATGCTGAACTCCTACGCCCCGGAAGAGCGCGGTCAGGCGATGGCGATCTGGGGCATGGGCGTGATGCTGGGCCCGATCATGGGGCCGACGCTCGGCGCCTGGCTGACCGATAATTACTCGTGGCACTGGGTTTTTCTGGTGAACCTGCCGGTCGGCATTGTCACCACGATCGGCCTCATCCTGTTCATGGACGAGACCAAGCCGCAGGGCGGTACGCGCTTCGACTGGTTCGGATTCCTGGCGCTTGCCGTCGGAATCGGTTCGTTGCAACTCATGCTCGACCGCGGCGAACAGGTCGGCTGGTTCGAAGCGAACGAAATCTGGATCGAGGCAACGATCGCGGTTGCGGGTTTCTATTTCTTCCTTGCGCATTCGTTCACAACCAAAACCCCTTTTGTCCGCTTCGAATTGTTCCGGGACCGTAATTTCGTCAGCGGCTGCCTTTTCATGGTGCTGATCGGGGTCACGCTTTTCGGCACGATGGCGCTGGTGACGCCGTTCCTGCAGAATGTGCTGAACTATCCGATCCTCTCCGCGGGCCTGCTGCTCGCCTCGCGCGGCATCGGGACGCTGGTCGCCATGATCGCTGTGGGCCGGCTGTTGCGTGTCGTCCAGGCGCGCTATCTCGTGCTTGTCGGGCTGTCCATCACTGCGTTCACATTGTGGGAGATGACCGGCTTCACCGACTACACGTCGTCGCGCACCATCGCTGTGTTCAGCGTGATGCAGGGCGTTGGGCTTGGGCTCGTATTCGTGCCGCTGTCTACAGTGGCCTTCGCGACTCTCGCGCCGCATCTTCGTACGGAAGGCGCGGCGATCCTGACGCTGGTGCGCAATATCGGCTCCTCCATCGGTATTTCATTGGTGATCGCGCAACTCACCAACACGACGGTGAAGATGCACGCGCATCTGACGGAGTATATCACGCCGTTTCATGATCCGCTGAAGATGCCCGATGTCGCTGCGATCCTGAACACCGCCACCGATCAGGGCCGTGCACTACTCAACAACCTGATCAATCAGCAGGCCGCAATCATTGCCTACGGCAACGACTTCAAGCTGCTGATGCTGCTGACGCTCGCCGCGATTCCGCTGGTGTTCCTGATCCGTGCGCCCAAGAGCGCCGCACCCGCCGGCGATCACGACGCCGTGCTGGATTGAGAGCCGCCGGGGACCTTCGCCTATTGTGACCCAAGAAACTCTCGCCGAGCGGCGTCGGTATGTTCGCCGAGCCGTGGCACGGCGGCGTAGTGTCGTTGTTCATCATGGATCGGGGCAGGCGCCGGCATCGTTGCGGGGCCGCTCGGCGTGTCGACCGCGATGCGGCGCAGGTGGGGATGCGCGGAAAGCTGGGCGCAATCATTGACGCGCGCGAAGGCGATATCGGCAAGTTCAAGCTTCGCCATAAGGTCGGCGACGTTGTGGCGTGCAAAGGCTGCGCCGACAATGGCATCCATTTCGCTGCGATGGGCGACGCGCTGGATGTTGGTGGTGAATTTCGGATTTGTTCCGAGCGTCGCATCGCCCAAAACTCTCTCGGCCAAAACCCGCCATTCGCGGTCGTTCTGGATCGAAATGAGAATGTCGGCGACATCCTTCGATTTGAAGACGCCGTAAGGTGCGATCGCGGCATGTGCGAGACCGATCCGTTTGAAGGGATGTCCGCCTTCGTAAGAGAGTAGCGGCACCGTCATCCATTCCGCCATCGCGTCGAACAGCGACACGGAAATCGTCGCGCCTTCGCCGGTGCGGCCCCGCGCGATCAGCGCTTCGAGGATCGCCTGATACGCATTCATGCCCGCGCCGATATCGGCGACGGAAAAGCCGACTCGCGCCGGAGCCTCCGGACCGCCAGTGATGGAGGCAAGCCCGACCTCCGCCTGCACGAGAAGATCGTAGGCCTTGCGTGCTGTGAAAGGTCCGCTCTCGCCATAGCCGGAGATCGAGCAACAGATCAGGCGCGGATATTCCTTGCGCAGGTATTCGATCGGAAACCCGAGTTTTGCGATGGCGCCGGGTTTTAGATTCTGCACGAACACGTCGGCCTTCGCGAGCATCGCGGCGAACAAACGTTTGTCGTCGGTCTCACTCAGGTCGAGAACGACCGATTCCTTGCCGCGATTGAGCCAGACGAAATTGGCGCTCTCACCGTGGACATAGCCATCATAGCCGCGCGCGAAATCGCCTTCGGGCCGCTCGATCTTGATCACGCGCGCGCCCGCATCAGCCAGGCGGCAGGTTGCCTGTGGCGCCGCCACCGCCTGTTCCAGCGAGACCACAAGAAGTCCGGCGAGGGGGAGGGTCATTGATGCTCTATTGTCAGCGCTCAATCCGTCATCCTGAGGTGCGAGCATCGCTGGCAAGTATACGCAGCCAGCTTAAACTTGGCTGCCTGCGAGCTCGAAGGATGAACGGCCAATGGTCGGGCCGACGCCCTTCGAGGCCAGCGCTGTGCGCGGGCGCCTCAGGGTGACGGAAAAGGGCTGAGCGCTGCATCTCGCAGTGATCTCTAGAACTTGTTCTTGCGTTCGCGAATTTCCTTGAACACCTCGGCTGCGGATTTCCCGCTCATGCCGACAGCATCGGCGACAGAAGGCATATCCGCGCGCAGGAACACGTTCGCCGCCTTCTCCGCGCCGAGTGTTTGCGGCAGCGTCGGCTTTCCGGCGGCGCGCAATTCATCGACTTCCGCCGCGCGCTTCTGCAAGGCCGGATTATCCGGCTCGATTGTGAGCGCGAACTTGATGTTCGACTGGGTGTATTCGTGACCGCAATGGAAGCTGAGGTCGTCTGGCAATGCGCGGATCTTCAACAGCGATTCCCACATTTGCTCAGGGGTGCCCTCGATCACGCGGCCACAGCCGATCGAAAACAGCGTATCGCCGAAGAAGCCGACCTTTTCCTTGTCGAACACCAGCGAGATGTGACCCGCAGTATGGCCGGGCGTGTCGATCACGCGAGCCTCCAGCGATCCGACCTTCACGGTATCACCGTCGCCATAAGTGGCGTCGACATCCGCGATCTTGGCGGCTTCGTTCTTCGGCGCCGTAACGCGGCATTTGTACTTGGCCTTCAGTTCGGAAATGCCTTGTGTGTGATCGGCATGATGATGCGTCACCAAAATGTCGGTCAGGTTCCAGCCGGTGTCTTTTAGGGCCTTCTCCACTGCAGCAGCCTCGGGCGCATCGATCGCGGCCGTAGCGCCGGTTTCGGGATCGTGAATGAGAACGCCGAAATTGTCGGAGAGGCAGGGGAATTGGTGGATTTTCGCCGGCATGTCGGTCCCGTCATGAAGGAGTGAGTTTTAACGCTACCATGGTGCGATGGTTTCGAGAATGCGCGGGTTGCCGCGACAGCCAGTGTTTCATGCTACCGTTGGGCCATGTTTATCGATGTGGTCGATCTGCGGAATTTCTACGCCCAGTCGCTTGGGGTCGTGGCGCGCCGTTTTGTCGGCGAGGGGATTCGCGCGCATTGGACCGGCCTCAGTGGAGACCGCATTGCCGGCATCGGCTATACCACGCCCTATATGGGCCTCTTCCGTGAGGACGCGGAACGCTGTCTCGTCTTCATGCCGGCCTCCCAGGGTGTTGTGAAATGGCCCTCGAATCAGCCGGGGCTCGCCGCCCTGGTGGATGAGACCGAATTGCCGCTGACGGATTCGGCGGTCGATCGCGTGCTGCTGGTGCATGCGCTGGAAATGGCTGACGATCCGGTCCGTCTGCTGCGCGAGGTCTGGCGCGTGCTTTCGGCCAATGGGCGCTTGCTCGCGGTAGTGCCTAATCGTCGCGGTCTGTGGGCACGAATGGACAACACGCCCTTTGGCCATGGGCGGCCATACTCGCGACCGCAGATTACCCGGATCCTGCGCGAAACCCTGTTCACGCCAAAAGGCTGGGGTGAGGCGTTGTTTGTGCCGCCTGTGCAGCGCAACTGGTTCCTGCGCTCGGCAGGCGCTTGGGAGCGCGCCGGACCGACAGTCCTGGCTCCATTCCCCGGCGTGCATATTGTCGAGGCGACCAAGCAGGCCTATCGCGCGATTCCTGTACGACGGGAGAAGCGAGCCCTCGTGCCGCGGCTTGAGCCGGCCCTGGCGCCATCGGCCGGCAGGGTCGTGCGGGATGCCGTCATGCAAAGTCGAAAGAATGACGAGGGCTAGGAGCGGCTGCTATCGGCCCATTCCGTGCGACCAACGGGCTGGACTGATGGGCTGGATTGCCGGGTCGTGCGGCTGTGGCGCCGCCCGACGACCACCCAGCCGCACAATCAGTCGCCAGCCGGGGCCTGGCTCTGTTCGTCGCCGCCCTCGGCTACGTCGGAACGCGGCCCGCGCGGGCCTCGTCGGCGCCGCCGATGCAGCGGGAAGCGATCAGCCTGACCCTCAGTACCGCCATTGGGCTGTGCCCCAGCCGGGGCAGGCGCTCCGGTGATAAACGACGGCAGACGGTCGACATTCTCGTCCTGCGCGCCGTTGCTTTGATAGGGCTGGCGATTGTCAGGACGCTCTTGCCGGTCATGGCGCTCTTGCCGGTCGTGGCGCTCTTGCCGTTCCGGACGCTCGTTCCGTTCGGGACGGTCGTTTCGTTCCGAACGCTCGTGCCGGGGCTGATGCTCGCGTGCTTCGCGCGGCTGATACGGCTGTTCGCGCTGCTGATAAGGCTGCGACTCTCGCGGCTGCTGCTGGTAAGGCTGTTCGCGCGGCGAATGTGGCTCGTAATTCGGCTGCGAATCGTCGTCGCCGTCGAAATTGTCTTCGTTCGATTCGCGCTGCTGGAACGGCTGGCTCTGCCGGAACTGTTCCTGCGCCGCCGCAATCAGACGGAAATAGTGTTCGGCGTGCTGATAATAATTCTCGGCGGCAACCGGATCGCCGGATGCGGTCGCATCGCGTGCAAGCTGGATGTACTTCTCGGCGACGTGATTAGCGGTGCCGCGGATCTTCACGTCCGGTCCGTTCGATTCGTAAACCCGTGTCAGCGGATTGTGGCTCTTGCCGCCACCGCCGCGATTACGACCTCGCATCCGATGCTTGTTCTGACCGTTTCTCATGGCTTACCTGTTTGCCAACTCCTGATGGCGCGGCCTTCGCCGCGTTGCGGATTACTCGAAACCCAAATCGCAGCGCCGTAACGATCACAACGCCGCCCGCAGATGCAGCGGCATGCGCCCCTTTGGACCTTGTGGTTCAGCGGGTTTCGTTCCGATAGCTTCCAAACCCCCGGCGCAACCATTGCGCCGCCCCTTCAGCCAAACCCGACTGCACACGCAGATGGCATCGTCGTCATCGGTCCGATGCTACCGGTGTAGCGCAGGATCAATTCGGCTAATCGTTCTTCGTTCGGTCTGTTTTCGTCGTTCGACCTATCGTGTCGACCCAATGCCCGTGCCGGCTAATGCCCTTGATGCTTTTTTGCCGCCGCCTTCGCGGGCACTTGTTCGGGGAAGCCCTCTTCCCTCGGAAACCGCGCCCGGGCCTCAATTGGCGGCCCGCTTCAGGGCCGTAATCTGAGCGGAAACTAGTCTGTCCGCCGCGATAATCCAAGCGTTATTTTTGCGGAGCCGGATGCTCTTGGGGAATGGCAAAAGCGCCGATTTTCGGCCGTTATCGCTAACTCCGCCGGAACGAAAGCACCCGCGCGACACCTGACAGATCGGGACGAATAGCCGCGCGTTCAAGCCCCCCGTCGGCAGTCAGAATCGCCTCCACGTCGGCTGCCTGACCGATGCCGATTTCAAGGATCGCCATGCCGCCATGCCGGAGAATGTGCGGAGCGCGTCGCGCAATCGCGCGATAAGCGTCGAGCCCATCGGAGCCGCCGTCGAGCGCACGCCGCGGGTCATAGTCGCGCACCTCGCGCTCGAGCGCTTCGATGTCACGCGTCGGGATATAGGGTGGGTTCGACACCAGCAGGTCGAATGTGTCGCCGAGGTCGTCCGAGAAGTCGGCCTGACAGAATTGGACGCGGGCCGAGAGGCCAAGCGCCTCGGCATTTGTGTGCGCGGTTTCTATCGCGCGCGGATCGATATCGGTGCCGAGCCCGGTCGCGTTCGGCAACTCGTGTAGCAATGCGAGCAGGATGGCGCCCGTGCCGGTGCCGAGATCGACGATCCGCAGTGCCTCGCGTTTGCGGGTATTGTCGATCGCGGCAAGCGAGGCCTCCACAACAGTCTCAGTGTCGGGACGCGGAATGAGCGTCGCTGGCGACAGCGCAATTGGCAGGCTCCAGAATTCCTTCACCCCAAGGATTCGTGCAATCGGCTCACCCTGCATCCGCCGCGCAGCGAGCGCGGCAATGGCGTCGTGCTCGCCCTCAGTCAGCGCGCGCGTTGCCTGTAACGCGAGTGCGGTATGATCGAGCGATAGCGCATGGCCTATGAGCAGCCGGGAGTCGAGGGCAGCCGTATCGCTGCCTGCCGCTTCGAGCTGGGTAGCGAGCGCGCGTCGCGCGCTGGCAATATCCTTCGCTGCCCGAATATCCGGGAGGCTCATGCCGCCTCGTTCTGAGCCGCGAGCAGGGCGGCCTGGTTCTCAGCCACCAAGGCATCGATGATCTCGCCCAAGGCTTCGCCCTCGATGATCTCTGGCAGCTTGTAGAGCGTGAGGTTGATGCGGTGATCGGTGACGCGGCCCTGCGGGAAATTGTAGGTGCGGATGCGCTCCGACCGGTCGCCCGAGCCGACCTGGACCTTGCGGTTTGCCGCGCGCGCCGTATCGAGTTTCTCGCGCTCGGAGTCGTAGAGTTTCGTCCGCAGCAGCGCCATCGCCTTGGCCTTGTTCTTATGCTGCGAGCGGTCCTCCTGCACCGCGACCACGATCCCCGACGGAATATGCGTGATGCGGATTGCCGACTCGGTCTTGTTGACGTGCTGGCCGCCGGCGCCCTGCGCGCGCATCGTGTCGATCTTCAGGTCGTCATCGCGGATGTTGATGTCGACATCCTCGGCCTGCGGCAACACTGCGACAGTCGCAGCCGAGGTGTGAATTCGGCCAGAGGCTTCGGTTTCCGGCACGCGCTGAACGCGGTGGACACCCGATTCGTATTTCAGTTTGGCAAACACGCCGCGGCCGGTGATATCGGCAATGATCTCCTTGAAGCCGCCGACGGCACCCTCGCTTGCCGACACGACCTCGACTTTCCAGCCCTGTTTGGCGGCATAGCGCTCATACATGCGAAACAACACGCCGGCGAACAGCGAGGCTTCGTCGCCGCCGGTTCCGGCGCGGATTTCGATGACGACGCTGCGCTCGTCCATGGCATCTTTGGGCAGCAATTCGAGCTGGATCTGCCGCTCGAGCCCTTCAAGTTTCTCACGCAACGCGTGGCGCTCGGTATCGGCGATCTCGCGCATCTCACCGTCGGTGGCAGGATCGGAGAACAGAGCTTCCACTTCATCAAGCTCGGCGGACGCTGAACGGTAATTGCGGATGGCTTCGACGACCGGCGACAGGTCCGACAATTCGCGCGACAACTTCACGAAATCGTCGGCGCCGAGTTGGCCGCTGAGCCGCGCCTCGAGTTCGGCGTGGCGGGCAATCAGGGCATCGAGTTTGACCTGTGGCAGCATGGTTTCTTACAGCGGTTTCAGCGCGAGAAAGGGGGCGTGGCGATTACCGTGTCAGCTCTGGAGTTGCAAATTCTCGGAGGCCGCAAATTGCTCGACACGCTGGCGCAGCGTCATGCCGGTTTCGGAATGATCGAGCAACGGTCCGATTGCGGCCAGCGCCTTTTCAGCGTCGAGTTCCAGCAGCATCGACTTGACCGGACCGACGGCAGATGGGGTGAGCGAGAGCGACCGGTAGCCGAGCGCGACGAGCGTCAGCGCCCCGATCGGCTTGGATGCAAGTTCGCCGCACAAGGTTACCGGCTTTCGATGCTCGCGGCCCTTGCGCGCGATCAGGCGCAGCGCGCGCGCAACCGGAACTGAAATCGGGTCATAACGGTCGGCCACGCGGGAATTCCCGCGATCCGCTGCGAACAGAAACTGGCACAGATCGTTGGACCCCACCGAGAGGAAATCCACGTGCGGCAACAGGTCGTCGAGCTGGAACAGCAGGGACGGCACCTCGACCATCACGCCGATTTCGACCCGCTCCGGCAACGTGTGTCCGTGTCGGCGCAGGTAGGTGAGTTCGTGTTCGACCATCAGTTTGCCCTGGTCGAATTCCGATACATCGGCGACCATGGGGAACATGATACGCAGGGCCTTTCCAGAAGCCGCGCGCAACAGCGCGCGAATCTGACTGCGCATGAGGCCGGGGCGATCGAGACCGAGCCGGATGGCACGCCAGCCCATCGCGGGGTTTTCTTCCTCGAAGGCGCTCATATACGGCAGCACCTTGTCGCCGCCGATATCGAGGGTGCGGAAGGTAACGGGTTTGTCGCCCGCCGCCTGCAGCACCGAACGATAGAGGGCGAGCTGTTCGCCGATCCGCGGGAAGTTGGTCGCCACCATGAACTGCAATTCGGTGCGGAAGAGTCCGATGCCGGCGGCTCCGGTCTCTTCGATATGCGGCAAGTCGACGAGAAGGCCTGCATTGAGATGCAGCGCGATTTCATGCCCATCCTTGGTGACGCAGGGCTTGCCACGCAGTGCCTGATACTGAGCCTGTTTGCGTGCGCGTAGCCTCACGCGCTCGATATAGGCGGCCTCGATATCGGGCGGCGGCCGCATGTAGACGTCGCCGGAAACGCCGTCGATGATGATGGGATCTCCGGCTTCGACCAGGCCCGTGGCATTCTCGACTTCGCCGACAGCTGGAATGCCAAGCGCGCGCGCGACAATCGCTACATGCGAGGTTGCGCCGCCTTCCTCCAGGATCAGGCCGCGCAGGCGCTTGCGATCATAATCGAGAAGCGCAGCCGGTCCCATCATGCGGGCCACGATGATGGCATTGTCGGGCAACTGGTCACGATGCGGCGCATGCTCCACGCCCATCAGCTGGCGCATCAGCCGGTTCGCAAGATCGTCGAGGTCATGCAGCCGCTCCCGCAGATACGGGTCGGTGGCGCGCAACATCCGCGCCCGCGTGTCGGACTGAACGCGTTCGACCCCGGCCTCGGCCGTCAGGCCGGTGCGTACGGCTTCGCGCATCCGCTGCAGCCAGCCGCGGTCATGCGCAAACATGCGATAGCTTTCGAGAATATCCCGGTGTTCACCGCCATCCGCGATCTCGCCGCGTTCGAGCATCACATCGACATCAGAGCGCATTGCGGCGATCGCGTCGTCGAGTCGCTTCAACTCGCCGGCAATGTCATCGGCGACGAAATTATTGATCACCACGCGCGGCTCGTGCAGCACCGCATGGCCTAGCGCGATGCCCTCAGAAAGCGCGGTGCCGGAGAGATGACGTCGCGGGTGTACTGCGGGCTCGGCTCCAGGCCTGGCAAGCGAAGCGAGTTCGCCAGAGGCGATCATTTCCGCGAGCACCATCGCGGTGGTCTGCAGCGCCTCTTCTTCCTCTTCGGAATAATTGCGGTGCGCGCGGTTCTGCACGACCAGCACGCCGAGCGTATTGCCGGCACGCAGGATCGGCACGCCGAGGAAGGAATGGTAGATCTCTTCGCCCGTCTCCGGCCGGTAGGAGAAGGCCGGATGGGACTGGGCGTCTGACATGTTGATGGCGTTCGCCTGGCTCGCCACCAGGCCGACAAGGCCCTCGTCGATCCGCATCACGGTCTGGTGGACGGCTTCCCGGTTAAGGCCTTCGGTCGCGTAAAGTTCGAGCGTGCCGTCCACGCGCAAGACGTAGACGGAGCACACTTCCGCAACCATGTTGGCTGCGATCAGCACGACGATCCTATCGAGGCGGTCCTGCGCGCTGACCGGTTCCGCCATCACTTCGCGGAGCCGGCGCAACAGCACGCGCGGGCCGCCCATTGCGCCTCGCATGGGTCGATGTCCTTGGTTCCTCCGCGGTCATAGCGGGTGCGGCCTGTGAGCCGCAAGGGAAGGTTGGATGAGCCCGCGAAGCCGCTGGCCCGCCGCGACCGCGCGGACCCAAGACCGAGATGAGGGTTCTGGCTGCTAATTCGAGCGGGGCGGACCTAGTTTTTCGGCAATTTTTCGAAAAAATTCGCGAGTGCCGAGATGTCCTGCCTCGTGCCGCGATTGTCGGCGGCGAGCCGTTCATAAAGGTCGGCGATCGCCTCGTACATCTCACGCGACGGTCCGCCGCCGGTGAAATGGGCAATCTCTTCCATCTCAGCGACCCACCGATAGGCCTTGCCGAACATGTCCGGCACGCTGCGTTGGAAATAGGCGAGCAGGTTGGGCTGGCTGGCCGCGAGTTCTGCGTGCAGCGCCTCTGAAACGCCAGCGCGGTCTGCTGCGAGCAGCATGGCCGAGCCCACAGCCGTTAGACCTTTGGTGATGCCGGCGTAACTCATTTTCAGCGCCGATGCAGCGCCGATGCCGCCTTCAACACGCCGGATCACCAGGCCGTAATCGTTGAGCCGCTCCAGCGGTCCCGCCTCAGGGCCGCAATAATAGAAGACCGGCCCGCCATAGCTCGCGCGCGGTGGACCGCCGATGATGCCCGCATCGACGAACGGGACGCCGGTGGTACCGATGACTGCAGCGATCTTTCTCACCGTGTCCGGGTTCACCGCATTGCAATCGGCGTAAACCGGCTTTTTGACCGTGGAGGTCAGAGCGGGCGCCAGCCGCTGCGCGAGCGCTATTGCTTCGCCCGGCGGGACAATCGACAGGATAATATCGGCGGCCGCGATCTCGTCGTCGGCGGCATCGATCATCCGAGCGGTCTTGGCGCGTTCTGCACTAGCTGCACTGCGACCCTTGAGCGAAGTCAATACGCGCACGCCACTGTCGGTCAGCCGTTTCGCAACGGCCGCGCCCATTGCACCCTGCGCGATGATGGCGACGGTGACATTTGACTTATCCACGCATCTCATCCCGATTAAATTTGTGCAGCAGCCCGCAACTGCCTTCTATCGCACAATGCGTGGGAATGCATAAGAAATTGGTTCGCTATCTCCGCACGCCTGCGCCTGCGGAAATCGAATAAAAATAACAATGGCCGAACGGGCGCTATGCCTTGTCCAGACCGTACAGCGTGTGCAGCGTGCGCACCGCGAGCTCGGTATAGGCGGCATCGATCAACACCGAGAACTTGATTTCGGATGTCGTGATGGCGCGAATGTTGATATTCCGCTCCGCCAGCGCCTTGAATGCGCGCGCCGCAACACCCGCATGGCTGCGCATGCCGATGCCGATCACCGACACCTTTGCCACGTCGGTCGCGCCATCAACGCGCTGGAAGCCGATCGCCTGTTTCGATTTCTGGATCACGTCCATCGCCCGCTGATAATCGGCGGCCGGGACGGTGAAGGTGAGGTCAGTCGTTTTGCCGTCGGCGGACACGTTCTGAACGATCATGTCCACATTGACGCTGGAATCAGCGAGTGGACCGAAGATTGCGGCAGCGATGCCGGGCTTGTCCTCGACATTGCGAATCGAGATCTGCGCTTCGTCCTTCGAGAACGCAATTCCCGTGACGACCTGTTGCTCCACGATATCCTCCTCGTCGCAGATCAGCGTGCCCGGTGGCACGCCGTGCGGATCGATGTCTTCCGGCTTGTCGAAGCTCGAACGCACGAAAATCTTGACCTTGTGCACCATGCCAAGTTCGACCGAGCGGACCTGCAGAACCTTGGCGCCGAGCGACGCCAGTTCGAGCATTTCCTCGAACGCAACCTTGTCGAGCCGGCGCGCCTTGGGGACGACCCGCGGATCGGTGGTGTAGACCCCGTCGACGTCGGTATAGATGTCGCAGCGATCCGCCTCGATCGCAGCCGCGATCGCCACCGCTGACGTATCCGAGCCGCCACGCCCCAGTGTGGTGATCCGGCCGGTCTCCTTGTGGATGCCCTGGAAGCCGGCAATCACCGCGACCTCCTTGCGCTCGCGAAACCGCTTCACGAGTTCCGAACCGTTCAAATCGGAGATGCGCGCGGAGCCGTGCGCGTTCGTGGTGTACATGGGCAATTGCCAGCCCTGCCACGAGCGGGCGCTGATGCCCATATTCTGCAGCACTATCGCAAGAAGGCCGGCGGTGACGTTCTCGCCGGACGAGACGATGGCGTCATACTCGCGCGCGTCGTGCATCGGCGAGGCGTCCTTGCACCAGGCGACGAGTTCATTGGTCTTGCCGGCCATGGCGGAGACCACGACCGCCACATCGTGACCGGCCTTATATTCGCGCTGCACATGGCGCGCGACGTTGCGGATGCGGTCGATATCGGCGACCGACGTTCCGCCGAACTTCAGCACAAGACGTGACATGAAAGGATCGGCGCCCCCAGGAGATAAAGTTAACGCGCGGCGGCTGGGGCGGACGCCCGGCGCGGGGCGCAGTCATAGCGACGTGGTGCCGCTCCTGCAAGGCGGTGAAGTCAGCGAAAAGTGATAGGGGTGGTCGCTCCGGAGGGTTAAAACGCTCCATCCCGACCGCGACGCACCTGCGCCGCATGTCGCTGGACCTGGGGAATGCGGGGAGGGGAATGCCGAAGAACGGAGAGAGCACGATCGACCGGGCCGAGCTTGAGCAGTTTTCTAAGCTCGGAGCCCAGTGGTGGGATGAGCGCGGCCCTATGGCCATGCTGCACAAGTTCAATCCGGTCCGGCTCGCTTATATCCGCGATCAGGCGGCCACCCATTTCAAACGCAACCCGCGCCAGATCGGCTGTCTTTCGGGGCTTCGCGTTCTCGATATCGGATGCGGTGGCGGTATCCTGTCCGAGCCGCTCGCTCGCCTGGGCGCCAATGTGATCGGGGCCGATCCCGCAGAGGCCAATGTCGAGGTGGCCCGCAGGCATGCTGCCCAGGTCGATCTGGTGATCGACTATCGTGCCGTGACCGCCGAGGAACTCGCCGACAACGGCGAGACGTTCGACGTGGTGCTCGCGATGGAGGTGGTCGAGCATGTCGCCGATGTCGGGCTATTCGTGCGCAGGTGTGCCGAGATGGTTCGGCCGAACGGCATGATGATCGCCGCCACTCTGAACCGCACCATGAAGAGCTTCGCGCTTGCGATCGTGGGGGCCGAGTACGTGCTGCGCTGGCTGCCCCGCGGCACCCATCGCTGGGACAAGTTTGTCACGCCGTCCGAACTCGAGGCTGCGATGGAGGGGGCCGGCCTCAAGGTCGTGGACGAACGCGGCGTGGTCTATCGTGTCATGGGAGACCGCTGGGAGCTCTCGACCGATATGGACGTGAATTACATGCTCACCGCTGCACGCGGCGCATGACGGGCAGAAGCGGCGCGGGCGGAAAAATTACCCTGCGAACGCGATAGCTGTGCGATGATGTGCCGTTATCGTTGAGGAGCAGCCCATGATCGTTGAACTTGTGACTTTCAATTTCCCCGCCGGCCATGATCGCGAGAACGAGCTTGAGGCGGTGCGCGGCGTCACCGCGAAATGGGCCGCCAACAAGGATCTCGTGCGCAAGCATTTCCTCTGGGGTGTCGGCGAGGCTGCCGGCACGGGCGCCGGGTTCTACATCTGGCCGTCGATCGAGGCAGCAGAGCGTGCGCATGGCGACGAATGGCGCGAGGCCGTGAAGAAGCGCACGGGGGGCTATCCGACCATCCGGTATTTCGATCTGATGACGCTCGTCGACAACGAGAATGGGACCGTCACCGAATGGGATGCCAACGGCAAGGCCAAACAGCTTGAGACGGCCTGACGCGGGCCCGGTGAAGCGTCTGCATGCCTGAGAGCAACTGGTTGTGGATCGTCTTCACGCTGCTGGCAGCCGCGGGACAGACGATCCGCAACGCGATGCAGCGTGAGTTGACGGCGACGCTCGGCACAGCGGGGGCCACCCATATCCGGTTCCTGTTCGGCTTTCCGTTTGCGGTTGTGTTCTTGTGCATTCTGATGATGGTTACGGGCGCCTCGCTGCCGAAGCCACCTGCCGTCTTCTGGCTCTGGGTGGTGCTAGGCATGGGTGCGCAGGTGCTCGCCACGGCGCTGATGCTCATGGCGATGGGCGAGCGGTCGTTCGTGGTGACCATCGCATATATCAAGACCGAGCCGGTGCAGGTGGCGCTATTCGGCCTGGTCTTCCTCGGCGATAGACTCACGGCGGGCATGATTGCTGCCATCCTCATCGCCACGGCTGGTGTCGTTGTGATGTCCCTGAAGCCGGGTGGCGCGACCAACGATAGCTGGCGACCGACGCTTCTCGGTCTTGCGTCCGGAGCGGCGTTTGCTCTCTCCGCCGTCGGTTATCGCGGCGGGATATTGAGCCTGGGCCTTTCAGATTACGTGATGGCGGCAACCTTCACGCTGACGGTCGGCCTGTTCATGCAGGCTGTGATGTTGACCGGCTATCTGATGTTGCGCAGACCCGAGGTCATGCGCGCAATCATTCAGGCGTGGCGGCCCTCGCTCTTCGCGGGCTTCATGGGAGCGACAGCGTCGCAATTCTGGTTTCTGGCTTTTGCACTGGCGACCGCGGCCAGCGTGCGCACGCTGGCGCTTGTCGAAGTGCTGTTCGCGCAGGCGATTTCGAGCTTCGTGTTCGGGCAGAAAACCTCAGCGCGCGAAGGTTTCGGGATCGTGCTGATCGTGGCCGGTGTTGCGCTGCTGATCTGGGCGCATTGAAAAAACAGAAGCCGCCGTTCACAAGTGAACGACGGCTACTTGCAAAATAAGGCTCGTTAAAATTTCAACGTGCCAATGCGACCGGAGCGAGGCCGGCAAAACCGAGTGCTCGGGCAGCCGCCGGCGACAGATCGATAACGCGTCCGCGAACGAACGGTCCGCGATCATTGATCCTCACCGTAACCGAACGGCCATTCTTCTTGTTGGTCACGCGAACCCGGCTGCCAAACGGCAGCGATTTGTGTGCGGCGGTCATCGCCGACGGGTTCATGCGTTCTCCGCTAGCGGTCTTCCGGCCGGCATATCCATCGCCGTTGCCGTAAACCGATGCGATACCTGATTCAGCTTGAGCGCCCCCTGCGAAGGAAAGACAAACTGCAAACGCCAATGCGTAGGCTCGTGCCTGCATCCAAACAAGTCCCTTGTTGTTGGAGAAGGCGGCGCCCTTGCCGGTCGATTGCGACCTCGATGTGGCAAGATCGCTTTGTTACGCGCAGCAAAAATTATTGAGCGAAGCCGCTCTGCGTTTACGATTTCGGTGGTTGAGCGGCAGAAATATGGCGCTCATGCGCCGGATTAGTTGCGCTCATCCGGAAGCACCGGGATCGGATGAAATTCGATCCCCTCTTCGTGCAATTCCTTGGCTTCCTGCGGAGATGCTTCGCCATAAATCGAGCGATGCTCGATTTCGCCATAATGCATCTTGCGCGCTTCTTCCGGAAATTTGCTGCCAACATTGTCGGCGTTCTTGGTGAGGTGGTCGCGCAATTCTTTCAGCTTGGCGCGGAATTCCTGCTCCTGAGGCGAAATCATAGCCACTGGTTCAGGCGCGGAGAGCGCCGTCGGTGTTTCGACCGGCGCGGGCGCGCCGCGCTTCTTCGTGCCGCGTCCCAGCGCCGGCGCCATGATCGCTTTTTCGATCTTCTTCGAGTCGCAAACCGGACAGGTCACGAGGCCGCGCTTGCGCTGCTTGTCGTAGTCGGCGGAGTCGCTGAACCACACTTCGAAATTATGCTTTTGCTCGCAGACGAGCGCGTACTTGATCATGCCGGATCACCAACGACGTGCAGATGCGTCGGCTCGGCCATCGGCTCGATGATGTCGAAGCGCCGGCCGTGCTGCAGCGATGGCACCTTGGCGCGTGCGGCGGTCACTTCGGCCGGATCAATATCGACCATCATGACGCCCGGTTCGGTGCCATGCTCTCCGATGACGCGGCCCCAGGGATCGACCGCAAGCGAATGACCGTAGGTCGCGCGTCCATTCTCGTGATCGCCGCCTTGCGCCGCCGCGAGGATGAAGCAGCCGTTCTCGATCGCGCGCGCGCGGATCAGGGTGGTCCAATGCGCTTCGCCGGTCTGACGCGTGAATGCCGCGGGGATTGTCAGGACGGTCGCGCCAGCTTCGGCCAGCGCTCTGTAAAGCGCCGGAAAGCGAAGATCGTAGCAAATGGTCAGGCCAACCCGCGCCCAGGGCAGATCCGTCAGAACGGCGCTCTCGCCCGGCCTGAAATTATTCGACTCCCGATAGCTCTCGCCATTGGCAAGGTCGACGTCGAACATGTGGATCTTGTCGTAGCGCGCGACGACCTTTCCGCTCGGATCGATCATGAAGGACCGGTTCGCCGCCCTTTCGGGCGAAGCCTTGATCGCAAGCGAGCCGATGTGAAGGTACAGGCTCAATTCGCGCGCCAGGTCGCGGAAGGCCGCGAGGCTGATATCCTTGTCCTCGTCCGCGATGGCTGCAAACAGCTTGTCGCGCGACAACTCCATGATGTTGGTCATCTCGGGCGTCTGCACATATTGCGCGCCCGCTGCGGCAGCTTCGCGGATCAGGGCCACCGCTTCGTCCAGATTGGCCTGCGGCGAGCGCCGTGACCGCATCTGGATCAAGCCGGCACGAAACCGGCCACTACGATCGGACGCTTTACTCATGCGGACGGTCCGGGCTGGCCCAGCAACGGGTCGAGCTTGCCCGCATCGTTGAGCGCATAAAGGTCGTCACAGCCGCCGACATGCGTTTCGCCGATAAAGATCTGCGGAACCGTGGTGCGGCCATGGGCGCGTGATGACATCTCCGCGCGCAGCGAAGCGTTGCCGCCCACATCGATCTCCTTGAAGGAGACGCCCTTTTTGGCGAGCAGCTCTTTCGCCCAGGCGCAGTAGGGGCAGAAGGCGGTGGTGTAGATTTCAACTGGAGGCATGGGATTTTCGCTTTGATGTCACCACTATATGGGCGTCCGTATGTTGTCGACAACCCGTGCAAAAGTCAGCACGTCAACCTGCCGTGCGCCACCGCGCAACAATGCGCGGGCGCAGGTATCCACCGTTGCGCCCGAGGTCAGAACATCATCCACCAGAAGGATATGGCGACCGGCGATTTCAGCCCTGCCCGCCGCATCGACCCGGAACGCGCCCTGAACGTTGGCGGCGCGTTCGCTTTTGGACAGGCCTACTTGCTGTGGCGTGGCCCTGACCCGCTTCAGTGCGGTGACGCTCACCGGCAGGCCATGCGGCTTAGCTAGGAGCTTGGCCAAAGTCGCCGACTGGTTGAACCGGCGCGACCACATCCGCCGCCAGTGCAACGGAACCGGAACGATCAATTCTGCATCCGACAAAAGTTCGCCCCCCGCACGCGCCATCCAGCGCGCCATAACTGGTGCGAGGTCCAGGCGGTCGCCATATTTCAAAGCGTGAACCATGGTGCCGGCGATTTCGTCGTAACGGACCGCCGCTCGTGCGCGAGCGTAGGCTGGCGGATCGGCCATCGCCTGCATCGAGTAGATCCCTGGACCGGGATCGTAGGTAAAGGGAATGCCGAGCTTTTCGCAGAATGGCCGCTCGATTGGCGAGAGTTTCGCCCAGCAGGCCGCACATAACCCGGCGCCGTCACCAACGGGGTCGCGGCAGGACGGGCAGAGCTGCGGCAGCCCCACCTCGAGTATGAGCCGTAACGGCATCCGCAGCGCGGACGCGATTCGCGACAGGCGCGCGGAGATGCGTTCGTTTATAGCGATGTCGGGCATAGGTGACGATCTGACCTCCAGACAAGCGTATCGCCTCCAGGAGACACGTCAAAGTGGCAGGACCACCCCGCATATTTGACCGCCCCCTGCAGCGCCGGCGCCGGCAGCGTGCGCTGTTGGGCCAGCCGGTGGACTTCCTGCTGACGCACGTCGCGGGCGAGCTGATCGAACGGCTGCTCGTGGTGAAACGCGACTTTCGCCTCGCGGCAGATATCGGGTCGCCCGGCGATGCATTACGCAAGGCGATGCGATCACAGGGCATTGTGCCGGATGTGATCGCTGTCGACGCGCTCGCGTCTCACATGCGGGACGCGGGGCCTTTGCGGGTGGCAGCCGACGAGGAGATGCTGCCCTTTGCCGACGGCACGCTGGACCTCGTCGTCTCCGCGCTTGCATTGCAGTCCGTCAACGATCTGCCCGGCGTTCTTGTGCAAATTTGCCATGCGCTGAAGCCCGACGGCCTGTTCCTCGCGGCTCTGCTCGGAGGCGAGACGCTGACCGAGCTGCGCCAGTCCTTTGCAGCGGCTGAAGCCGAGATCGACGGCGGCGTATCGCCACGGGTCGCGCCATTCGCCGATTTGCGCGATCTTGGCGCGTTGCTTCAGCGCGCGGGCTTTGCGCTACCGGTGGTCGATGCCGATCGACTCACGGTCCGCTACGCCACGGCATTCGATCTGATGCGCGACCTTCGCGGGATGGGAGCTACCAACGCCCTGCTGGAGCGGCGACGTACTCCCTTGCGGCGAGAGACGCTCCTGCGCATGGCGCGCTTGTATGCCGAGCGCTTCAGTGATCCGGATGGGCGGCTGCGCGCGAGCTTTGATATCGTCTGGCTGTCAGGATGGGCGCCCCATGAAAGCCAGCAGCAACCGTTGCGGCCCGGATCGGCGAAGGCGCGTCTAGCCGACGCGCTGAAGACAATAGAATTGCCGGCGGGAGACAAGCCGGCCCGCTAAGTGGGCGTCTGAGCGTCTCAGACCTGCAAGGGCGATCAGAGCAGGGATGTGAGGTGAGGGATCAGAGGCTCGTCCGCTACCGGCATCGGATAATCCCTCAGCTTGTTCGGTCTGACCCAGGCGAGCCGGATATGATGTTTCGCGCTGACCTGTCCCTCCCATCGCCGGCAGACATAGAGCGGCATCAGAAGATGGAAGTCGGGGTAGCTGTGGCTCGCGAAGGTAAGGGGCGCGAGACAAGGTTCCCGGACGACGATCCCCAGTTCCTCCTGCAACTCCCGTATCAGGGTTTGTTCTGGTGTTTCGCCCACTTCGACCTTGCCGCCCGGAAATTCCCAGAGACCGGCCATCGCCTTGCCCTCGGGCCGCTCGGCAATCAGGACGCGGCCATCGGTATCGATGAGGGCACACGCCACAACGATCAGAAGTCTGGAGCTCACGACCGGACGCTCATTCTGGACCACGCGGCTTCGACGACCACCGGAGAGCTAGGATCTCTCAAGAACGATAGTCGCCATTGATCGCGACATATTCCTTGGTGAGATCGCAGGTCAGAACGCGGTCCCGACCCTTTCCAAGCCCGAGCGCGACCTTCAGCTCGATCTCCGGTTTTTTCATCGTCTCCGACACTTTTGCCTCGTCGTAGGAGGGGTCGCGCGCGCCCTTGGTGGCGACACGGATTCCATTGAACCAGATCGAAAGCTTGTCGCGGTCGGCAGGCTCGCCGGCCTTGCCGACTGCCATGACGACGCGGCCCCAATTGGCGTCTTCGCCCGCGATCGCCGTCTTCACCAGCGGAGAGTTTGCGATCGACATCGCGATCCGGCGCGCCGACTTGTCCGAGGATGCGCCTTCGATCTTGATCTCGACCAGCTTGCGCGCACCTTCTCCATCGCGCGCAACCTGCTCGGACAGGTTTGCGAGCACATCCAGAAAGGCCTTGCGAAACGCCTTGAGGCGCGGATCGCTGGCCCGCGCAATCCTTGGCGCGCCGCGCGCGGCCGCTGCGCCGGTGGCGAATGCCAGAAGCGTGTCGGATGTTGATGTGTCGCCATCGATGGTCACGGCATTGAAGGTATCGGCCACACAGTCGCTGAGAAGTTTTTGCAGCGCTGCGGCCGCGATCGGCGCATCGGTGAAGATGAAGGACAGCATCGTTGCCATGTCCGGCGCGATCATGCCGGCGCCTTTGGCAATGCCGTTGATGGTCACCTTGGTCTTGCCGATGCGCGCGGTTGCGGTCGCGACCTTCGGGAAAGTGTCGGTGGTCATGATGGCGCGCGCAGCATCGAGGAATCGTCCGGGGGCCGCGTCCTCGACCAGGTTGTTCATCACCGCATCGAACTTGGTCGCGTCGAGCGGCTCGCCGATCACTCCGGTGGAAGCGAGAAACACATCGTTGACGGAACACCCGTTTGCCTGCGCGGCAAGCTTTGCGGTGAGCTGCGTCGCTGCGCGCCCTGACTTGCCGGTAAACGCGTTGGCATTGCCGGAATTCACCACCAATGCGCGGGCCGCGCCGCCTTTCAGTCGCGCGCGGCACCATTCGACTGGCGCCGAAGGACATTTCGACCGCGTGAACACGCCCGCTACAGAGGTCCCCTTGTCGAAAGCCGCGAACAAGACGTCGGTACGGTTCTTGTAGCGAATGCCCGCCTGCGCGGTTGCAATGCGAACGCCTTCGATCTCCGGCATTTCCGGAACATGAGTTGGCGCGAGGGGGGAGACGGCGGTGGACATGGTGAGCCTCATTGCCCGACGGTACGCGGGCCGCTCACCTCATAGCGGGGACGATGACAAAAATAAAACGGGACGTGTAACCGTCCCGTTTTCAGTCTCATGTCCGGCCGGATCATGCGCAGACCAGGTCCGCGCAGGACCAGGCGGAATACTTACTTCTTCGCCGGCGCGGGTGCTGCAGGCTTGGCGTCCGGCTTTGTATCGGGCTTCGCTGCCGGGTCGGCCGGCTTCTCGCCGACTTTCTCGATTTTCGCCTCGGCGCGCAGCTTCTGGATCATTTCAGCCTGCGCCTTGCGCTGCACGTAGTTCTCGAGCTGCTCCCGGACCTGATCGAAGGTGGGCGGCTGCTTGGCCCGCTTGTCATCGACGCGGATGACGTGCCAGCCGAACTGAGACTTTACCGGGTCGGAGATCTGGCCCTTGTCGAGCTTGAAAGCGGCTTCGGCGAATTCCGGCACCATCTGGTCCTTGGTAAAGAAGCCAAGATCGCCACCCGAATCCTTCGAGCCAGGATCCTTGGACTTTTCCTTGGCGATGGCAGCGAAATCGCCGCCTTTCTTCAGGTCGGCGGCGATGGCTTTCGCCTCGTCCTCATTCTCCACGAGGATGTGGCGCGCACTGACCTCCTGCTCGTCGCCCATGTCCTTGATGGCTTCGGCGTAGACCTGTTTCATCGCGGCATCGGTAACGGCGGCTTTGGCCTCGTTCTGCAGCAGCGCTTCCATCAAAAGCTTGGTGCGCGCCATGGCGAGCTTCTTTTTGAACTCGTCGGTCTCGGCGAGCTTCTTTGCCTCGGCGGCCTTCGACACGAGGATCATGTCGGCGACATAGGTCGTGAGGTAGTCTTTCTTGGCATCCGGAGCCATCGGCGGGAGCTGGGCGCCGATATCCTCCTCGGCAGCCTTCAGGTCGCTTTCCCTGATCTCGGTACCGTTGACCTTGGCAACGACGGGATCCGCCTGCGTTTGCGCTTGCGCGGGCGCCGCGAGAGGGCCTGCCAGCACGAACATCGCGGCCGCAGTCAGCGCCGGCAGCCAGCCGGACGGGGAGCGGGTAGGACGGAGACACGTCATCTGAGGTTCCTTTGGGGCCATGAGCCACGGCAAATCGCGGCGGACATTACGCAGGCGGCGGGGCTTGGCAATGCCTGATCCCCCTTAATTTTCCGCAATCACCGGACCGGGGGCTCTGATTGACAAGGGTGTAACCCCCTCCTATTTCTGCAAGGATTCCCGGCCGCAGCACCCGAATTTCCGCACGATCCGGCTGTATTGGGTGTGCGGCCGGATCATTTTCCGGGACGGATGTGCGGCCGGTCGTCATGGTTCTCAACGGTGTAAAAACTTCGTGTTGAACGCCTTGTCGAACTCGTCAGGCCGAACCGCGGTTCCAATCGTCCGACCAAAGACGATCTGAAGAAAAGGATTTCGTATGCTTGGCGCAGTCGCCCGCAAGCTGTTCGGCTCCGCCAATGACCGGCGGATCAAGGGCTACCAGCCCCGTGTCCAGGCGATCAACGGGCTCGAGGCCGAAATCTCGAAATTGTCGGACGACGAGCTGCGCGCCCGCACCGCGGATTTCAAGAAGCAGCTTGCTGAGGGCAAGACCCTTGACGACATCCTCGTCCCAGCGTTTGCGACGGTCCGCGAGGCCGGCAAGCGCGTCCTTGGACAGCGCCACTTCGATGTCCAGCTGATTGGCGGGATGATCCTCCATGAGGGGGGCATCGCCGAGATGAAGACCGGTGAAGGCAAGACGCTGGTGGCGACGCTTCCGGTCTATCTGAATGCGCTCGCCGGACGCGGCGTGCATGTCGTGACCGTCAACGACTATCTCGCGAAGCGCGACGCCGAATGGATGGGCCAGATCTACGGCTTCCTCGGCCTGACCACGGGCATCATCGTACACGGCCTCGACGACGAACAGCGCAAGCAGGCCTACGAATGCGACATCACCTACGGTACCAATAACGAACTCGGCTTCGACTATCTGCGCGACAACATGAAGTACCGTCTCGAGGACATGGTCCAGCGCGGGCATGTTTTCGCGATCGTTGACGAAGTCGATTCGATCCTTGTCGACGAAGCGCGGACGCCGCTGATCATTTCCGGTCCGCTCGATGACCGGTCCGATTTCTACAACACGATCGACGCCTATATCCCGCGGCTCGATAAGACCGACTACGAGGTCGACGAGAAGCAACGGACGGTGAATCTCACCGAAGCGGGTATGGAAAAGATGGAGCAGGCGTTCCGGACCGACGGACTGCTCAAGGGTAACTCCCTCTACGACATCGAGAACGTCTCAACGGTCCACCACGTCAACCAGGCGCTACGCGCACACAAGCTGTTCCAGCGCGACAAGGACTATATCGTCCGAAATGGCGAGGTGGTCATCATCGACGAATTCACCGGCCGCATGATGCCGGGCCGCCGCTATTCGGAAGGCCTGCACCAGGCGCTCGAGGCCAAGGAACATGTGGCGATCCAGCCCGAGAACCAGACGCTCGCCTCGATCACCTTCCAGAACTACTTCCGCATGTACGACAAGCTTGCCGGCATGACCGGTACTGCGTTGACGGAAGCGGACGAGTTTCTCGACATCTACAATCTGAGCGTGGTCGAGGTGCCGACCAATCGGCCGATGCAGCGCGACGACCAGGACGACGAGGTCTACCGCACCAACGCCGAAAAATATGTGGCGATCACTGCGCTGCTAGAAGAGTGCAAGAAGGTCGGCCAGCCGGTTCTCGTCGGCACGACCTCGATCGAGAAGTCGGAAACGCTTGCCGAAATGCTGCGCAAGCAGGGCTGGGAACAGCACGACTTCACCGATCCGAATGCGTTCGCCAAGCTCTATACCGGTGACGAGGGCGCCCAGAAGGCCAAGGTCTTCGCCATTCTCAACGCGCGTTATCACGAGCAGGAAGCCTACATCGTCTCGCAGGCCGGCGTGCCCGGCGCGATCACGATTGCGACCAACATGGCTGGCCGCGGCACCGACATTCAGCTCGGCGGCAACGCGGACATGCGTATCAAGCAGGAACTCGCTGGGCTCGAGGGCGAAGAGCGTGAAAAGCGTGCGCAGGAGATCCGCGATCAGGTGACGCGACTGAAGGACAAGGCGTTGGCCGCTGGCGGCCTGTTCGTGCTCGGCACCGAACGCCACGAAAGCCGGCGCATCGATAACCAGTTGCGTGGCCGTTCCGGACGTCAGGGCGACCCAGGTCGCTCGAAATTCTTCCTGTCGCTCGACGACGATCTGATGCGCATCTTCGGATCGGACAAGCTGGATGGGATGCTCACCAAACTCGGCCTGAAAGAGGGCGAGGCGATTATCCATCCCTGGATCAACAAGGCGCTGGAGAAAGCGCAGCAGAAGGTGGAAGCCCGCAACTTCGATCTGCGCAAGAATATTCTCAAATACGACGATGTCGCCAACGATCAGCGAAAGGTCATTTTCGATCAGCGTATCGACCTGATGAAGGACGACAATGTGGGCGAAACCGTCGCCGACATGCGTCACGCGCTGATCGAAGATCTCGTCGGCCGTCACATTCCAGAGAATGCCTATCCCGAGCAATGGGATACCGCGAATTTGCAGGATGCCATCAAGCATATCCTCAATCTGGATCTGCCGATCCAGGATTGGGCCAAGGAAGAAGGCATCGCCGGCGAGGAGGTGCGTGAGCGCATTGCCAAGCGCGCTGACGAGCACATGGCTGCGAAGATCGCGCAATATGGCCCCGAGGTCATGCGTTACGTCGAGAAATCGGTCTTGTTGCAGACGCTCGACCATCTCTGGCGCGAGCACCTCGTCATGCTCGAGCATTTGCGGCAGGTGGTTGGACTGCGCGGTTACGGCCAGCGCGACCCGCTGCAGGAATACAAATCGGAAGCCTTCCAGCTGTTCGAGAGCATGATCGCGAATCTGCGTGAGGGCGTGACCGCGCAGTTGATGCGCGTCGAAGTGATGCAGGCGCCTCCGGAGGATGAGCAGCAGCAGCTCCCCTACATGGAAGCGCACAAGATCGATCCATTCACCGGTGAAGACGAGATGGCGCTTGCCGATGCTACGCTGTCTCCTGCCATGGCGGGAGGAAACGGCATGCAGCGCGCCATCGACCGTGATCCAAAGAATCCGGCGACATGGGGCAAGGTCGGACGTAACGAGTCTTGCCCGTGTGGATCCGGCAAGAAGTACAAGCACTGTCACGGCCGTTTCGGGTGACGATAGGTCGCGATCCCGACCAAATTCTGATAATAATCAGGCCGGGCGAAAGCCCGGCCTTTTTGATTGGAACGACGGCAAGGATGCCGCCGCAACTAATCGTCTTGGCCGTGCGTTGGCAATCATCTGATCCAGAGAGTGCAAACAATGCAGGTCCCCCTCGAAATCGCGTTTCACAACACCGAACATTCCGATTGGGCAGAAAGCGAGATCAGAAGCCACGTCGCGCGGCTCGAAGAAATTTATCAGCGCTTGACATCATGCCGTGTTCGAGTCGACCAGCGCGCTAACAATACAAACCAGAGCATTCCGCCGGTTGTGCGGATCGAGATCACGATTCCAGGTCACAAGGATATCGTGGTGGCGCACGAGCCCGAGCATTTGCAGCGAAAGTATCAGCGACCTGATCTGCATCACGCGATCAATGAGGCATTCCGGATCGCGGCGCGGCAGCTCAGCGCTTTCAAGGAGCGGGTGTCGGATCGCAAGACGGCATTGAGTCACGAGGCCGACCATGAATTTCTCGGTCAGGTCGCCGAGATGCTACCCGAGCGCGATCATGGGTTCCTGCTGACGAAGGAGGGCGGTCTGCTCTACTTCCACCGCAACGCGGTCCTGACTGGCGCGTTCGACAGACTCAAGCGCGGGGATGCGGTCAGCTACGTGGAAGACGTCGGGGATACAGGCCCGATCGCCACAAAGATTCGCGCGAAGGCCAGCACCAACGGAAGCTGAGCGCTTCCATCAGCGGAAGGCGCTCCAGCGGCTATCGAAGCTGTTCGTCGACGGTGCGGGCTGGGCACCGCTCATAATTCCGCTCGGCTGAGACTGCTGGACGGCCGGCGCAGGAGCGGCCGGCGCTTCGGCGGTCTTGACGTTCGACGTTGCGCGAGTGGACGGCTGCTTGGTCGCGGACGCCTCTGAGGTCGTCGACTCGGAACTGTTCGAGCCCCGAAGACCAACCAATTTCTGCGCGCGTGACTTGATGCTTTCGCGCTTCGGTGCTGGCTTCGGAGCTTCAGCAGTCGCGACCTGAGCAGGCGAAGGTTCCGGATCGGTGGTGCCGCGACGGAAGAAATTGCCGACTTTCTCCGCGAAACTCAAATCGGCTGTCTGCCGGTAACTGGTCTGTGCCTGCGGCGCGGTACGCGCCTGCGGAACGCTTGCGGTGCGGACCGGCTCTTCAGGCGCGGCCGGCGATGAGCTCAGGAAATCGCTGTTACTCCAAGCGGGGGCGCTGGCCGCGACAATCTTGCCGGCGCTGTCGCGGTCAACAACGAGCTTCGCATTGCCGCGTTCGTCGACGATCTCACGTGGTTGCAGCTTCGCGACGAAGGTTGGATGCATTCCGCCGTCGCGGCCACTGCGTACCGGAGCAGTGGGCGTGCCGCGCGACGCGAGTTGCGCGAACTGCAGTTCGTCGTTGCGCTGCTTGCTATAAACCGCCGATGCGATTTCCTGCGGCACTTCATAATTGGGGCATGCCGCACGGGGACTGAAGTTCAACGGCTGGCCAGTGGGGCTCTGCGCATTGAACACATAACGCTTGCCGCAAACGTCCACCTTGGGTTCGAGGCGCGTGACCTCGAAATGGTCGTAGCCTTCCTTCAGCATGCGCCAGAAGGCCAGGTTCGGATTATTGCGATGCTTGGCCATATTGGCCGGGGTCATGCGGAACGGGTAGGCTTGGACCTGAAACGATTTCTGGCCGCCGAAGAACGACTCGCGGCCGAGCGCGAAGATCTCGAGAATCTGCTCGTCCGTCATCGCATAGCAGCCGCGTGACGAGCAGTCGCCATGCACCATCAGGTGCGCGCCGTTGCGGTCGTGCGCCCGATCGAAGGCGTTCGGATAACCGAGATTGAAGGCGAGATAGAACTGCGAGTTCGGGTTCATCTGCGCCGGCGTGATGTCGTAGAAGCCTTCCGGCGCTTGCCGATCGCCTTCGCGAACTTTTGGGCCGAGATCGCCGGACCATTTGCAGATCGGATAGGTCTTCAGCAGCGCGAAGCGTCCGGTGCGATCCTGCTTCCAGACCTCGAGCTCCGATTCGGTCTTGAACACCCGCAAGAGGATCGGCGAGGTGACATCCATGTTCTTGTCGGCGATGTCGGCAAGCAGCTTCGGCGGAATAGGCGCGGTGGCCTTGCCTGCGACGTAGGGCATGCTGCCGTCGGATTTGCAGCCCGGCAGGACGGCAACGCTGAGCAGCGCGGCCGACACCAGGAGCGTCCGCAACAGAACAGGGCGCGCTGTCAAAACCTTAGCCCCCACCGATCGGCCTTTCCCCAAGCCCGAGACGTGAGTGCTACCGCTCCGTCCCTAGCCTTTCAAGGGCCCGGAAGCCCCTTAATACCGGTTAATCATATCACGATAAACGACCGGTAAAATCACGGCAAATACAATGCTTTCAAGGCGGCGGCATTATGGCCGAAAAGCGGCCGCACCTCACCTGAGTAAGGGTAACGCCTTAATTATACAGCGAAAATGCTTCGGAGGTAGCCGGTTGGGGTCGCTTACAGCTTGCCGCGGCCAATGGCGAGGAACTTGTCTCGTCGCAGTTTCCGGACCGTGGCGTGGTCCATTCCCGCCATCGACTCCAAGGAAGCAGCAATGGCATCGCCAGCGGCCGCGATGGCTGCGTCCGGATCGCGATGCGCGCCGCCAGCCGGCTCTGTCACGATCTGGTCGACAATCCCGAACCGAATCAGATCCTGAGCCGTGATCTTCATGTTGGTCGCGGCTTCCTGTGCCTTGGTGGTGTCGTGCCACAAGATCGAGGCTGCTCCTTCCGGAGAGATCACGCTGTAGATCGCGTGCTCCAGCATCAAAACACGGTTTGCGGTCGCGATGGCGATTGCGCCACCTGATCCGCCCTCGCCCAGGATTAACGCGACATTCGGTACGCCCAGATTGAGACAGGCCTCGGTGGAGCGGGCAATCGCTTCGGCCTGACCGCGTTCCTCAGCCCCAATTCCGGGATAGGCTCCGGCGGTATCCACAAGCGCAAGCACCGGAATGTCGAAGCGATCCGCCATTTCCATCAGGCGTACCGCCTTGCGGTATCCCTCCGGCCTGGCCATCCCAAAATTATGCTTGAGCCGCGCCTCTGTACTCGAGCCTTTTTCGTGTCCGATGACGCAAATGCTTTCACCGCGAAATCGACCAAATCCACCAATGATCGCATCGTCGTCGCCGAATTTCCGGTCGCCCGAGAGCGGAACGAAGTCCTCGATCAGGGCGCCGATGAAGTCGACGCAATGGGGCCGCTGCGGATGCCGGGCGACCTGGGTCTTCTGCCACGGCGTCAACTCGCCGTAGAGGTCCTTGAGTGTCGACGCCGCTTTCGATTCCAGCCTGGCGATTTCCTCGTCGACCTGAACCTCGCCGCCGTCAGCCTGAACGGCGCGCAACTCCTCGATCTTGGCTTCGAGTTCGGCGACCGGTTTTTCGAAATCGAGATAGGATCGCATTGCGCTTGGGGAAAATTGGGGCGCGTGGCGCCCGGGCCGGGCGCACATGGCGCGTTGCCGGGCACAAGTCAAGCAAGGCCCGCGTGCGGCAGATTAGCGGCGGGCCGCGACTGGAGAATCGGGATCGTTCAGGGGGTGCAGGTCGCGCACCAGGGTCTTCAGCCGTTCTTCCAGAATATGCGTGTAGATCTGGGTGGTGGAGATGTCGGAATGGCCAAGCAGGGTTTGGACCACCCGCAGATCTGCGCCGTTCTGCAGCAGGTGGCTTGCAAAGGCGTGACGCAGGACGTGCGGGCTCACGGCTTGCGGCCGCAACCCGCAATGGGCGGCGAGGTCCTTGAGGTCCCGGCCGAAATGTTGCCGCGTGAGATGCCCGTCCTGACCGAAGGACGGGAACAGCCATGACGAATCCCGGTGCTTGGTTTCCGCAAGAAGCCCGCGGTAACGCGCCATCGACTCGCGCGCTGCGTCATTCAGGGGAACCATCCGCTCCTTGCCGCCTTTGCCGCGTACAATCAGCATGCGTTGATCCTGCCGGGCGGCGGACGCAGGTAGCGCCACCAGTTCGGACACCCGCAGTCCAGTGGCGTAAAGCAGTTCCAGCAAGCAGTGCAGGCGCGTAGCGCGTTGCCGTTCGGCCGCGGATAGCTCGCCGTTGTCCGCCTGCGTGCGGGCTGTCACGATCAGGCGCTCGACTTCGGCGATGGACAGGGTCTTGGGCAGCGATCGTCCTCGCTTCGGCCCCTCCAGGATCGCCGCCGGGTCGTCGGCGCGGTAACGCTCCGCATACAGAAAGCGATAAAGCTGGCGTACTGCCGACAATTTTCGCGCGACCGACGATGATTGCAGTCCGCGTCGTGCAAGATCGCCCAGATACCCCCGAATGTCGTCGCTCGTGGCCTGCGGCAGGCTTGTCCCGGTTGAAGTCAGATAATCGGAAAAGTCGTCGAGGTCGGAGCGGTAGGCGGAAAGCGTATTCGGCCGGGCACCGCGTTCGGCCGCGAGCATGTCGAGAAACAACCCGATCTGTCTGTCACCCGATCCGCGCGCCTTGCTGGGCATATCGCTGTCGCAGCCTAACGTTGCTTGCTGAAACGGTCCTGCGGGACGGTGACGGTGATCTCGCGCGACTGCGGCTGCACCAGCACCGCGAGCGCAAGCATGCCACCGTAGAATATTCCTACGATGATCGCGACGGCGGCGAGGAAGCGAAACAGGCTCGGCATGGCGGTCGGCGGTTGAGGTTCGGGGTGCCCGTTAACGGGAATCGAACGCGGTCCAGCTACCGGCAAGTACGAACATGTTTGCGGCGTCCTGACAAGGATTGGCCGCGGGGGCTTGCGCAAGGTGACCGCGGGATTTGCAACCCCTCGGTCATGCTATAGTGGCAGGCCGAACCGAGGAAACGCCGCCCAAATGCCGCAGACCGCCGCGCATAGCAGCCCGTGCACAATGGACGCGGCAATTGTCGAGGCGATTGGCGGCCGCTCGCTGGTTCTTGTCGGCATGATGGGCGCCGGGAAATCTTCGGTCGGCCGCAAGCTGGCGATGAGGCTTGGGTTGCCATTTGTCGATGCCGACACCGAAATCGAGACCGCAGCCGGCATGACGATCCCGGAGATATTCGAAATTCGCGGGGAACCTGAATTTCGTTCCGGCGAGGCTCGGGTGATCGCGCGTTTGCTCGACAGCGGCCACAAGGTGCTGGCGACCGGGGGCGGCGCCTATATGAATCCGGAGACGCGCAGTCTGATTGCCGAGAAGGGCATCTCGATCTGGCTCAAAGCGGAAGCCGACATTCTGATGAGGCGGATTCGGCGCCGTAACGATCGGCCCCTGCTGCGCACTGCCGATCCCGAAGCGACCTTGAAGCGGTTGATCGATGAACGCTATCCGGTTTACGCGCTGGCTGATCTGACGATCGAATCGCGCGACGTATCTCATGAGGTTATTGTGGAAGAAGTGATTGACGCCCTTGCCACGTATTTTTCCCTTGCGAGGGGCGCACAGGCATGACCGCACCGCTTCGTGCTGGCGAACCGACCGTCGTCGATGTGGCGCTGGCAGGCCGCGCCTACGACATTGTTATCGGACGCGGTTTGATTGCGAGCCTGGGCCGGCGGGTTGCGGATTTGCGACCCGGCGCGCGGGTGGCGATTGTGACGGACGACAATGTCGCAAAACAGCATCTCGCGGCGGCGGAAGCGTCGTTCGCGCAAGCCGGCATTGCCACGAGCCGTATTGTCGTTCCAGCCGGCGAGCCGTCGAAATGTTACCCGGTTTTCGAACAGGTCTGCGAAGACATCATCGCCGCGCGCATCGAGCGTGGCGATCTGGTCGTGGCGCTGGGCGGTGGCGTGATCGGCGATCTCGCCGGTTTCGCCGCTTCCGCGGTTCGGCGCGGCGTCGATTATGTTCAGGTGCCGACCACGCTGCTGTCTCAGGTGGATTCCTCGGTTGGCGGAAAAACCGCCATCAATTCGCGTCATGGCAAGAATCTGGTCGGCGCCTTCCACCAACCAATCCTGGTGGTGGCGGACACCGCTCTCCTTGACACGCTTCCGCTGCGGATCATGCGGGCCGGCTACGCGGAAGTCGCAAAATACGGCCTGCTCGGCGATGCCGATTTCTTCACGTGGCTTGAAGCCAACTGGAACGATGTATTCGCCGGCACCCCGGCGAGGGAACATGCCGTCGCAGTGAGTTGCCGGATGAAAGCGCAGATCGTTGCGCGCGACGAACGCGAGACGGGCGATCGGGCATTGCTCAATCTCGGTCACACCTTCGGTCATGCGCTGGAAGCGGCCGCAGGCTTCTCCGACCGGCTGTATCACGGTGAGGCCATCTCGATCGGAATGGTTCTCGCGTTCGCTTTTTCGGCGCGTCGCGGATTGTGCTCTCCAGCGGATGCAGAGCGGGTCGTGCAGCATTTCAGGGCTGTAGGTCTGCCGACGCGGATCTCGGATATTCCGGGCGAGCGGCCCGACTCGAACCGCCTGATCGAGTTGATCGGGCAGGACAAGAAGGTGAAGCGGGGCAGGCTGACCTTCATTCTTGTGCATGGGATCGGGCGCAGCTTCATTGCGCCGGATGTCGACGTGGCTGACGTTAGCGAGTTTCTCCAAGAACAACTTGCCTGATTGATGGATATGCAAGACTGGCTGGTTTTGCTGGCGATCCTGATCTGTCTCGCGCTTTCGTTCTTCTTTTCAGGCAGCGAGACGGCGCTCACGGCTTTTTCCCGTGCGCGCATGTTGCGGATGGAAAAGGCAGGAAACCGAAACGCAGCGATCGTCAATCGTCTGATCGAGGCGCGCGAGCGTCTGATCGGGGGCATTCTGCTTGGCAATAACACCGTCAACATAGCGGCGTCGTCGCTCGCCACCGGATTGATGCTCGCCTGGTTTGGCGATGTCGGCGTGGTCTATGCGACTCTGGCAATGACCGCTTTGGTCGTGGTGTTTACCGAGGTCCTGCCGAAAACCATTGCGATCAACGCGCCGGATCGCGGAGCCATTCTTGTCGCTCGTCCGATCCAGTGGGTGGTCACGGTGCTCGGCCCGATTTTGATTGGAATCGAGCGGCTGGTTCGCGGAATTCTTTCAGTGTTCGGGCTGCGAGTCGGGGAAAGCCAGCCGATCCTGTCGGCGCGCGAGGAGCTGCGCGGCACGGTCGATCTGCTGCACCGGGACGGCAGTGTGGAAAAGCACGATCGCGACATGATGGGTGGCGTGCTGGACCTGCGTGAGCTTCAGGTCTCGGACGTGATGATTCATCGTACTGAGATGATCACGGTTTGTGCGGACGACAGTCCCGAAGCGGTTCTCAAAGCGGTTCTCGATGCGCCAGTGACCCGCATTCCGCTGTGGAGCCGGACGCCGGACAACTTCGTCGGCATCCTGCATGTGCGGGATCTTCTTGTCGCCCTTCAGGAGGCGAGCGGCAATCTTTCGAAGGTTGACGTCGTTTCGCTCGCGCGTCCGCCGTGGTTCGTGCCGACCGTCAGGCCTCTGACAGAGCAGCTCAAGGCGTTTCGTCGTCGCAAAACGCCGCTCGCGCTCGTCGTGGACGAATATGGCGAGGTCATGGGACTGGTCACGCTCGAGGATATCATCGAGGAGATCGTTGGGGACATCACGGACGAGCGCGACGTCAATTTGCCCGGCGTGTGGCCGCAGCCCGATGGATCCGTGCACGTCGAGGGAAGTGTGCCGATCCGGGATCTGAACCGCGCGATGGAGTGGAACCTACCGGACGAAGAGGCCACAACGATTGCAGGGCTGGTGATTCACGAAGCTCGCTCGATCCCTGACGTCGGTCAGACCTTCACGTTTTATGGTTTCCGCTTCGGCGTTTTGCTGAAGGATCGGAACCGCATCACCTCGCTCCGCATCACGCCATTGTCACGGCTCTAGCTGCCGCTGCAACGCAAGGGCAGGCGACTCGCCACCAGCGCGAATTCCGTTTACGCAATTCATGGTTGTAATTTCGCCGGCTTCCATTCTATGATCTAGAGCGGGAGCGGTGCCTGACGGCCTCTGATTTTGCTGTGAAAAGAGACGACGCGATGCGATCTGGAAACCTGGTAACAAGAGGCATCGTTCGTCCGATCTTAGGGTTAAACAACTTATAATTGTGGCTTGAGGCCGGGCGAGCGGCGCCGAAGCGATTGTCCCTCTGCCGAACTGGGAGCAAGAATGCAGCGCCGACATGATGTCCAAAACATTCCGATCGAGTTGCTGCGTTCGTTTGTGGTCATTCAGGAGTCCGGCAGCTTCACGAAGGCCGCGGAAGCGCTCAATCTGACGCAGCCGGCGATCAGCGCGCAGATCAAAAGGCTGCAGCAGCTGGTGAGCGGTGAGCTGTTCGTCCGATCCGGGTTTGGTGTCTCCCTGTCCGACAAGGGCGAAATTGTCAGCCGCTATGCGCGGCGCATCCTTGCCATGAACGATCAGCTCCTCTCGCTCACGGGAGCCGCGATGGCCGGCAAGCCGCTTCGCATTGGCATCCCGAGTGTCTTTGCGCCAAGTCTGCTGGCAGACGTGATTGGCGCATGCAGATCGGCCAGCGATGGCGAACGGCTGCACTTCACGTGCGATGGCGCCCCGGAACTCCTTCGCAATCTCTCCAGTGGGTTTCTCGATATCGCGCTCGTCATGTCAACAGAGGTTCCGAACGCGATACGAAGCGCCCAATGGCCCGAGGCGATGTGCTGGGTCTGCAAACCTGGCTTTCGCGTTGATCCGGGAATGCCGATCCCGTTGCAGAGCTGGCTGTGCGGAGTGTGGGATCGATCCGCGATTGGAGCGCTTGAAAGTGCCCGGCTGTCGTACTCGATCGTGTTTGCGTCGGCGGACCTGAGCGCTCACTTAGCTGCGGCGCGAGCGGGTATCGGCTATTCGGTGATCCCGCAGCGTCTTGTTCCTCCAGATCTGAAGGTCGCGCGCGAGCGCTTCCTGCCGCCGTTACCTCCTTGCGAAATGGGCATCTATGTCGACCGCGACAAGGAATCGCGGACACTGCTCGACGTTGCAGGGCGATTGGCCACGATCTTGCGGCCGGCATCCCATACGCAAACTGACATCATCGATCCTGAGCGACCCCTGGCCGCCGGAGCGCTCGGCTAACATCGTTGGCCGGTGCAGGGCGCCTAGTGTACGCCCTCTCCGGGTGCGGATGCGTGAATCGCGAGCGCGTGCACGCCACTTGCCAGTTCCGCACTCAGTGTGGTGTTGACGGCGCGGTGTCTCTCAATTCGGCTCTTGCCTCGAAAGGCTTCAGCCACGATATAGACGCGGTAATGAGTTTCCCCGCCGGGCCGGTGGCCGGCATGTCCAGCATGAAGATGTGACTCGTCCTCGACGCGAAGACTTTCGGGTGCGAAAGCTTCCGTCAATTTCTTTGTGATGACATCTTTGGTTTGCATTGTGAGTTGCCTGATCGCGTTTGATCCCTTGAACGCGATCAAATCTCGCAAATGTCAAGTCTTGAACCGGAATGCGCAATCTCCGCATACTGTCGCGTTATGAAATTCGACTCGCCATTGTTTGACAAAATCCGCGTGAAGCCCGGAGAGGATCGGCGCCCGCGTCCGGCGGAGCATGCCTGCGAATGGCAGGGATGCCCGAACGCCGCGACCCATCGCGCGCCGAAAGGCCGCGGCCGCGAGAAGGATTACTGGCGCTATTGCCTCGATCACGTGCGCCAGTACAACCAGAACTACAACTTCTTCCAGGGCATGAGCGACGACGACGTCCGCAAGTATCAGAAGGACGCTCTCACCGGACATCGCCCGACCTGGAAAATGGGCACGGGCAAGAACGCCGATCCCGGCCGATTCTACGCCGAGAATGGTATCGACCCGCTCGATATGTATCGCGAGTTCGCAGGGGGAAAGCCCTCCGGCAAGGCGCGCGCCAAGGCGGCGGAGGGCCGGACCATTCGAAACGCGGAACGAAAGGCGTTCGATACCCTGGGGCTCGACATCGGCGTCTCGCGCGTCGAGATCAAGGCGAAGTTTCACGACCTCGTAAAGCGCCACCATCCGGACAGCAATGGCGGCGACCGTTCGACCGAGGACCGGCTGATCGAGATCATCCAAGCTTACAATTATCTCAAATCGGTCGGTTTCTGCTGATTGAGGGCGTTGCCGGGACGGCATGTGGTCGCAATGCTGCTCTTCCTTTTCGGAAGGCCCTGAAATACCTATCTTCGCGGTGTAACTTGAGGCAGACGAAGCCGCGCGCGGGTTTCGCGCGCCTCGGCCTTTCTGCTAGGTTGGTCCCCTGATTTGCCAACCCGAAGCGACTGAGACGCGCCGTCCGGCTGGCGCATGGAGAACCAATGGCTACTGCATCCGAAGAGATTACCCAGGGGCCCGGCGGCCTGCCCGACATGAAGGTGTCGGTCCGGCAGGTCTTCGGCATCGATTCCGATCTGGAGGTGCCGGCTTATTCCGAGCCCGACGCCCATGTGCCGGATCTCGATCCCGACTACCTGTTTGATCGCCCGACCACGCTTGCGATTCTCGCGGGCTTTTCGCGCAACCGCCGTGTGATGGTCACCGGCTATCACGGTACGGGTAAGTCGACGCATATCGAGCAGGTTGCCGCGCGCCTGAATTGGCCGTGCGTTCGTGTCAATCTGGACAGCCATATCAGCCGCGTCGATCTCGTCGGAAAGGATGCGATCGTCATCCGCGACGGCCTGCAGGTGACCGAGTTCCGGGATGGAATTCTGCCCTGGGCGCTCCAGCACAACATCGCGATGTGCTTCGACGAATACGATGCCGGGCGTCCCGACGTGATGTTCGTGATCCAGCGCGTTCTGGAGCAGTCCGGCCGCCTGACCCTGCTCGACCAGAACAAGGTGATCCGGCCGCACCCGTCCTTCAGGCTATTCGCGACGGCAAACACCGTCGGTCTCGGCGATACCACCGGCCTTTATCATGGCACCCAGCAGATCAACCAGGGTCAGATGGACCGCTGGTCGATCGTGACCACGCTGAATTACCTGCCGCACGACAAGGAAGTCGAGATCGTGCTCGCCAAGGCGAAGCATTATCGCAACGAGGAAGGCCGCGACATCGTCAGCAAGATGGTCCGCGTCGCCGACCTCACGCGAAATGCCTTCATGAATGGCGACCTTTCCACGGTGATGAGCCCGCGGACGGTCATCACCTGGGCCGAGAATGCGGATATCTTCGGCGATGTCGGCTTCGCGCTTCGTGTCACCTTCGTCAACAAGTGCGACGAACTGGAGCGGCCGATCGTTGCGGAATTCTATCAGCGCAGCTTCGGCCAGGAACTGCCGGAGTCTTCGGTGAATGTGGCGCTGACCTGAGCGCCCGCGATGGCGCGCATTCAGGTCGACCGATATCACGCAGCCGCGAGGCGGAAAATTGTTGCGGGACTGATCGCATATAATGCGAAACAGGCCGGCAAGAGTCCGTACAAGGCACTGACGATCGCGTGGCGCGAAAGCCGCCGCGTGGACATGCTCGGCACTTCTTTCGAAAGACGTTGTGATGTCATCGAACAGCAAGCCCAAGGCGCAACCTAAAGAATCGCCCACGGAGCCGTTCAAGCGCGCTGTGACCAGTTGTCTGCGCGCGATCGCGAAGCGTCCTGAGCTGGAAGTCGCGTTTGCCGCTGAGCGACCCGGCCTTGTCGGTGGTAAGGCGCGGCTTCCCGAGCCGCCACGCAAGCTCTCAAGGGCCGAAGCCGCGATCGTGCGGGGACATGCCGATTCGGTCGCGCTCAAGCTCGCCTGTCACGACCCCAATGTGCATCGGAAACTTGTGCCGGGCGGGCAGCAGGCGCGGGCGGTATTCGACGCGGTCGAACAGGCGCGGGTGGAGGCGATCGGTGCCCGTCGGATGTCGGGTGTTGCGAAAAATCTTGCGGCGATGCTCGACGACAAGTTTCATCGTGGCAAGTTCGACGACATTACCGATCGTGCCGATGCGCCGATTGAGGAAGCCGTCGCCATGATCGTGCGCGAGCGGCTGACCGGACAGGCACCGCCGCCCGCCGCGAAGAAGCTCGTTGATCTCTGGCGTCCGATCATCGAGAACAAGGCCGGCAACGGTCTCGATCAACTGGAATATCTGATCGAGGATCAGGCCCGTTTCGGCGACGCCGTCCACGATCTCCTTGATGCGCTGGATATGGGCGAGGATCGCAATCGCGACTCCGAAGAAGACGAGGACAACGAACAAAGCGAAGACGATCGTCGCCAGAACGAAGAGGGTGAGCAGGGCGAAAGCTCGGATTCGGAGGATTTGCAGCGCATGTCCGTCGAGGAGGCCGATGCGTCTGCCGACGACGCGCAGGAAGCGTCCGCCGAAGCCACCGATGCACCGAGTTCGGACATGTCTGACGATGCCGACATGGGCGATTCGGAGACTCCGTCGGAGCCGTGGCGTCCTCGTTCCGGCCACAACGAGTATCGCGGTCCGGAATACGGTGCTTTCGTCACGCGGTTCGACGAGGAAATCGAAGCCGAAGATTTGTGCGAACCGGAAGAACTCGATCGCTTGCGCAGCTATCTCGATAAGCAATTGTCGCATCTGCAGGGCGTTGTCGCGCGTCTCGCGAACCGGTTGCAGCGCCGTCTCATGGCGCAGCAGAATCGCGCCTGGGAGTTTGACCTCGAAGAAGGCATGCTCGACCCGGCGCGGCTGTCGCGCATTATCGTCGATCCCATGCATCCGCTTTCGTTCAAGCGCGAGAAGGACACGAATTTCCGCGACACTGTTGTCACTTTGCTGCTCGACAATTCGGGTTCGATGCGCGGGCGCCCGATCACGGTAGCCGCGACTTGCGCAGATATCCTCGCGCGCACGCTCGAGCGTTGCGGTGTGAAGGTCGAGATCCTCGGCTTCACAACCCGCGCCTGGAAGGGCGGCCAATCGCGGGAGGCCTGGCTTGCGGCGGGCAAGCCCCCCAATCCGGGCCGCCTCAACGATCTGCGCCATATCATCTACAAGGCGGCGGACGCGCCATGGCGGCGTGCGCGAAAGAATCTCGGCCTGATGATGCGAGAGGGGCTGCTCAAGGAGAATATCGACGGCGAGGCGTTGAATTGGGCTTATCGCCGGCTGATGGCGCGGCCGGAGCAACGCCGCATCCTGATGATGATTTCCGACGGCGCTCCGGTCGACGATTCGACGTTGTCAGTGAATGCAGGCAATTACCTAGAACGTCATTTGCGCTGGGTGATCGAGGAAATCGAAACCCGCTCGCCGGTTGAACTGATTGCAATCGGTATTGGCCACGATGTCACGCGCTATTATCGCCGCGCGGTCACGATCGTGGACGCCGAAGAGCTTGGCGGCGCGATGACCGAAAAGCTCGCCGAATTGTTCGACGACGAGGTCAGTGCGGCAGCCGCAGCCGCGCTGGGCCGTCGTGGCCCGCGCAGGCTGCATTCGTGATCGACCGACTTTTGCGGCCGTTGCTGTCAGCGTGTCTTGTCCTGCTCGCAACGCTGACCGCGCATGCGCAGCGCTTGCCGCAGACGCCGGCAGAGCCACCAGTCAGGATCGAGATCCAGGCTAAGCCTATCGAGGCTTTCGATCCACGTGAGCCGTCGAAAAAGCGCTTCGGTTCTTTAGTGTTCAGGGGCGGCCTTGAACTATCATCGGCCCATAAGCAATTCGGCGGATTGTCGGGCGTCCGCGTCTCGGCGGACGGCCGATTGCTCGCGATCACCGACCGCGCGAATTGGCTGCGCGGGCGTATCGTCTATCGCGGGGAGGCGCCGGTGGGTGTCGCCGATGCCGAGATGGGCCCGATGCTGTATACGGACGGCCGACCGATCACTGCACGTGGCTGGTACGATACGGAAGCGGTGGCCGAGGATGGCGCCTTCGTCTACGTCTCACTCGAGCGGGTTCACCGCATCCTGAAGTTTGACTATGGCAAGCGAGGTTTGCTGTCGCGGGCCACGCTGGTCCCGGTGCCTTCGGAAATGGCGAAGCTTGTCAGCAACAGGGGCGTGGAATGTCTCGCTGTTGCGCCGAAAGGAACGGCGATCGCCGGCGCTTTGATTGCGGTCGCCGAACGAAGTCTCGACGCCTCGAAGAATACCCGCGGCTTCCTGATTGGAGGGCCTCAACCGGGTCTGTTCTCAGTCAAGCTGACCGACGAGTTCGATATTGTAGATTGCGCGATATCGCCTGCGATGGATCTGCTGCTGCTCGAGCGGCATTTTTCCTGGCGGCGCGGCGTTGCGATGCGACTGCGGCGTGTGCCCTTGTCGGAAGTCGTGCCCGGTGCCGCGCTGGAGGGTTCGGTCCTGCTCTCGGCGGATATGGGCTTTCAGATCGACAATATGGAAGGCCTGAGTGTGCATCGGGCCTCGAACGGCGATACCGTCCTGACACTCGTATCCGACGATAATTTCTCGATAATCCAGCGCACCATCCTGCTGCAATTCACGCTGCTGGCTCAGTAGGCTGCGCGGGCTACGCAGCAGTGAAATGCGCCCCGGTTTGGGGGCCGGGAAACGCAAAATGGCCGGCGACAGGGCCGGCCATCGGCAGATTGAGGCAGTTGGTGTCGTCAGCTCGCCGCGGCGAGCTTTTTCGCTAGCTGGCGCTTCAGATCGAGCGCCTTCGGCGACAGCTCAACTTCATTCGCCTTGATCAGGAACGCGTCGAGACCGCCACGATGGTCGACCGTCCTCAGCGCGTTCGCGGAAATCCGAAGCCGGACCGATTGCTCGAGGGTGTCCGACGTCAGCGTCACGTTGACAAGGTTCGGCAGGAACCGCCGCTTGGTCTTGCGGTTCGAGTGGCTCACCTTGTGCCCGGTCTGGAAAGCCTTGCCGGTGAGGTCGCACTTGCGCGACATGATTGGATATCCCGAAAATGGTTGGCGGCGCCGCACGAGGCGCGCCGGCCAGATTGCGTTATCTCGTTAAGGTGCGGTCCTATAAAGAGCCTGGGCGAGGGCGTCAAGGTCGACCGGTCCGAGCGTACCATAGAAACGGCGTATTAGTGCCTGATCGCTTAGGTTTACGGCTCCTGACCGGCTCGAATGGCCGAGCGGCGCGACCCAACCGAGCGGCCATGGTCTGGCCGCCTGCGAGGACCAGGTGAACTTTCTCGTACGGACCGCGATTGGCGCTGCATTGGGCGGGCTTCTCCCCGCCCTGGCTCTTGCTCCCCAAGCGAATGCCCAAGCCAGGCTGGACGCCAGTTACTCGGTCACCTTAGCCGGGGTAAAGCTCGGTGAAGGGTCCTGGACGGTCGACGTCACCGAAGATCGTTTCGCTGCCGAGGCCAAGGGCTCGACGTCGGGACTGGCCAAATTCTTCAGTTCCGGTGAGGGCATCACCTCTGCCCGCGGGATCATCAAGAACGGACAGCTGGTCCCTGCGAGTTATGCGGTATTCGTCAAATGGGGCCGGAAATCCGAAGATCTCCGGATGAGAATTGCTGATGGCGCGGTGAAGGAACTGACCATCACCCCCCAGATGGTCGAACATCCCGATCGCGTCCGCGTCACCGACGCCCACAAGCGCAATGTGCTCGATCCGATGACCGGGGCTTTGCTGCGTGTCCCGGGAAAGGGCGACCTGATGGCCCCGGAGGTCTGCAAGCAGCATGCGCCGATTTTCGATGGCCGCATGCGCTACGACCTGACGCTTGCGTACAAGCGCGTCGAACAGGTCAAGGTTCAGGGATATTCTGGTCCGGCCTTGGTCTGCGCGATCTATTTTGCGCCGCTTGCCGGGTATGTGCCGGATCGCGCGGCGGTCAAATACCTGATCAATCAGCGTGACATGGAGACTTGGCTCGTTCCGATCGCGGGCACGCGGGTTCTGGTGCCATTCCGGGTGGTGATACCGACACCGGTCGGGCAGGGAATTCTTCAGGCGACGCAGCTCAATGTTTCGCCGCTGTCCGCGAGAGCGAGTGCAAAGGGCGTTACAAGCCCCAAGACAAATTGAGCCCCCAAGACAAATTGAGGCCGCTCACGAAATCCCCGTTGTCCTGGAGAATACGTGGGCGCGCGGGTTGACTCTTGGGGCCCGTTCTGGGTTCGCCGGAGTCAAAGGCGTAGCGACCTCTTCGGTCGCGCATTGTGTCGAAAACACCCGATATAGAGCCATTTGATGAAAGTGCCCTATATATCGCGTGAACGGAGACGAACGTCCGCGAGTCAGCGATTCGGCCGCGATTCGTTCCAGACTCGTTCCATGTCTTAACCGCTGAAGGGCAAACTGACGTGCTGATGTTGCGTTGTGAGACAGTCCGGGTGAAAAGCTGGCCTGATTGTCGGCTAAAGCTCCGGTCTCGCAGCCATCGGCGTGGCCCTTCGTCTCTAGAGACCCCTTGTTTGGATTCTTGATGCCCATTTCATTTTCGCCTGGCGTTCGAAGCGATGCACGTATGCGCGGCGCCGGTGTCACCGCTGTGCTCGGCCCCACAAATACCGGCAAGACCCACCTCGCCATCGAACGCATGGTGGCGCATTCTTCCGGCCTGATCGGCCTGCCGCTGCGGCTCCTCGCGCGCGAGGTCTACAACAAGGTTGTCGAAAAGGTCGGCGTTGAGTCGGTCGCGCTGATCACCGGCGAAGAGAAGATCAAGCCTGCCAATCCACGGTTCTGGGTGTCGACTGTGGAAGCGATGCCGCGCGATCTCGATCCGGCATTCGTCGCAATCGACGAAATCCAGCTCGCTGCCGATTTCGAGCGTGGCCACGTTTTCACCGACCGGATCTTGAATCGCCGCGGCCGCGAGGAAACGCTGGTCCTCGGTGCGGCGACGATCAGGCCGATGATCGAGCGGCTCCTGCCCGGCGCGAATATCGTATCACGACCGCGGATGTCGCAGCTGACCTTTGCGGGCGACCGCAAGCTGACACGGCTGCCGAGCCGATCCGCGATCGTCGCGTTCTCAGCCGACGAGGTTTATGCGATCGCCGAGCTTATAAGGCGTCAGCGCGGAGGAGCAGCAGTCGTTCTAGGAGCATTGTCGCCCCGCACCCGCAACGCTCAGGTGGCGCTTTATCAGTCCGGCGATGTCGATCACATCATCGCCACAGACGCCATCGGCATGGGTCTTAATCTCGACGTCGATCACGTCGCATTCGCATCCGACCGCAAGTTCGATGGTTATCAATTCCGCAATCTGACGCCCGCCGAACTGGCCCAGATCGCGGGGAGGGCTGGGCGCGCGACGCGCGACGGAACATTCGGCACCACCGGCAGGTGTGCGCCTTTCGACGACGAACTCGTGCAGCGGCTGGAAAGTCACGCGTTCGACCCGCTGACTGTCCTGCAATGGCGCAACTCCGATCTCGATTTTTCTTCGATCGGTGCCCTGCAGGCGTCGCTTGCCGAAATCCCGACAGAGCAAGGGCTGACGCGCGCGCCGGTCGCGGAGGACATTCTCGTGCTGGAACATGCGGCGCGAGATGCCGATATCCGCTCGCTGGCCAAGGATCGGAAGGCGGTCGAGCGCTTGTGGGATACCTGCCAGGTTCCGGACTACCGGAAGATTGCACCTGCAAACCATGCCGAACTTGTCACCACCCTCTATGGATTTCTGATGAAGGAGGGTAAAATCCCTGACGACTGGTTTGCCCGCCAGGTGGCGCAGGCAGATCACCCCGAAGGCGACATCGACTCTCTCTCCACTCGGATTGCTCATGTTCGGACCTGGACATTTGTTGCCAACAGGCCGGACTGGCTTGCAGACCCCGATCACTGGCAGGGTGTTACGCGTGGCGTCGAGGACAAGCTGTCGGATGCGCTCCATGAGCGCCTCACCGCACGCTTCGTCGATCGACGCACCAGCGTGTTGATGCGGCGGCTGCGCGAGAACACCACATTGGAAAGCGAAATCTCAAAAACCGGTGATGTCACCGTTGAAGGCCATCTGGTCGGCCGACTCGAAGGCTTTCGGTTTGCGCCCGATCCGTCCGCGGGAGGATCCGAGGCCAAGGCCCTGCACGCGGCTGCGCAGAAAGCGTTAGCCGGCGAAATCGATGCGCGAGCCTCCAAACTGTCTCAGGCTCCCGACGAACAGTTCGTCCTGACGTCTGACGGAACGATCCGTTGGACAGGAGATGCTGTCGGGAAACTGGTTGCCGGTGAGGAGGTGTTGCGGCCGAGGATACGCATTCTCGCTGACGAGCAATTGACCGGATCTTCGCGCGAGCAGGTGCAGGCGCGGCTTGACCTCTGGATCAAGGCGCACATCGACAAGCTTCTCGGACCGTTGTCTTCGCTTGCCGCAGCGGAGGATGTCACCGGGATAGGTCGCGGCGTGGCCTATCGGCTCATCGAGGATCTCGGCGTATTGGAGCGCCAGAAGGTGGCCGAGGACGTGAAAGGCCTCGATCAGAACTCGCGTGCAGCATTGCGTAAATACGGGGTGCGCTTTGGCGCGTATCACGTGTACGTGCCGCCACTTCTCAAGCCGGCGCCCCGCGCGCTTGCGACGCTGCTTTACGCGATCAAGAACGACACTGGCGAGATGCGCGGTCTCGACGAGGTTCAACAACTCGCGGCGAGCGGACGCACATCGATTCCCGCGAACAAGGACGTTTCGAGGAATTTGTATCGTATCGCGGGCTATCGCGTTGCAGGCGAGCGCGCAGTCCGCGTCGACATTCTTGAGCGGCTTGCCGACCTCATTCGTCCGGCGCTCGCGTGGCGCGATAACGCTCCAGGCATCAAGCCTCAGGGCGCCCTCGACGGAACGGGCTTTACAGTGACGGTGGGTATGACCTCACTCGTCGGCTCGTCAGGCGAGGACTTCGCGTCGATCCTGCGGTCGCTCGGGTATCGCATGGAACGGCGCCCGAAGCCGGCCGAACCCGAAGTGCCGGCGGCGGCACCGGCTGTCGATCCGGAGTTGCAGCAGAGCGATGTCGCGCATGCGGATGCTCCGGACGATGGGGGGCCAGAATCCGGCGTGGCCGTCGCCACCGAGGCGGACGCCTCCGAGCCGACCGCTGTGACCGAAGCGGCCGCAGAAGCAAGCGAACCGGCCCCCGAATCGCCGACGGCAGAGCAGCCGGCAGAGACAGCCGAACCGTCTGTCGCGACGGACGCCGCTGCATCGGACAGCGAAATCGCGCCTGCTGACGCGGCTTCGGCAGATGCATCGAACGAGGCGGCCGATAGCGCTGCAGTTGCGACAGCCGAACCCGTGCTAATCGAAGTGTGGCGCCCTGGCCGCTTCGAAGGCCGGGACAAGCGTCCGCATCGGAAGCCGCATCGCCGTGACCAACGCGGCGCGCAGCAGCCGTCGCCCGATCAACCGGCTGTCGCAGCAGAAGGCGCCCCAGACGCAGGCGCAACCACGCCCGACCAGCGACGTCACGACCACCGTCCGCACGGCTCCCGACCACCGCGCAAGGATCGCGGCGGCCGGCCGCGCCGTCACGAGGGCGGTCAGGAGGGGCAGCAGCGCTTCGGACGGCCGGATCAAAAGCCGCGCCAGGAAGGCCGCCCCCGTCAAGAGAGGCGGGAGCGTGAACCTGATCCGAATTCACCCTTCGCCAAGCTTGCCGCTCTAAAAGCGCAACTCGAGGCGGACTCGAAGGAGCGTCGCTAGCCGCGCGCCACACACTTGGACCGTCAGCGGATCGACAAGTGGCTTTGGCATGCGCGGGTCGCGCGGACGCGCACGGCGTCCGCAAGTCTCGTGGACGGTGGTCTGGTCCGTATCAACGGCGCCCGGGTCGATGCGGCCAGCCGTGCGGTCCGCGCCGGTGACGTGGTCACCATCGCGTTCGATAGGGTCAGGATTTTGCGGGTCGCCGGCTTCTCGGAAAGGCGCGGCTCGGCCTCCGACGCTGCTGTGCTGTTCGAGGATCTGACGCCGGCAACCCCGATATCGTCGGAAGTGAGTGGTCAGGCCGGTTCGGTCGCGCGGCGGCCGACCAAGCAGGAGAGGCGCGACATCCTGCGGTTGAAGCGTCCCGGCAATGAATGACCCGATTCAGGCAATGGTTCTTGCGCCTGGAATACCCTTAAGCTAGGGACGCCCATTCGGCCAAATACGTGGTGTGCGAATGACATACGTCGTCAACGACAATTGTATCCGCTGTAAGTTCATGGACTGCGTGGAGGTCTGTCCGGTGGACTGCTTCTACGAGGGTGAGAACATGCTCGTGATCCACCCCGACGAGTGCATCGATTGCGGGGTTTGCGAGCCGGAATGCCCGGTCGAGGCGATCAAGCCCGATACCGAGCCGGGCTTGGAGAAATGGCTGCAGATCAACGCGGAATATTCGAAGACCTGGCCGAATATTACCGCCAAGAAGGAGCCGCCGGCCGACCACAAGGACTGGGAAGGCGTCGCGGACAAGGAACAGTATTTTTCCCCAGAACCCGGAACCGGCAATTAAGCCATTTCCGCCCGTTCGATCTTAAGACTATTTGCGATTTTTACCCCGCGCAGGCGTCGGGATGCGTCGCCGTTCGGGGCGTAACGCATTGATTTTTGCGGAAAATGTGCTATATTGGGCGAATTGGAACGCTTAACCGGAACGCAGCTCCCCTTTTGCTATTTTGATCCGGGGGAGCTTATTTTTTCGGGCCCGTTCTAGAGGAAAAGCCCGCTTCAAAGAAGGGCGTGGACACCCACGCGCGACCCTGTGCCCAATAAATCGCGTCCGAAATCCAAGAAAGCGTCCAGCGGCAGCGACCGCCGGGCGAAGAAGCCCTCCGCCACTACTGAGAGGCGGAGCTCGCAAGGCTCCCGGCACGCTGGCCGTGGAGCTCCCGTGGCCAAAGCAGCGCCCAGCCGCCCCAAGCCGGCTGGCGAAGGAGCACCCTCTGGAATGACCGTCAATAAGAAGACCACCCAACGTCAGGGCTTCAAGACGAACGAATTCATCGTGTATCCGGCCCATGGCGTTGGCCAGATTCTGTCGATCGAAGAGCAGGAAGTGGCGGGGGCCAAGCTCGAGCTGTTTGTGATCAATTTCGTGAAGGACAAGATGACCCTGCGCGTCCCGACCGCGAAGATCGCGGCCGTCGGCATGCGCAAGCTGTCCGAGCCTGCGACCGTCAAGAAGGCGCTGGAGACGCTGAAGGGCCGCGCCCGCGTGAAGCGCACCATGTGGTCGCGCCGCGCCCAGGAATACGAGGCGAAAATCAATTCCGGCGATATCGTCGCGATCGCCGAGGTGGTGCGCGACCTGTATCGCTCGGAGCAGCAGCCGGAGCAGTCCTATTCGGAGCGCCAGCTCTACGAGGCCGCGCTCGACCGGCTGTCGCGCGAGATTTCGGCGGTGCAGCACATCACCGAGACCGAGGCCGTGAAGGAAATCGAGGGCGCGCTGGCCAAGGGCCCGCGCCGCGGACCGAAGCCGGCCGAGGGTGCGGCGGCCGAGGACGAGGCCGACGAGGACACCGACAAGGTCGAGGACGAGGCGGCGTAAGCCTGCCCGTTTATCCTCCCGATCATCTGTTCTGAGATTTTACGCCCGGCCTTCTGGCCGGGCGTTTTTGTTGGTCGGCCTTGTTCTGCCGGGACGCGAGGGCGGCCTAGCCGCAGCGCTCGGCCCTTTCGGGCGCGGCGGCATTTCGCGAATGCAGGAATCTGTTCTCCGGCGGAGAATGATTTTCCAGGATCGCGGAGCCCTCACTCCACGACGAGCTTCACCATCGTGCCGGGTTCGAGCTTGTCGGTGGGGTCCATGCCGTTGAGCACGCGGAAGCGCTCCACCGGCTTGTCGGCCACCGCCATGCGCGCGGCGAGGCGCTCGATGGTGTCGTTGCTGCGTACTGTCACGACCTTGATGCGCAGCGGCCGCGCCGAGCGGATCTCCGCGTTCGACATGCGGCGGAAGCTCGCAACCGCATCGCGGAATTGCCTGTCGAGTTCGGGCGACTTGTTCTTCGCCGCGAAGATAAAGCGATAGACCTCGCTGCCGAAGCGGATCGCGTAAAGCCGGAAGCCCCAGGGGTCGCCCTTGGCGGTTGCGGTCGCGGCGGGGAAGCCGTTGATCGTGACCTCCTCGATCGAGCTTTCGTCGATCTTCTCGATCCAGCCGGCCTTGAGATAATCGGCAAGTTTCTGGTCGGAGGGAATGCGCACCACATCGAGCCGCAGCGCGAGGTCGCCGCCGTCCTTCACGCCGAACACCGCCTGCGGCGTGTTCTCCAGCAGGAAGCCTTCCGGCGCAGTGAATGTGAAGCCGAGCTTCGGATGCAGGAAGCGCCGCCCGCGCACGAAGCCTTCGCTCGGGTCCTCGCCGTAAACCAGTCCATCCAGAAAACGCAGATATTCGTTGCGGGCGCGGCCGGCGCCTGCGGCGGTGGCGTATTGGCGCGCATTGAGCATGGCGTTGGCGACGCGCTCGGGCGTCGCCGGATGCGAGGCGACGAATTCCGCCGTGCGCGGATCGTTCTTCGTGCCGCCGGTGAGTTCGGCATTGCGCGACATCGCGGTGAGGAAGCGGCTCGCGCCGAACGGATCGTAGCCCGCGCGCGACGAAATGCCGACGCCGATGCCGTCGGCTTCGAATTCCTGGCCGCGCGAGAAGGTGGCGAGCGCGATCTTCGACTTGGCGAGCGCCAGCGCGGTGGATTGCGGGTCGCCGAGCACATCGCTTGCGACGCGATTGACCAGTGCGGCCTGGCGGATCTGGTCTTCGCGGATCGCGGCATGGCGCGCGATCACATGCGCCATTTCATGTGAGAGCACCGACGCGACTTCCGAATTGTCGTTGGCAAGCGCCAGCAGTCCGCGGGTGACGTAAAGCTGGCCGGTCGGCAGCGCGAAGGCGTTGACCGCGGGCGAGTTCAGGATCGTGACCTTGTAGGCGAAGTCGGGCCGCTCGGATGAGGCGACGAGTTTCTCCACCGTGGCATTGAGCTGGTCCTCGAGCCGCGGGTTGGTATAGGCGCCGCCATAGACCGCAAGGATGCGGCGATGCTCGCGCTGCGCCGGCGTCAGCGGTTCGGCGCGGCCGCTGGGCGGATCGGGCAGAGAAATGTGCCGCGCAGCCTGATAAGCGCCGCCCGAGCAGGCAGCCAGCAGCAACGCGAGCGATGCAATCGCCGCCGCTCTCAGCCGTGCCGGACCCCCGAGACGCAAACCCGTGATTCCCCCGTTTCGACGGCTCATCGCGGGCCGTCCCAATCGAACTGGTCCGCCGCCGTGGCCTCGATCCACGGTCCGGCGCGCTCCTCGATCACCCCGCGCACCCGTACGATGCGCCCCGTCAGACTACGCGGCGAAAGACCGGCCGATATGAAGCCGGGCTCAGCCCGCTTCGCTATCGTGACGGTGAAATCCTCGGACCATCGCCGCCCGAAATTCACGTAGACCGTGTTGCCGCTCTCACGCACGGAGAGCACGCGGCCCTCGACAATCGCAAAACGGCCGAGGCTCGTCAGGACTACCGCCGGATCGTCCGCCTGATGCAATCGATAATCCCCGGCGCCCCAGATTCCAAGCCTCGCCGCGCGTGCCGCGCGTTCGCGCCGCAGCAAGGCGTCGCGGCAGCCAGCATCCCCCACCCGGGTTCCGGTCACCGCCAGCCCCCGGTCCAGCAAGGCATACTGGATCGGAGTTTCCGAGCCGTTTACGGATGGGAAAGCATGAATCCGGCCGTAACGATCCTCGATTCCGGTCGATTTCAGGACGACCTGCCGGTCCAGCACGAGGCTGGCCAGCGCCGCGCGTGCGGTCTCCGCCGAGGTGCCCCACTCGATACCGGCGAGCCGGATGTGGCGCCCATCGGCCAGGCGCAGCGTCTTCGCATCCTCGATCGCTGCGACACGGCCTTCGCCAAGCGCGACCGAGCCGCAGGCCTGCGCGGAGGCCGGGCCAACCGGCATCACCGTCAGCAGCACGCCTGCAACGCAAGCCAGAAACGATCCGCCGCACACCCCCATCATCGCAGTCTATCGAAAGGCGGGATTGCGGCGCCACAGTGAAAGATGTGCCGCAGCGATGGCGAAATGCGCGTCAAGGGCGGGGGAATTTGTGACCTGTGGCATCGCGGCACTTCCTGACGAGCGTGAGCGGGTGCGCGTCGTCAAAAATAATCGATGATTTATTGACGCAAGACTTTTTATCGATAATCATTCCAAGGATCAGACGGGAGTTCAGACATGCTTGCACCGCGATCCGACGTGACCATCCAGGAAGCGGAGCGGCTGCTTTATCTTGAAGCTGAACTTCTCGACGACTGGCGGCTCGACGACTGGCTCAAGCTGTACTCGCACGACATGCTTTACCTCGTGCCGTCGCCCGGAATGCCGATGGATTGCTCGCCGGATACCAGCCTGTTCCTGATCAATGACGATCGCTTCCGCATGGAAAGCCGTGTCGTGCGCCTCAAGAAGAAGACGGCGCATTCGGAATATCCGCATTCCACCACGGTGCACATGTATTCCAACTTGCGGATAGCGGGTCAGGATTCCGAAGGCACGCATGTGCATGGCGCGTTTCACGTCTCGCGCTATCGCGACGGTATCACCGATATTTTCCTCGGCCGCATGCGCTACAAGCTCGCGAAACAGGGCGACGACATCCTGATCCGCTACAAGCGCTGCGACCTTGGCGTCGATCAACTGGTGCCGCAGGGTCGGCTCACCATCATTCTTTAGACCGCCGTCTTCAGTCTCAAAACGACAGGGCCGCCATATGGACCAGCATACAGGAACGCCGCTCGAAGTCCGGCACGATCAAGCGGAGGGTACGTTTCTCGTCTCGCGTCGCGTGTTTACCGACCAGGCGATCCTCGACATGGAGCACGAGAAGATTTTCGAGCGCTGCTGGCTTTATTGCGGGCACGACACCGAATTGCCCGAGCCCGGGTCGTTCATCACACGGATGGTTGCCGGGCGAGACTTCATCTTCAACCGTGACGCCAAGGGCAAGGTCGGCGTCTTTTACAATCTCTGCACCCACCGCGGTGGCCGGGTGTGCCGCGAGCGGTCAGGCAAGGCCACGATCTTCCAGTGCTTCTATCATGGCTGGGTGTTCAACACCGACGGATCGCTGCGCGGCATTCCGCAGGAAGGCGCCTATCCCGAAGGCTACAAGAACGAAAGCCGCGGGCTCGTCCATGTGCCACGGCTCGAGCAATATCGCGGCTTCTGGTTCATATGCCTCGATGCCAACGCGATGTCCCTGTCGGATTATCTTGCCGGCGCGAAGGAATATATCGACAACATCGTCGATCAATCCGAGATCATGATGGAGATCGTGCCGGGGGGACAAAACTTCCAGGTCGATGCCAACTGGAAGCTCTGGCACGAGAACGGGATGGATCCGTTCCATGTTCACAGCGTGCACCAGACCTATTTCGACTATGCCGGTGACGCGACGAAGATCGGCAAGGAGCGTGCGAAGTCGCAAGGCGTTTCGGTCGATGAATTCGAGCTCAAGGCCAGCGCCGAAACCATGATGACCGGGCGCTACAACGCGCTGATGAAGACCAAGACCAAATTCCAGTTCGATCTCGGCAATGGTCACATGGCGTATGACTATCCCTCGACCCATGGGCGGCCCTTTGCGCAATGGCACCCAAGCTGGGACCCGAAATTCAAGCCCGAGCTCGAGGCGGTCTATGAAAAGGCAGTCAAGCGCGTGGGTGCGGAGCGCGCGCACAAGATGGCGACATTCGATCATCACATCCTGATCTTTCCCAACCTCGCGATCGTCGACAATCACGGCATCATGATCCGCACCTATTTCTCCAAGACGCCGGCGGAAATGCTGGTGCAGAGCTGGACATTGGCGCCGAAGGAGGAGTCGCCGGAAATCAGGAAGCTCAGGCTCTACAGCTACATGGATTTCCTCGGACCGGCAGGTTTCGGCACGCCCGACGATGTCGAAGCGATCGAGGCGGCCCAGCGCGGCTACAAGGGCGCCGAGGATTACGGCGGCTGGAACGATATTTCCGCGGGTGTGGCGCCGAAAGATCCCATGAGTTTCGTCAAGCACGGCGACGAGGGCCGGATGCGTGTGTTCTGGACCAAGTGGCAGGAATATCTGTCGGCCTGAACCAATGGCAGGCAACCTCACAACCGCCGCGAAACGCCGCGGGAAAACAAAGGTGCTGAAGGACGGCGATCGACCGGGACACGCGACGCGTGCGACGCTGCTTCACAAGGCATTGAAGGATGACATCATCCGCGGAATCCTGCCGCCACGCGACTGGTTGCGCATCGATGCCTTGCGAGCGCGTTACGATACCGGGGCAAGTCCGCTGCGCGAGGCGCTCAACCGTCTCGCGGCCGAGGGGCTCGTGGAGCAGAAAGACCAGCGCGGATTCACGGTGGCTGACCTGAGTGCGGCCGATCTGGACGAAATTGTTTTCACCCGCTGCGCGCTGAATCAGATCATGCTTCCGGCGGCGCTCTCGAATGGCGATGCCGCGTGGGAGGAGCGGGTGGTGCTCGCTCACTATCATCTGTCGCGAACGCCGCCTTTTGCTTCAGATGGCGCGGCCAATGAATATTATCTCGCGCGTCATCGCGAGTTTCACATGTCGATCCTCGCGCCTTGCGGGTCGCGCTGGCTGCTGGAATTGTCGGAGCGGCTATTCGACTGGACTCAGCGCCATCAGAATCTTGCAATGCGCTCCGATGAGGTCGGGTCCCGGGACATCGCGGGCGAGCACAACGAACTGACCAAGGCCGTGCTTGCGCGCGATGCAACGCGCGCGATCAGATTGCTCAACGAGCATGTGACGCTGACCGGCCGGCTGGCGCGCCTTCAGGGGCCGCTGAGATAGTCGTCGCCGACGGCGCTCCGATTATTTGATGCTCAACTTGTTGGCCTTGGCGAGGTCGCGCCACTTGGCAAGCTCGCGCTTGGCGAGCTCGTCATACTCTTCCGGCGTAGATGTCACCGGTGCAAGGCCGAACGCCCGCATCTTGGCCTGAATTGCGGGGAGCGTCACGATCGACTGAAGCTCCTTGTTGAGCCGATCGATGATCGGCTTTGGCGTTCCGGCCTTTACGATCAGCGCATTGTTGATGGTGAAGTCGAAGACCGGGAAGGTGGCGCCCATCAACGGTGTTTGCGGTGAATCCGACAACGGATCCTTGGTCACGACCGCGATGAGCTTGAGATTTCCGGCCTGAACATGCTGCTTCGCCGATGACCACATGTCGACCATCAGCGGCACACGGCCAGCCATTACGTCGACCTGCGCCGCGGGGCTGCCGCTATAGGTCACGTGTTGCAGCTTGATGCCGGTTTCCTTCATCAGCAATTGGCCGGCCAGAAACGGGACTCCGCCGAAATTCGGCGACGTGTAGGTCAGTCCGTCAGGTGTGCCTTTCGCGGAATTGATGACATCCGTAAGCGTGTTGCCAGGGAAATCCTTGTTGGCAACCAGGACAATGGGGGCTTTCGAGATGATCGCGACGCCGGCAAAATCGTTCAGCGCGTCGTAGGGCATCTTCTCGCGGAGCGCCGCGGTGGTGAAATGGAAGTTTCCGACCGAGAGAAGGGTGTAACCGTCAGCCGGCGCCTTGGTCACGGCATCCGCTCCGATCACCCCGCCTGCGCCTGGCCGGTTTTCGACCACAACCGGTTGTCCGAGCCGCTCCTGCAACGCTTCGGCGATCAAGCGGACGAGCACGTCGCTTGGACCACCTGCGGCCGAGGGCTGCACGATCTTGATAGGGCGCGACGGATAGGGATCGTCCTGTGCCGCCGCCACGGGGACTTCCGAGACCGCGATTGTGACCGCCGGAAGCGCCAACAAGAGACTGCGGGCGTAATGCAGGTAGCGACCGAAATGTGACATCGAGTTTCCCTTTGCGTGGAGCGTATTGTTTTTTTCGAAGCGTATTGTTTTGCATGGAGCATGCCAAGTTCCAGCTATGCCGGTGCAAGCTTCGATGGAAAGCTCGCGATTGCGGCACTGCGCAAAAATTAGGTCGGCGCCGGCGCAATTTGGGCATCGCGGGAATGCGCCCGCTGGACGGAATGTTCTTTCATCAGAGCGTCGAAATGACGGAAGTCACAGTGAGTGCACCATGGGATTTCTGACCGAAAAAGAGATTGCTGGCCTGGCGCCATCCGAGTTCCTGCCGCATGCCACACCGATTCCGACGCAGATCGTGTCGAGCGACGAATTCACGCCGCCGCCGCAAAGCGCGAAGCAGAAGGAAGTGGAGGCCCGCCTGCTGGCGATGGGTGACGAGCTTGGAGGCCGGCAGGGGCTGAGCCGCCGGCAATTCTTCCAGACAGCGGCGGGCATGGCTGCCGGTTTCGTCGCGCTGAACGACACGTTCGGCACAGTGTTCGAGGCGAGCCGCGCCGAAGCTGCGACGCCCGCAATGGCGCAGGAGCGCGCCGCTGGGCTCAGGGATCAGTTCATCATGGACATGCACACGCATTTCCTGCGTGACGATACCCGGCTCACCGGCTTCGTTCGCGCGCGCGAAGCGGTCGGCAAGGCGGGATGGAATCCGGCGCTGGTCGACAGGCCGCAAACGCTCGATGACCTGAAGTTCAACAACTATTTCAAGGAAATCTATCTCGACAGCGACACCAAGATCGCGCTGATCTCGTCATCGCCATCGGAAATCGAGCGCGACTGGTTTCTCACCAACAAGATGATGATCGAGGCGCGCGACAAGGTGAACAGGGAAGCCGGCGCAAGGCGCATGTTCGCGCATGCGATCTTCACGCCGGGCTGGGATGGCTGGCTCGAGCAACTCGAGGCCGCGCTGCAGGACAAGCCGGAATCGATCAAGGGCTACACGGTCGGAGACAACACCAACAAGGACCTCGCGAGGCATCCATGGTTCATGGATGACGAGAAGGTCACATACAAAGCCTACGAGCTGTGCGTGAAATACGGCATCAAGAATGTCTGCGTGCACAAGGGGCTGTTTCCGCGGGCGACGGCGGAGCGCTGGCCGCATCTCCTCAAATACGCGATGGTCGACGATGTCGGCAAAGCCGCGAAGGACTGGCCGCAACTCAATTTCATCATCTATCACGGCGGGTATCGCCACGCGGCCGGCGGGCGGGCCGAGGATGGCTGGCAGGAATTTGAACAGACCGGCCGTGTATCATGGGTAAGCGATCTCGCGGAGATCCCCGAGAAATATGGGGTCAGCAATGTCTATGCCGATGTCGGGCAATTGTTTGCGCAGAGCGTCGTTGCAGTGCCGCAGCTCGGCGCCGCATTGATCGGGATTATGGGCCGCGGACTCGGATACGATAAAGTTGTGTGGGGAACCGACGCGGTGTGGACAGGTTCACCGCAATGGCAGATCGAGGCTCTGCGGCGTCTCGAGATTCCTGAGGACATGCAGAAGAAACACGGCTTCAAGCCGCTGGGAGCCGCCGACGGGCCGATCAAGACCATGATCTTTGGCGGCACAAACGCCAGACTTTACGACTACGACATCCGCAAGCGCACCGATATCGGGCCGAACCGCGATCGTTTTGCGCGCATGAAGGACGAATACGAAAGGACAGGGCCGTCACGCTCGAACCTACGCTACGGATATGTGACCGGCGATGTGGATTGGTCGGCATTTGCGTGATCCGGTGCAGCCTGTGAATGCGCTGCCCATCCAGGCTGCCCACCAAAGCGTTGCCCAAAGACGAAACGCTCGTATTGCTGTCGCCTGGCAACGGCTCCAGTGGCTCCAAGACTCGCGGATACTGTATATCGGCGCCACACCGGCAAATATTGAACACCCATTTCGGGTTTACTTGCAATTCCCAAATGTTATGAGTCACACGTAAAAGCTATGAATGCTATCGAGCCTTGCATTCGATGCATTCGATACGCGCAAAGAACCTCACGGAGAATGAGGCGGCGTCACGCCAGGGGGAGCGAGCAGATGAAGAGCAGGCCCAAAGCGGCTCGGCGCCTTCCGTCCGACGAGCGTGTAGGCTATCGCCTTGCCGTTATCGCAAAGCGTCTTGAGCAGACGCTCGCCGACATGCATGCCAAGACGCTGGGCATTTCAATCGGCAACTGGAAGATCATGCGTGTTGTCGGTCTTTTCGGACCGCTCTCCGCGACGGAGGTTGGCAATCGCACCGGCCTCGATCCCGACAAGATCACGCGTGCCGTCGATGCGCTGGTGCAGCGCGGCTATGTCATTCGCAAGGATGATGAGGCCGACCGGCGTCGCGTCGTGCTGACGCTGTCGGCGAAAGGCAGGCGCGTCCATGACAAGATCGACGGGGTTGCGGGAGCTATGGAGGCGGAGTTCCTGAGCGTGCTGACCGCAGAGGAAAGCAAGATTCTCCGCTCCGCGCTGACAAAGCTCGAAGAGCATTCTGACGGCCGGTTCGGCCGGCACGAGGGCTGGTACCAACGCCGTCAGGTCCCGGGCACGGCTTCGCGCGCGGTCAAACCGAGTGGTGTGCGTATCGGCAGTCGAACCGCGTCGTCGCGCGCATCGACGAGGAGCAGGGACGCCGGCCGTTGATACGTCGCGGACGTGTCAGGTCTTGAGGATTGGAGACAAGGGCCGGTTGAACGCGAGAATGACGAGGCCCGCGCACGCCGCTATGGCGGCGATCATCATAAAGAATTGCCCCTTGTCCATCGCCGTCCAGAAACTGCCAAGCCAGCCGCCGATAAGATTGCCGGTGAAGCTCGTGGCGAGCCACAAACCCATGACCAGAGAGACAACCCGCGTCGGCGCGACCTTGGTCACGAGCGACAGGCCGATCGGCGAAAGATAAAGTTCGCCGACGGTGATCACCGCGAAATAGAGCAGAAGCCAGAGCCAGCTCGCCTGCCCCGAACCGGCCTGCCAGGCCGCGAGAACCAGCACCAGATTGCCAAGCGCAATGCCAAAACAGCCCAGCGCCATCTTCGTTATGGTCGAGGGCTCGCGCTTGCGCTGCGCCTGCCAGGCCCACAACGCCACCACGAACGGCGTGAACGCGAAAATCATGAAGGGGTTGAAGGACTGAAACCAGGTCACTGGAATCTGGCCCTGCCAGACGATCAGATTCAGCGTGCGGTCGGTCTGCGCATCGGCCCATAGTGCGATCGTGTTGCCCTGCTGTTCGTAGGTTGCCCAGAACAGCGTGACCGGCAGGAACAGGATCGCGAGCGCGAGAATGCGCCGCCATTCCTCACGATCGAGTGGCCGTCTCGGAGCGCTGCCGCGCAGCGTGCGGTCATCCGGCGGCAGGGTCGACCAGCCGGCGACATAGATCAGAGTGCCGATCAGCATGCCGATGCCGGCGGCCGCGAAGCCGTAATGCCAGCCATAGTTCTCGCCGAGCGTGCCGCACACCAGAGGCGAGAAGAACGCGCCGATATTGATGCCGACATAGAAGATCGAAAACGCGCGGTCGCGCCGCGGATCGCCAGGCGCATACAGCGCGCCGACCTGGGTCGAGACGTTCGGCTTGAAGGCACCGTTTCCCAGAATCAGGACAAGCAGCGCGAACAGGAACAGCGCCTCGAATGCCATCAGGAAATGACCGATCGCCATCAGCACCGCGCCGAGGACCACGGTGCGGCGCTGGCCAAGCCAGCGGTCCGCGATCAAACCGCCGATCACCGGCGTGAGATACACCAAGGCGGTGTAGAGGCCGTAGATGTGTGACGCAATCGGCTGGACCCCGAGCGGGCCGAAGATGAATTCGAGCGCGCTCCTGACTGCAGCATATCCGATCACGGTCTCGGCCTGCCCAGGTTGCAGCAAGTGCTTGACCATGTAGAGGACGAGCAGGGCGCGCATCCCGTAATACGAGAAGCGCTCCCACATCTCGGTCGAAAATAGAACCGCCAGCCCTTTCGGGTGCCCGAACAGATCGGCCGTGCGCGTGGCTGCAGGCTCGTTCGTCATTGTCGCGTGTGTCTCTCAGCGCCGGCGCCGAGACTGTGTCGCAATTTCATGGATGCGCCAAGCGCAACGGGTCAGCCCGCGAAGCCTCCGCTTTCCAGAAAGGCCTTTTCCTCCGGCGTGGTTTCGCGGCCAAGCACAGGATTCCGATGCGGGAAGCGACCGAAGCGCCGGATGATCTCTGCATGAATTTCGGCGTATTTTATGTTGTCCTCATCGCCCAGCGCTTCGCACAACGCCACGCAATATTCCTGGTCCTCGAGATCCTCCGAATGCATGAAGGGCAGGTAGAAGAAGGCTCGCAGTTCTTTGGCGACGGCCTTGTCTAAACCTGACGAAATCGCGGCGTCTGCGATGTCGCGGGCGAGCGGGTCGGCAGCGAAGGCCCGCGAGCTGCCGCGAAACATGTTGCGGGGGAACTGATCGAGCACGATGACAAGCGCGAGCGCGCTTTCAGGCGCGTTCTGCCAGGCGCTCAGCCGACCGTCGGCGGCCGCCTCGTAAGTGGCGAGAAACGTGTCACGGATGGCGCGGTCGAAATCGTCATCCTTCTTGTACCATTTGTCCGGTCCGGCCTTGGTCCAGAACGCGAGGACGTCACCGGCGGTCTTGATCTCGGTCATTGATGCGCTCCTTTATCCGATATCCGCCCGTGCCCGCGAATGCCGGCATCCATCGCCGTGGGAAGCACGAAGTGGAGTTGAGCCTCGACTAGAGGCGCGTGTGGCCGGACTGGATGTCAGTATACACCGCACGATCGAGCGGGATGAATGCGCGGCGCGAGGGATCGTTGAAGTAGATCGGATCGGTGATCGTATCCGGATCGAATCCGTCCCTCACCAGGTCGCCCTTCTTCTGTTTGAACGTCGCCGTCATGTCGAGGTCGCGTCGCACGCGGACAAAGACCGGCCGGGCGTATTCGGGGAGCGAATTCTGAAGATGCAGGTAGAACGCGGGAAGATCGCAGTCATGGCAGACGATCGCGGCCATCCCGGCGCGGCCTTCATGACCGGGAACCCGCACGCCATAGACATTGGTGTCCGATATTCCCGGAAAGCCATTGATCGCTTCCGCAACCTCCAGTGTCGACACATTCTCGCCCTTCCAGCGGAAGGTATCGCCGATCCTGTCGACGAAATAGAAATAGCCGTTCTCGTCCTTGCGCATCAGGTCGCCGGTGCGAAACCAGATGTCGTTCGGCGCGAAGACGTGGCGAAGAATCTTCTTTTCGGTGTCCTCCCGCCGCGCGTAACCCTCGAAGCGATTGCCGGGTTTGTTGGCGTCATTGACGATCTTGCCGATCGCCTCACCGATCTCGTTCGGTTCGCAGGCGATACAAAAGCCTTCGGCATTGCGTACCGGCTGACCTGTTTCGACGTCAAATTTGACGAGCGCGGTGGGAAAGCGATCTTCGAGGAACCAGGGCAGGCGACCGACCGCGCCGGTCTTGCCCTCGAGATTGAACATCAGCACGTTGCCTTCGGTCGCCGCGTAGAATTCGAGGATCAGCGGGATCCGGAAGCGTGTCTTGAACTCGTCCCAGATATCCGGACGCAGGCCGTTGCCGCAGGCGAGCCGCAGCTTGTGCCGCTTTTCGTTCGGATTGGGCGGCGCGTTGACCAGGTAACGGCACAACTCGCCGATATATTGCATCATCGTGCAGTCGTTGTTGACGATGTCGTCCCAGAACTCGCGGACGGAAAAGCGTTCGCGGAGATAGACCGAGCCGCCATTCACGAGCAGCGAGCCGATTGCACAGAGCCCTCCCGCGGTGTGATACATCGGCAGGCACACATAGTTGCGGTCGGTCTTTCGTGTGCCCATCACTCCGGCAAAGCCGAAGCAGGCGAGCATCACGCGGTAATGGTTGACGTTGGCCGCTTTCGGCAGGCCGGTTGTCCCCGACGTGTAGATGTAAAGCGCCGGATCGTCGATCGTCAGCGCGGGGCGCAGCGATGCTTCAAGCGGTGCGCCGGACAGGCCATCGACCACGCTTTCTAAGCGCTGCGCGTCGGCCATCGCTCGGTGCGGGGTGCCGTCGTGCGATGTGCGGAGCCAGAGCCTGGGATTGCATTTGAGGAGCGGCCGGATCGCTTCGAAATTACCGGCAAGATCATCGGTGACGATGATGTGCTTGGGCGAAACGATATTGATGCAGTGCGCGAGCGAAGGCCCGACGAGATTGGTGTTGATCAGTGCGGTAACGCCGCCGACGCGGGTGACGCCGAGCCACACCGCCATGAATTCCGGGCGGTTTGGCATGATCAGACAGACGGTATCGCGCTTCGCGATTCCCTCATTCAGCGCCCAGCGCGAATATTGGTTGGATCGTTCGAACAGCTGGCGATAGCTGAAGCTCTCATGCGGAGACAGCAGCGCGGGTGCGTCGCCATGACGCGCGGCAAGTTCCTCAACGACATTGGGGAAGATGCGCGACGGGTTCCTGGCGATATGCGTCGTCATGTGCAGCGCGCGCAGCATGCCGCGCAGAAACACGACGTCACCCTTCAACTGGCTGAAAAAACCCATTGCCCCCGGCTCCAATGGGCTGTGACGCTAGCATCGAAGAGTCGCCAGCCGGTTTCAAGAGGTGGTTAACAACTACACCGCTGATGGCTCAGCGGTCGCGTCCACCGAAAGGGACCAGCGGATTGTCGACCAGCGCCTGCGCATCGGCGCGATCAGGCGCGGTATATCCCAGGAACGCATCGAACAATTCGCGGATCACGCGTGGCTCGATATCGCGGACGATAAAGACCATGCGGGTGCGATGGTCGGAATCCGGCCAGGCGTCCAGCTGGGTCGCGGGATGCAGGACATGCTGCACGCCGTGCAGCACCATCGGCCGGTCCGGCGTCTCCTCGATCTTCACGATCGCCTTCATGCGCAGAAGGTTGGCGCCGTGCGTCGACCGCAGCAGTTCGAGGAAGAGGTCAAGCATTGCGGCCGGGATCGCGCGGTCGGTCGCAAGCGTGAAAGCGCGGACCCGGTCGTCGTGCCGGTTCACGTCCTCATGGTGATGATGGCCCTGGTCACCGTGGCCCTTGTGATGGTGGTCATGATTGTGGCCATGGCCATGATGATCGTGGCCGTGATGATGGTGCTCGTGCGGCTGGGCCGCGGCGATGGCCTCGTCGGCCAGCCAGCGCGACACATCCGGGATCTTGCGCGTGGGGTCGTAAAGTCCGCATCCGACCAGCGCTGGAACCGTCGCTTCGCCCATGGCTGCATCGAGGATCGGTGCCGCAGGGTTGAGCCTGCGCAGCCGCGCGATCAGCCCCGCGCGCTTTGCCGCGCCGTCCGCGGTTGAGAGCAGATCGGCCTTGGTCAGCACGATGCGATCGGCGACCGCGGCCTGCTTCTCCGCTTCGGGATGGTGGTCCAGCGTGTCCTCACCATTGACCGCGTCGACCAACGTGACGACGCTGTCGAGGCGGAAGCGCATCACCAGATAGGGATGCTGCATCATGGTCTGCAGGATGGGCGCCGGATCGGCGAGACCTGTCGTCTCCACGATGACGCGCGCGAATGACGCGCGGCCATTGTCGAGATTGCGGAGCAGCTTCTCAAGGGCCGTGACGAGATCGCCGCGCAGATTGCAGCACAGGCACCCGCTCGACAGCACCATCATGTCGCCGTCGATCTTCTCGACCAGCAGATGGTCAAGGGGGATTTCGCCGAACTCGTTGATCAGCACTGCGGTGTCGCGCAGCTCCGGATCACGCAGCAGACGGTTCAGCAGCGTGGTCTTCCCCGCGCCGAGAAAGCCGGTGAGGAGTGTCAGCGGAATCGGCGGAGGCGGACGTCGGGCTTGATCGGAGGTCGTCACCGGGTCGCGGGCTGCGTTGGCTTCGCCGGCGGCTTGGCGGTGGCCTCAGCCGTGGCGTCGGGCTTTTTGGCCGGCTTCTTCTTCGCAGGCGGTGGAGCGCCGACCGGCGTCGGGAAGGCCTTTGGATTGGAGGCGCTTTGCGCCGGTTTCGCGGATGTTGCGGGCTTGGCTGCGGGTGCGGAGCCGGTCGGCTGCGACCCACGGATCGCGGGAGCCGGGGCAGCCGCCGAACGCTGGGGCGGCGCTGCGCTTGCCGTCGCCGGAGCTGCGGCAGGTGCCGCCGCCGGGGCGGCGGGTGTCGCGACATTCTTTTTCTTCTTGGATTTCTTTCCGGCGAGCTGCGGCTCCTGTACCGGAACCGAACCCTTGCTGGCACCGAGGAACACCTCGACGGTCGGCGTCGGCGGCGTGTATTCGCCAAGAAGCGCAGCCGGCTTCGCGTTGGCGGTGCGCAGGCTCGACAGCATCACGGCTTGCGGTGAATTGGGATCGATGCCGGGCGGCAGCGCGGCTTCGGTTTCGTCCTCCAGATCCTCGGATTCTCGCGCCGGCCGTTTGCGCTTCTTGCCGCAGATTTCCTCGCGCAGGTTCGGCGGCGCCGCGTCGATCGGCCGGAGATTTTCAACCGTGCCGGCGGATGGCGTCAGCCATGAGAACCCGCCGCTGGCGAATCCGCGCTCCAGCATTTGTGCGACCTTGACGGCGCGGACGCTGCCGGACGGGGCACCGAGCATCACCGCGATCAGGCGCCGACCGTTGCGCTTGGCGGACACCACGACGTTGAAACCGGAGGCGCAGATGAAGCCGGTTTTCAGTCCGTCGGTCCCGGGATAGCGCCCGAGCAGCGTGTTGTAGTTGCGCATGATGCGCTTGCCATACTTGATGGCGGAGATGTTCCAGTAGTCGTGGTATTCTGGCAACTCGTTATAGATTGCGCGCGCAAGGATCGCCTGGTCGCGCGCCGAGGTGATCTGTTCATCCGCCGGAAGCCCGTTGGGATTGACATAGCTGGTCTGCGTCATGCCGAGCCGCTTTGCGGCGGCGTTCATCTCGTCGGCGAAGGCGGAGATCGAGCCCGACACGCCTTCGGCCAGCACGACCGACATGTCGTTCGCCGATTTGACCATGATGGTCTTGATCGCATTGTCGACGGTGATCTGGGAACCGACCCTGAACCCCATCTTGGTCGGCGCCTGGGCCGCGGCGTTTGGCGATACCGTGATCAGCGTATCGAGGGAGATTCGCCCGGCCTTTACAGCCTTGAGCGTCACATACGCCGTCATCACCTTGGTGACGGAGGCCGGGTACCACGGATGCGTGGCATTCTCGGCGTGCAGGACGCGACCGCTATCGGCTTCGATCAGCAGCATGGAATGCGCGGAGGCGCGTTCAGCCGGCAGCAAGGAAAGGGCCCCGACGGCCATGGCGAATGCGAGCGGCGCGGCGCGAAGCTTGAACGAGCAAGGCCTGGCCGAATGTCCAAAATTCACGAGCAAGGGTCCGGTTTCTGGTTCGGCTCTTTCCGCCCACCGGAAGCGGGCGCAAGGCGATGATTGCAGGTAATTTTACGCCGAATAGGACCCGGAACGCAAAACCGTAATCCTGGAACTGTCCGGTTTTTTGCTACCGCAAGCTTGCACATTCATCAAGAAAGCGACCAAAGTTCGGCCAAGCGCAGCGAGGATGAATCATGACCGCCTGTATTGTCGGCCTGGCCCATAGCCGTTTCGGAAAGCTCGATGCGGAGACTGTGGAAAGCCTCATCGTCACGGTCGCGACCGATGCGCTGGCCGATGCCGGCATAGCCCCCAGCGATGTCGACGAGATCGTGCTCGGGCACTTTAATGCGGGGTTCTCTGCGCAGGACTTCACCGCATCGCTGGTGCTGCAGGCCTCGCCGGATCTTAGGTTCAAGCGCGCAACCCGTGTCGAGAATGCCTGCGCCACGGGTTCCGCGGCCGTTCATCAGGGGTTGAAGAGCATCGCGGCGCGGTCCGCGCGTATCGTGCTGGTTGTGGGCGTCGAACAGATGACGGCGACCCCGGCCCCCGAGATCGGCCGTAACCTCCTGAAAGCATCCTATGTGCGTGACGAGGCCAATATCGAAGGTGGCTTTGCCGGCATCTTCGGCAAGATCGCCGGCCTGTATTTCCAGAAATATGGCGATCAATCCGATGCGCTGGCGATGATCGCCGCGAAGAACCACAGGAACGGCGTCGGCAATCCTTATGCGCAATTGCGCAAGGATCTCGGCTTCGATTTCTGCCGAACCGAGAGCGACAGGAATCCGTTCGTAGCAGGACCGCTCAAGCGCACCGATTGTTCGCTCGTATCCGACGGCGCGGCGGCGATCGTGCTTGCCGATGTCGAAACCGCATTACGCCTCGACAAGGCTGTCGCATTCCGCGCTGCGCAGCACGTGCAGGATTTCCTGCCGATGGCGAAGCGCGACATTCTCAAGTTCGAGGGTTGTTCGCTGGCCTGGAAACAGGCGCTGGCGCAGGCCGGCATCGCGCTCGACGATCTGTCGTTTGTCGAAACGCATGACTGCTTCACCATTGCCGAACTGATCGAATACGAAGCCATGGGGCTTGTGCCCGAAGGGCAGGGTGCGCGCGCCATCGCCGACGGCATGACGCAGAAGGATGGCGTGCTGCCCGTGAATCCTTCAGGCGGCCTGAAGGCGAAAGGGCATCCGATCGGCGCCACGGGCGTCTCGATGCATGCGCTGACCGCGATGCAGCTTCTGGGACGGGCCGGCGAAATCCAGGTCAAAAACGCAGACCTTGGCGGCATCTTCAATATGGGCGGCGCCGCAGTCGCGAATTACGTGAGCATTCTCGAGCGGATCAAGTAGCCGCGGACGCGGGCACGACCGTTTCTACTCCGCCGCGTCTTCGGCGCGCGCTTCAGCTTTCCTCTCCGCGACGAGGAATTGCGAGCGCGCCAGTTCGGCGAACGCTCCGCCCTGCGAAACCAGCTGATCGAAATTACCGGATTCGATCACGCGCCCGTCCTTGAACACGAGGATCCGGGTTGCGTTACGGATCGTCGCCAGGCGGTGCGCGATCACGAAGGTGGTGCGGTCCTTCATCACTTCGTCGAGCGCCGCCTGAACCTTGACCTCGGTCGCAGCATCGAGTGCCGACGTCGCCTCGTCGAGGATCAGGATCGGCGGGTTCTTCAAGAGCGCGCGCGCGATCGACAACCGCTGCCGCTCGCCACCGGAGAGGAAACGGCCGCGTTCGCCGACCACGGCATTGAGCTTGTCCGGATTGCGTTCGACGAAGTCATAGGCCTGCGCGCGCTTGAGCGCCTCGATCATTTCCTCTTCGGTCGCGTCCGGCTTTCCGGCGGTGAGGTTCTCGCGGATCGAACGGTTGAACAGCATCACTTCCTGGAACACCACGCCGATATTGCGGCGGAGCGCTGCGAGTTTCATTTCGCGCAAGTCGATGTCGTCGATGGCGATGCGGCCGGATTGCGGATCGAAGACGCGGTGCAGCAGCGCGAGCGCTGTGGTCTTGCCGGCGCCGGTGGGGCCGACCAGCGCGATGACCTGGCCAGGTTCTGCAGTGAAGCTCAGGTCGGCGATCGCCGGCCGCTTGCCGTCGTATGAGAACGAGACATCCTCGAACGACACCCGCCCGGTGAGGCGGCCGGGGTCGATCGCATGTGGCGCGTCGTGCACCGCCGGAACGGTATCGAGCACGTCGAAGAATTCCTGCAGGCGCGGCGCGACCATGAACACGCTGTTGATGAAGCCCGCGACCTGTTCAAGCTTGCCGACCAGCATGGTGGCGAAACTCATGAACATCACGATCTCGCCGATGGTCGTGAGCCCCTGGAAGAACAGCCAGGTTCCGACCACGAAGATGGCCAATAGCGTGATCGTCGTGGATGCGCGGGTCAGCACCGTCACGATCGCCCACCAGGACAGCACCGGCATCTGTGCGCCGAGCAATCGCTCGACCACCATGCGCAGGCCCATCACCTCAGCTTCGATCCGCGCGAAACTCTGAACCAGAGCCACGTTGCCCAAAGCGTCGGACGCGCGTTCGGCGAGATCGGAATAATATTTCTCGACCGAGGCCTGCAATTCGCCGGTCTTGCGCAGCACGAAGGTCGTCAGGATCGCGAACACTGTACACAACACGATCAGGAGGATCGCGAGCCGCCAGTTCAGGTACAGCGACAGCGGCAGCAGAATCACCAGCGAGACGATGGCGGCGAGATTCTCGCGGAAGAACGACAGCCACAGCCCCCACAGGGAATCGGTGCCGGTCAGCATCACCTTCATCAACCGCCCGGAATGCGATCCGCCGTGATAGGCGAGAGGCAGCTGCATGACGTGCTCGAAATAGTCGGTGAGGACCGCCTGCCGGCGTCGGTGAGAAAGCCTGTCGGCATGCAGCGCGATGAAGACGCCGCAGAGGATGGTGAAAAGGCCGAATCCAGCCCAGGCCCCGAGGAGGGGCAGCAGCTTGTCGAATGTCAGCGGTTCGGCGCCCGCCTTCTGGGAGCCGGCCAGCGTGTCGATGATCCGGCCAAACAGCACCGGTTCGGCGAACATCGCCGCGGACAGGGCCAGGTTGGCGAAGGCGAGCAGCCAGCCGAGGCCGGCTTCAGGGCCCAGCAGGCCGAGGACGCGGCCATAGAGGCGGACGAGGTTCATTGCAGTGCAGTCCGGGGTCTTTTCAGGTTGTGGCAGCCGGGGTCGGAGACGCATTCGATAACGGGAAGGTGACCAGACTTCTCATTACTAAAATACCGTTAACGCTGACTGACCATTGTCGGAACATTCTTGATGGTAATAAACCCATCCAAACTACATCTGGTAGCAGTAAGACCGGAGCAATCGCAAAAGACGATTATCCGCCCAAGGACAATAAACTTCAAAAGATCGGTATAATGATCAACATTCCCACGGAATTGTTACGAACGCTGCTCGCTGTCGTCGACCTGCGCTCGTTTACGAAGGCCGCGAACTCACTCGGCGTAACGCAGCCTGCGGTAAGCGCTCAGATCAAACGTTTGCAAACCTTGCTGGACTGCGAGCTGCTCGACAAAAGCGCGCCGGGCGTGAGCCTTACGCATTCGGGCGAACTCGTGGTGAGCTATGCGCGGCGACTGCTCAGTATCAACGATCAGATCGTCGACCTGTCCGCGCCTCGGCTGGCGTCGCGAACGTTGCGCATCGGCATGCCGGGCGATTTCCTGACTCCGGTATTGCCGCAGTTGCTGACACAGTTCCGGAAACGTTATCCGGACATCAGGATGTCGCTTCGCACCGATCTGTTCGACACGCTTTCACGCGATCTGCGGCACGGTGATCTCAACCTGCTGGTCGGTCTTTCGGAGACCCGTGTCGACCTTGATGTCCGTCATCAATGGCCCGAGGAGATGGCGTGGGTGCGCAGCCCATCCTTCACACTCGAGCCCGGCGCTCCGGTTCCGCTGATCACGCTTGGTGAGGGCTGGGCTCTGCATCGTTCCGCAGTTGCTGCCCTGAGCCATGCGCAATGCGGCTTCGAGGTCGTGTTCATCGGCCAAAGCAAGGCGGCTATCGTCGAGGCCGTCCGCGCCGGCATGGGCGTGGCGGCGGTTTCGGCCCGCCGTACGGATATTCCGGGCATCGAGGTGTGGGACGATGCGCCGTTGCCGCCTATCGCTCCGCTCTATTGCGGAATTTATCTCAGCGAGAGCCCCGATCGTCAGTTGCTCGAAAGTATCGCGGATACGATCTTCGACTTGATCGCGCCAAAGTCCGAAGAGGCTGACGCGAGAGAAATCGAGGCGATCGTCGCAACGCTTTAGCTGGCAGCGACATGATCCGGGCTTGCCGGACAGGCCCAAGCGTTTCGGTTGCCGATCAATTCTGCGCGAAGCCTGAACGCTGTGCCCACCCGGTCATGCGCTGCTCCAGCACGGCCATCACCCAGTACATGACGATGCCCAGCACCGCGAGCGCGAGCAGGCCGGCGAAGATGAGAGGCACGTTGAATTGCGCCTGCGCCTGCAGCATCAGGTTGCCGATGCCGTTATTGGAGGCGACGCTTTCCGACACCACGGTGCCGACGAAGGCGAGCGTGATCGCGATCTTCAGCGAGCCGAAGAAATAGGGCAGCGAACGCGGGATGCCGACCTTGCGCATGATGTCGAGCTTGGAGGCGCCGAGCGCTTTCAGCACGTCCTCGAGTTCCGGCTCGATCGTGGCAAGACCGGTGGCGACGTTCACCACGATTGGAAAGAACGAGATCAGGAAAGCGGTCAGCACGGCCGGGACGAAGCCGATGCCGAACCAGAGCACCAGGATTGGCACCACCGCGACTTTCGGGATGGCGTTGAAGCCGATCATCAGCGGATAGATCCCGGCGTAGATCGTGCGCGACCAGCCGATCACAAGGCCGAGCGCAAGCCCGAAGCCGACCGCCATCAGGAAGCCGAGCATGGTCGCTTCCAGCGTGATCCAGGAATTGCGCAAGATGGCCCACCGGTAGTCGACCATCGACTTGAAGACCGCCGTCGGTGCCGGCAGGAAGAATTCCGGAATGTTGCCGACCCGGCAGATCGCTTCCCAGATCAGGAATAGGCCGATGGTGAAAACCCAGGGCGCGAGGCGGATAAAAGCCTTGGAATTCTTCATTGCCGGGCCTGATGAATGTGACCGCGCAATTCGTGCACGATGTCGCCGAATTCCTTGCTGTAGGTGATTTCCAGATCGCGAGGCCGTGGAAACTCGACCTTGCGCTCGATCAGGATGCGGCCGGGCCGCTGCGACATCACGAAGATGCGGTCAGCGAGGAAGACGGCCTCGCGCAGATCATGGGTGACGAGAATGACGGTGATGCCGCGCGACGCATGCAGGTCGCGGATCACGCACCAGAGTTCCTCGCGGGTGAAGGCGTCGAGCGCGCCGAAAGGCTCGTCGAGCATCAGCAATTGAGGTTCGTGGATCAGCGCGCGGCACAGGGAGGTGCGCTGCTGCATCCCGCCGGACAATTGCCAGGGAAACTTGCTGCCGAAGCCGCCAAGCCCGACCGAGGCGAGAAGCTTTTCGGCACGATCGACATATTGCGCTTTGTTGCGGCGGATTTCGCTGCGATGGGGTCTCACGATCTCGAGCGGCAGCAGCAGATTGTCGAGCGTTGTTCGCCACGGCAGCAGGGTGGGTGCCTGAAACGCCATGCCGGCGATCTTGACGGGCTTGGTCACCTCGTCGCCCGCAACCCGCACATGGCCGGCGAACGGGAATTGCAGCCCGGTCGCAAGCTTCATCAGCGTGGACTTGCCGCAGC
>VFQN01000476.1_pt1 | contig 74370 bp, 109 predicted proteins | sample 3512371 | NCBI WGS metagenome assembly VFQN01 (sample SAMN10412370, study PRJNA504923) | tailings metagenome | isolation source: Replicate 2 from Balatoc abandoned mine | place: Philippines: Itogon, Benguet | collected 2017-08-28 | reverse complement strand
GGGGGGGGGGGGGGGGGGGGGGGGGGGGGGGGGGGGGGGGGGGGAGGGGGTTGGGGGGAGGGGAGGGGGGCGGGGGGGTGGGGGGGTGGGGGGGGGGGGGGGGGGCCAAGGAGCCCCCTTGGGTGCGCTGCCCTCAGGAAGGTGTGGTAAGGGGAACCACGGCTCAGTGCTACCGCATGAGCCACGTTGCAGTGCACTGGGAGTCACGGCCTGGCCTAGCTGGCTTCTGCGCCCATGTACGCAGGTGCATATTGCAACCGCCCCCACTCTCGGGGCTGACGAACTGCCAGCCTGATCACGTACGTGTTGAGTCATGGTGGCTTGGTCCGACATTGTCGGCTCCGTCCTTTCCCTCGTTGTTCAGGACCCTCTTGCACCCAGACGTGACATTGACTGTGCTTGGCCGCCCAGGTGGTCGGGTACGGTCACATTGGCGACGGCAACCTGCACCTCAACATCTCCGCGCCGTCGTACGACCCGGCCTTACTCGGCCTCATCGAGCCGTACGTGTACGAGTACGTGTCGAGCCACGCGGGCAGCATCTCGGCGGAGCACGGGCTGGGCCTGATGAAGGCTGGTGCGCTGCACTACAGCAAGGGGCCGGAGGCGGTGGCGCTGATGCGGGGCATCAAGCAGCTGGTGGACCCACACGGCATACTCAACCCCTACAAGGTACTCCCGCCAACTTGAGTCCAGCAACGAATACCCTTGCCCCGCATGCAGCCCTTGTACAGTAACTGGCGCACAGTCAGGGTACAACTCTCATTGGCATGACGGAGGGAAGGCCAGGAGCTGGGGAGAGGTGGTGGGAGGCTGGGAGCGCGGCAAACAACTAGCCTGGACGGCGGGCTTTGTGGGCACACAACCTTGACACTGTGAGGTTGTGGACGTGGCAGGCGGAGCACGCCCGCTTTTGCCGACTGGCTGTGTTGTTGCAATTGGGGCTGCAAGGTTTCCGTAATCGCAACAAGGAAGCATGCAGCATGTGCAAATGGACCAGCATGCGCCGGTGTAGGCAGTTGGCCGCTCCAGGTAGCGAGTGTCTGACCCCTTGCACTGCTGCACCAGATCTACAAACAGCCTGACTGTGCTGGTGGCAGGCTGGTGCTTACTCAAGAGCGTGTGTGGGCATGGCGCAAGCGGGCCCCCAACTGGCAGAATGCAGGTACCGCACTCCATCAGCGTGCCGATAGCGCAGACGTGTCCCGCACGAGGCTCAAGTGTATCGATTATGCAGATCGTTACAACTGAACCTTTCAGCGGTCGGCGAGGCCCCGCTTTGCAAGAAGTCGGACAAGGCTCACACAAGTGGCGGTGGCATGCACTATCCAGCGGAACTACGAAAGAAACAACACGAGTTAAGCCGCATTAACACCACCCGATGAACTGCGCCCATCTGTATGCAACCCAGTCCGCCCATGGGTCCAGGAACACCTCGTCCTACAACACACCGTGCACACGGCAACGGCCCATAAGCGTGCACATCAGGTCAGAACACATCGATCAATTTGTTAAGCCTCCAAATGCAAGCAGCTACTTCCCTCCGACACAGCGTGGCGCAAATCCTCGTGGCGCCAATCCTCCTGGCGTCCTGGGCAGTGCGGCCGAATGCAACGCGTCAGGTCTCCCCATACCACCCCCAGCAACGGGTTACACTGCAACCACCATGCCGTGGCCCCAATGCCGCCGCCCCAAAAGCTGGGACTACAAGGCCCAGGCTCGCGTTTGGGAAGCACATCCGCAAGGACGACGCTTCTGCCAGGCCAGGCACACCGATCAGCACGCCAGTCCAAGCTGGCGCACCAGCTCCGTGTTCCCCACTGCAGCAACCCACCTCCGAAGCATGCTGCTGCTCCTGGCTCAGCCACAGCTGCACGTCGACGTGCACAGAGCACCGCTGTTGCTGTTGCTGCGGTAAGCCACGGCCGCTGCGCTACCCTACTCCGTGGCCTCCAGCTCCTCGTAGATGGCCTTCAGGTCCTCAGGCACGCGGCCCGTGTGCAGCCCCATCAGCACCTTGTACTCTGTGGCCGTGTGCGGGTGAAGGACGGAGGGAAGGAAAAAGGTGTGTTGCCTCGTTGACGACGCCATCCCAGTTGAGCCACACGCAGCAGCAGTCGTTTCCCCGGCCCCTCCCCCTTCAGGGTCCACAACCATGGCCCTCAATCGCGAATGCGGCCACAGTACTGGCCCCCGGCATGCACGCATGGCACAGCAACGTAACAGCGCACTCGACCCAAGGCGCACCCTTGCGCATGAACACCAGGTCGTAGGCCTCCTCCTCGAGCATGTTGAGGTCCTTGCAAACAGCCACCAAGCGCTCCTTCAGCTCCGGCCGCTCAGCCAGCTTGTCGAGCATGCGCATCTCAACCTCCAGCTCCTTCGCTGCGCGAGGTGCGGCCCAGTACTTTATGTCCAGGGCCTCCAGCGGCTTAGCGTGGTAAATAAGGTACACGCCCAGGAAGAAGCCACCGTAGCCAATGTACCTGGGTTGAATGCATTGTTGTTGCGTGTTGGGTTGGTCAGCCAGTCCCCACAGTCGCAGACCAGCAGTATGGCAAACGGCAAAACACTTCCGACGATGTCACGCCACAGGGATGAGGGCTGTGACTGGAATGCGTACCATGTACTGTACATGTATGTGTGCAAATAGCTTGTTTCATACAAGGACTTACCACCAAGGCTCCCACCACAGCAGCTTGCGTGATTGCCCTGGGGCAGGTGGCAACTCCCCGAAGAGGAACCCATTGCGTCCAGTCTGGGTACCCTCCGACCAAAAGCTTCCGCCAGGGTAGTCTCCGCCACCACCGCGAACACGAGGGTTGCGAATGAGCTGTGCGCCCGCGCGCCTCAGCTGAGGCACAAGGCTGCGCAGCATTTGTCTATCTATAAACTAGCCAATGTGAATCCTCAAGACCTATCGTGGCCGTGCACCGGCAAATGACTGACGGACCGCTCTTTGAAAGGGGCAAAAGCACCCGCGTACAAGCGGTCCCTGCGCACCAAACGTTTGACCCACACATGAATAGCTGCAGCACTGCGTGGTTACGAGTCCACTGCTGACAGAACGGCGGTTGATACCAACTGCCTGCATGGCGTTCGTACGCGTTCCGGGACCTTTTGTCAAACGCGGTCGAGAGATGGGTTCGAGCCTGCTCACTACCCGCCTGACCTTGCTCATCCGTACTACTCAGTGCCACCAGCCATCATGCAGCTCTTCCGCTCCGCGCCCTCGTCGGGCAGCGTCACGAGCCGCCGGAAGAACGCTGCTGCTCAGCGCAGCCGCTCCCTGAGGGTTTCTGTGCGTGCTGAGGCTGTTGCTGATCTGCCCACTCTGTCTTCGGACGATGCCAAGGAGAAGGCGCGGCTTGAGAAGGGCAATGCCTTCAACGAGCTCGTGGCGATGGCCACCAGCCCTGCTCGCCAGTCGGTGAACAGGCCCCAGAAGGTAATTGAGGGTACGATGAAGCCGAATTGTATAGTTACGGCAGTGATCGTGCATCAGGGGTGCTGTTGGGGCTGCCGCGAACAGCGCGCAACTTGCAGTGTAACGCTCCTTAACGTCCGCTGTCAAAACGGCCAGAGCTCCTTTCCTTCGCCATGCTTGAGCTGTACCCGCGAGTGCTTGTAAGGTTATGCTGCTGGAACTGCAAGACACGCCACTCCGTTACTGTGTGTTCAGCAACGAGCTTCGCGCCCTGTTCCAAGGCGCCCGTCCAGGGCTGCGCAGCGAGCATATTTGCGTCTCAGGCATCTAACTGCCAATGTCTTGAGGCTAGGAAACAATATTTGACTGCGATGAGCAGTTGGTCACTCACAGCTCCCTTCCCGCTTTTTCGTACAGGCTGACCAGGTGGTGTTTCGCCAGGCCCCCACCTTTGAGGACTGCTTCATCAACAGCGAGAAGGTCTACAAGACCGTCAAGTACGATGACGAGGTCACGCTGCAGGTGGGGTTGGACAGGTCACGTCGCCGGTCTGTCTGTGCAAGGAGGCCTGCCTTGAACCTCCCCACTTGCGCCTATCCGGATCGCTCCTGCTGAGCCATTCTCCACTTGCGCCTGAGGCACCACAGGAGTCATAGGCGTTCCGTCTGCATGGTCGACATGCAAGCAGTACCTCAGCATCGCGCCAAAATGTTGAGTCAAGTGGGACCCAGGCTTCACTCGTTCCTACGACCCTGACCGCCTGCCGCTCGGCACCCCACGCTACACGTCCCCGCAGGTGCCCTTCCGCCGCATCCACCTCAGCAACGGCACCGACTTCGATGTGTACGACACCAGCGGCCCCCAGGTGCGGCCGCTTACCGCGCCCTATCCCGCACGCCCTCCAACCCCCGCCTGCCGCAGTGCATAGCCCGGCAGCCTGCGCCGCATGCCGTACAATGGCTGCTCGCGTTGACAACCCAAGGAACATTATCCCAGTCGCGCTGTCCAGTAACCAGCCTCGCTGCGCCAGCGGGACTTGGCCTGCGTTAGCCCCTCCCAACACCGCACCTCGCTTACAGCCCAATAGGCCCGCCCGTCCTCGACTCCTTGCCCCCTGCAACCCCTACCCTTGCCGCTCCCAATCCAACGCCATGCTCCTTGCCGCCCCATTCCCCCTGCCACCCCAGGGCGTGGACCCCCGCGCCGGGCTGCCCAAGCTGCGCAAGCCCTGGGTGGAGCGCCGCGAGGCCAAGGGCGTGCACGCCAGCGCGGGCGTGACCCAGATGGCGCTGGCGCGTGCCGGCATCATTAGCGAGGAAATGGCCTTCGTGGCGGCGCGCGAGGGCATGGACCCGGAGTACGTGCGCTCGGAGGTGCGTGTGGGGAGCGGACGGAGCAGCTCGGGACGCGGGTCACGGGGTTGGCCTGTTGTGTACTGGTGATAGGTAGCAGTCGGCCACGGGAAACGCAAGAGGGGGGAAAGCGCCCTGGGTAGGGCGCATGCGGGCGGGTAACGGCGTGGTTGAGACTGAACCTGCCCGGGCTCCCTTGGCACTGCGTGTGCTGCATGCATGGAGCAGCCCTTGCTGTGCCCGCTTGGGCTCCTGCTGTTGAACTGAGCTGTAAACCAGAGTCTTACTGGAGCCTGCAACCGCGTGGTCGCTGCTGTGTGGCGCTGCCAGGTTGCCCGCGGGCGCGCCATCATCCCCGCTAACAAGCGCCACGTGGAGCTGGAGCCGACCATCATCGGTGAGCGACGCACCTGCGCCACATCCATTTTGCATATGCATGCATGGCTAGCATTGTTCGTTTCGCCACGCAAGCGAGCCGAGCAAGCTCTCCGTGCCTGAATTTGTACCCGTACTTGGTCGGTCATGCGGCACGCGGTCAAAAGGGACTGGCCGCTATCTGCATGTGCATGTTCCTTACATCGCCTGCCGCCTCCCGCGTACTTCGACGACCCGGCGTGCCATGGGGAAGCTCGTGTTGGACGTGTGTTGATGTGCCGCGGTGTCACCAAGAGACTAGTCTTATGTGCGAGTGGGCCGTACCAATGGTTTGGTTGGTATGACACTTGGGTGGTCTAGTTGGATAGTGCTTTAGTGTAGGCTTTTCCTGTTTGCTGCATCACATAGGCACCCACAACTTCAGCTAGGAACTAGACAAGCTTTTTCCTCAACACGTTACTGACCGACGCGCGCCGACGGCCTGACGGGACACTAGGGGTGCACGGTGCGGGACCCCGGCGGGGGAGGACCGGCGGGCCCGCCACCATGGCCCGTCCGCGTCCCTCCTGTCCGGCGGCGCCCTGCCCGAGCTGAGATTACACCCTCACTACTGGACCAGGTTAGCACCTGCGTCAGGAAGTGGCCCCGCTGGTCTGTGGGTGTGGTGTGCCCCTCCCGTGTGTGCGTGTGTGCCCCGGCGGTGTGCGCCCCTCGCCCTCCGAGCCGCTGCGGCTGCTGCTGCTGCCGTGGCGGCGGCAACGCCTGCGGGAGGCGGGAGGCTCGGTGCATGGGCTGTGAGATGGATGCAGACTCGGGCCGGCGACGGTGATGCGTACGCTGCGATGGAGCCGTACAGCCGTGCTGCAGCACTTCAGCAGCCACACCGGGAGCCAGCAGTGGCCCTGCGCGGAGGGATTGGCGATGCAGCGGACTGGCGAGCAAGCCGCGGGACTGGGGTCTCCTGTGCATGCCGGCAGGCCGTCACTTGCAATGCGTGCTCTCCGGAAGCGCCCTGAAACACTTGCCATAGCCACTCACTTGGCAGGACCCTAGGCGCGCACCTGAACTACTCCGTTGCGTAGTGATACTGCTCCCCACTCTGACCTGCCGCTCCTCTTGTTCTGCTCGCCTGCCGGGTGTGGACTTTGCGGTCGCACTATGCACGGGGGTTCCTTGTGCTGCCGCCCTGCCTCCCGCCCCGCTGCGCCGCACGCACGCCAGGCCGCAACTTCATGACCAAGGTCAACTCCAACTTCGGCAACTCGGCCGTCACCAGCTCCATCGAGGAGGTGCGCCCTGACTAACAACACTCAAATGCCCATCCTGATATCCGGCACCCTGAATCATATCGCTGTTCTGTTCGGCCGCCCGTCAGGCCCCTGGCCCCGCTTCCTTGATGCAGCCGCTTGACGTTTCCTCTTACCTGTGACGCGCGTCGAATTGGTCCCCACACACTTCAGCGACTTCCACGCCACACCTGGTACATGTAGGGAGGCCTCTTCACCACCCGGGCCCCGCCGCCCACACCGTTCCTGTACTTCTCTGTGCACCAAAACCGCCCGTCGCGGGTGTCTTGCTGCGTGTTGGCAAAACGCGCAGGAGGTAGAGAAGCTGCAGTGGAGCACCATCTGGGGCGCCGACACGGTGATGGACCTGTCGACCGGCCACAACATCTACGAGACGCGCGAGTGGGTCATGCGCAACAGCCCCGTGCCCGTCGGCACCGTGCCCATCTACGAGGCCCTGGAGCGCGCCGGTGGGTGGGGTCGCGGGGCGTGGGGTGCGGCGCCGGACCTTGGATACGTCGGAACGGCAATGGGCGTTTGTTGCATGGTGCCGGGTGAAGTTGCCCATCCATGGGGCGTGGCGTGGGATGGCGGGCTGTGGGACGTGTCGCTGTGCTAGCAGCGTATGGTGCGTGTTGGCGTGTACTTGGTGGGGTCGCGCTAATCTACGGAGCCTTGAGGCGCGCAACAGGTGCGAGGCGGGGAGAGGGGCGGCTGGGCCTGCAGTGCGGGATGTTGCCAGGCAGCTGCACAAGTGCAGGCTAGGGGGCTCGTTGGCGCCCCGCCTACTTGTGCTCTGACCGTGGCTGTCCCCTGCCATGGCGCCCTCCAGACGGCCGCGTTGAGGGCATCACCTGGGAGCTGTTCCGCCAGGTGCTCATCGACCAGGCCGAGCAGGTGGGTGCAGCTCGGCGGTCCCTCGGTGTCTGAATTGTTTGTTTCTTGGTGTGCATGTGCGAACATTGGTGGGCGCCTCCGGCTATTGCTCATTGACCTAGGCGAGCAGCTGACTGTTACTAAAAGTCGCGTCAGTGCGACGTGGGAAACAGCTTATGTGTGCAGAAGGTAACCAGTGTGGCATACCTTCGCGCGGGCGTCCTGTCGTAACAGCCTGTGTGTTGGAGCAGTCGGCCTTTCCGGTCCTCCATCGGCATGCCTTACACTCTGGTTCCTGTGTCGCCTCACCTCTGTCCCAGGGCGTGGACTACTGGACCATCCACGCCGGCGTGCTGCTGCGCCACGTGCCCCTGACCGCCAACCGCGTGACGGGCATCGTGTCGCGCGGCGGCTCCATCCACGCCAAGCTGTGCCTCATGGAGCACAAGTAGGTTACCGGTGTTCAGGAAAGGGTCTTGGTGCGATGCAGTTGCCAGAACGGAAGCTCACATGTGCATTAGCCAGGCCAGCGTGTTGACGGGCCACAGGAGCAGCAGAACACTGGAGTACGGCGTACGGCACGTGTTTTCCGGTCGTCTGGTAGCTGCCGTGCGAGGATACCATGAATTGCCCGCCCACTCGCCCGTCACGCCTGCTCAGGGAGAACTTTGCGTACGAGCACTGGGACGAGATCCTGGACATCTGCGCCCAGTACGACATCACGCTGTCCATCGGCGACGGCCTGCGCCCCGGCTGCATTGCCGGTGAGCTTGTCCCCGTAGCTGACACGAATTTATGCACTGCTGCTAACCAAGTGGTACGGGCCGTAATGTGCACCATTAGGGCCATGCGACGAAGCCTTCCTTTGCAGTACTGCTGCTCCGTTAAGCGCCGGGCGCTGATTGTGTCTCCTTATGCATCGAAACTCTCTCCCCTCGCCGCCCTGCGGTGACCCTCCTCACCCCCAGACGCCAACGACGCCGCGCAGTTCGCTGAGCTCAAGACGCAGGGCGAGCTCACCCGCCGCGCCTGGGAGAAGAACGTGCAGGTATGGGGAAGGGGCGGTAGGGGCTGGACCGGGAACGTGTTTGCAGTACCTGCAGGTGCCCGGGCGCGGAGCGACGCAGCTCACTGCACACCAGCCCCCGGGCCATGCGCTCGGCACTGCCGGAGTAACAACGAACGCACCTTCCGCAGGCTGTGTACAATTTCCACCACCTCCAAAACCACCAACGAAGTCGTATGCGACGCGCGCTGTCCCCTGCTCACCCTTCCAGGTCATGAACGAGGGCCCCGGCCACGTGCCGCTGCACAAGATCCCCGAGAACATGCAGAAGCAGCTGGACTGGTGCTCGGAGGCGCCCTTCTACACGCTGGGCCCGCTCACCACCGACATCGCGCCCGGCTACGACCACATCACCTCCGCCATCGGCGCCGCCACCATCGGCTCCCTGGGTGAGCTGCCGGGCGGAGGCTGGGGGACAGGGGCCGACGCGGGCAGGTGCCGGGCACCGGGCGTGTGGCGCGGCGTGGCACAGGGCCGTAGGGATGTGGGCCACTGGGCAAGGCGTGCAGGAGGGCAAGGGGGCCTGGAGCAGGCTCGTTGCTCCCCCGCGCGTCCCACACCTCCGGTCAATTAGTGTACAGCTGTATTACCTCGCCTCCCTCGGGCCTAGGCATGGCCTCGCTACAGGTCCCATACCCTCGTTCCGCTACAAGGCCCGTACCGTGTGAAGCACCTGGGCACCTCGCCATAGCCCTCACCCGCCCCACTCGCCGCCCGCCTCCCCCCAGGCACTGCGCTGCTGTGCTACGTGACGCCCAAGGAGCACCTGGGCCTGCCCAACCGCGACGACGTCAAGGCGGGCGTCATCGCCTACAAGATCGCCGCGCACGCCGCCGACCTGGCCAAGGGCCACCCTTCCGCCGCCCAGTGGGACGCGGAGCTGTCCAAGGCGCGCTTCGAGTTCCGCTGGAACGACCAGTTCGCGCTGTCGCTGGACCCCGTCACCGCCCGCTCCTACCACGACGCGACGCTGCCGCAGGTGGGCAGGCTGAAGGGGGCGGAAGGGGGCTAAGCGGCAGCCGGGTCCGCCGGCCGCGTAAATGCTATCAAGTGAGAATGTTCGGAAAGTGCTGCGGCCGTCGGAGTGAGGTAAGCCTTACGGTGTCGTGCTGCCGCTCACGCTCCCGTGCTGCGCCACGTGTGCTGCGCAGGAGCCGGCCAAGACGGCGCACTTCTGCTCCATGTGCGGCCCCAAGTTCTGCTCCATGAACATCACCCAGGTGCGGTCGAGAGCGAGGCTTCGGGGCGTCCGGCGCCGGCCAGGCATCGTTGGGGTTGTTGGGTGTGCGGGCCGGGACAAGGAACTGCCGGGTATGTGGGCGCGACTACTGGGAGCGGCCGGGTGCCTCGAAGCCGGCGTGGCCCCCCATGTTGGAGCGTACGGCAGTGCTGATTATACTTTTGTGTCGTACTGTACGCCAGGAGCTGCGCGAGCTGGCCAAGGCGGAGGCGGCTGCCGCCGCCCCCGCCGACGACAGCGACCTGGTGGCTGCCGCCCAGGAGGGCATGGCGCAGATGAGCGAGGAGTTCAAGCGCCGCGGCGCGGAGATCTACCACTGAAGGGACAGCGGTGCGGCGGCAGCAACTGACGTACACAAAGGGAAGGCGAACCGGTTCGTAAGAGTGCTGTAGTTCGGATCGGTGTTTCTATGACGGTACGGCGCTGTCTTGCGGCATCCCGCTGAAGAGGAGCAGGCTGGAGGTTGTGGAAACGGCGGGAGATGATAGATTGCTGTGTGTATTCGCGGGATGTGGCACGAGCACAGGTACGTCGAAACGTGTTGCTATGACTTTCGTGACTGAGCGTGTGAGGTGGTGTCAGGTGCTGGGCGGCAGTTGGGCGCTCGCTGGGAGCCTGGTTGTATCGGATGCTTACGCCGGGTCTGCCACTGCTGCTGGAAGTATGGTAACAGCAGCAACATGCGGCCTGTGCGCAGGCAGCGCAGCGATCTTGCCGCGGCTCTGGAGCTGCGAGCTGCGGAGGAACACGTGCGCAGGTCTTGGGGCGGTTGTTGGGCCTCGCAGGCACGGCGATGCTGGGATGCCCGGTTGCAATGATTGGGTCCAGTGCGGCCCTGCCGTTTGGGACCAGACTGCGCGTGGGTGCACGTGAGGAGCTGATTGCATCCTCTGCACCTGGCACTGTTCCAGGAAACATCGCCTGGGAACGGCGCGCACCAAGTGCATGGGCTGGGTGGCGCCTCTCCCCTGAGCATGCTGAGTTCTGCCGTGTCAGTGGCGAACTGATCTGTGAGGCGCTGCGCCGCACAACGGGTCCATGTGGTGGGTCCTGGAGTGTGCAGTGTGCTCGCCGCGTGTGTGCCGGATGACTGCTGCGTTGGAGACGGTGTGGGGTCGTTGGCATGGGTTGACAATGCGTTGCAGCGGTTGATGTTGGTGGTTCAGCGGTTATTGCCAGAAGGTGCCTTCGTGGCCTTCTGATTATTGCTAGCAACTTTCCGCGCTGTGCAAGCGGTACTTTGTGTGCACTACTCCCCCCTGTTGCAAATACGTTGTGCGCATGGCAGGTGGCAGGGGCTCACCCCAGTATCCCAACGTGTTTAAGCCTGTTTGAAGCTTCACTCCCGACACCAGGGGGCCCGACACAGTCCACGCATTTATCCAAGCTCTGCGTGAGCTGTTGTGGAGCAGAATGCAAGGCACGGGATTTCGCGACCCACATTTGAACCAGGCAAACCAACAGTGTTCTTGTGTGCAGTACGGTTTGAGCTGAAGTCGAACTCTTTGTATTTTGTTGGCCCTCGAGTCACACTCATGGCTTACGGAGACGAACTGACGGACCGAGCCAAAGGGCTGCGGCTGTCTCGACACGGCAAAGTTCACACATTACCAAGCTAATGGTTGCACCGTTCCTCAGTGCTGTGCTACACGTCTGGACCTGGCGTTGGCCCCTGGCATGCTAGCGAATGCACGGCATGGGACGCGCCTGCAAGCGCACGTGGCATTATGACACAGCCGTGTTGCATAGCGATAGGCACCAAAAACGAGCGCACTGACGTCTTGCGACACACTAGAGAGCCCGAGGCACTGTCCGCTGGGACCGCATAAAAGCCCCGAGGCACCGTGCCTCGTGCGTCGTGGGCCTGTGCTTCAAACCCCAGATCTCCACACGGGTGGCTTACTTGCTGCGCACGTTCTATATGTGGCGTGTCAGTAACAGAGGAACGCAGCCAGGCAAGGAGCCAAGGAAAGTGCGCGCACTTGCGATCTTTCTACGCTCCCAGCACTGCTCGCAGCCCCAAGGCAAGTTAGGAGAACTCGGGCAACAATTATGGGTAGGATGGCCACTATGCAATGCTTCTGTGGAATGGGGCGTTGATACTTATCAGCGAAATCCGCTCCGAGACCGGTGATACGGTACGGCACCAAAAGCGGTCCCGCATAGGATTCCAGCCAGGCGAAAACAATACTCTAGCTGGTTTTTGATGTCTGTTTCCTCATGCTGAGCACGTCTGGACATTCGCTCTCTGTGACATTTAGCACGCGCCGGTTCCCTCAGCGTCGCCAGCTCGACCATGACGTAGGCCATGCAGGTAGGCATAAAGTCAACTACAGTTGGAAGACACCAGCCATCGGTGGTACCCAGGGCGTCATACCAACACAGAGCCCTCCGACTAGAGTTAACATCGCGACTCGGGCCGACGGGGACGACCGCAGGCTTTACAAGCCGAATCCTACCCTGCGTCAGCTCTGGTGGGCCAAGCTAGTTTGCTGGGCGCATCCCAGCTGGTAAGCTTGCGGGAAGGGAATTTCTCAAGGGACCTTTCCGGCGGGCAACCTTCTCAACTTCCCTCTCTTTTGCAAAACCCCTACAGACCCAAGCATATCCATACGCTTATCACACCCCCACGTACGGGGATGGCACTGGATTGGTGAGTCGGAGTCGTGTCCCGAAGCGTCAGCGATGGTCAATTCGGCGGGCTGGCCGCTTAACATATCATTGCCCTCCCCTGCAGCCATCGGCCCTTGCCACTGGCGGCTATGGCAACGCCCAGGGTTCCCCGTACCCGGGCATGGGCTCAGAGGCAGGCTTCCCGGGTTTTCCGGGCGGCGCTGCTGCTGCGCCGTTCGGTCCTTCTCCATACCTGAGCACGCCCCTGCTCGGAGCTGTGCAGCCGTCTACCACACATGCTCCAAGCACAGCCTCTAGCGAGCTGCAGCAGCTGCAGCTGCAACACCAGCAGCAACAGCAGCAGATGTTGCCTTTTGCAGCCAACGGGCAGCAACAGGGCGCTGCGTGGCCTGACTTTGGGTCTGGGGCGAGTGAGACAGGTGCGAGCCTATCGGTCGTGGACCTTGCACCTTTGACACTGTGTGCAAGCTCTGCGCTAATGCAGCCACCCACGGTCATGGACAGAGGCAAGGGTGCTTCATACCTCATGCGGGTTGCACCCAACTTATCGTGCATGGCGACGCTCCCATGGACTGCGGTGTGCGGTCATCGTCGCATACATTGTACCACTTCCCGCTGGCATGGTGCAGGTTACGCCGGACCAGCGGCCGCTCTGTACCAGTCAACCCAAACGGCCCAGCCCGCGTATGCAGCCTTCCAGCCATCGCAACAGCAGCAACAACAAACGCAGCCGTCAACGCAGCAGCCGCCGCAGCAGCAGGCGGAGCAGCAGGGGCAGCAGCAAGGGCAACCCCAGCCGTTGCAGCAGCAACTGTACTCGTCGCCTGACATCCTGGCCGCCGCCGCAACACACCAAGCAGGCCTGTACGCCCTACAAGGTAGGCCACCCGGCAGGCTCGCCCGTGTGTGCACATGTGTCACATGCGCGCTGAGGGTTTGCAGGCGGTGTAGTCAGTCCCCATGCAAGTGCACCACGAGCCGATAACTCCGTGTGTAAGAACGTAGAAGCTTCACAGCACAAGCCCATAACCACTGTGCCATGCTCAAGCTCACTGGACATGCGCCACGTGGCCCGGTGCCTGTGTGCTTATGCTGCAGGGTATCCTACGGCAGCGGGCAACCCGGGGTATGGCCTTTTGGCTGCGGCAGGGGGCGGGGTGCCCGCAGCAGTCCCGATGCCGGGCTTTCCGTACGACACTGCGGCTGGGTACCGGCCGGAAGCAGCAGCGGCGGCTGCTGCGGCTGCGGCGGCTGCAGGGAGCTTCCAAGGACAAGCCCTGCAACCGCAACAGCAACAGCAGCAGCAGGTGCGGCTGAGCATTGCATCTAGCCCTTGCATATTTTGCCTGGTTGCACGTTTCCTGTGACTTACATGTGCCTGCCTCACCTTTTGCAGGCCGCCTACGCCCCATATTACCAGCAGCTCCCCGCGTCTCTCCTGGGACAGCTCCAACAGCCGCAGCCCCAGCAGCAGTTGCAACAGCAACAGCAGCTGCCTCATCCTGTCCTGTTCGCCTCTCTTTTCCAGCAGCTACAGCAGCATCAACAACAACAGCAGCAGCAGAACCAGATGGCCGCCGCAGCCGCGGCCATCGCTGCATTGTCAGGTGCCGCCGGCGCTCCACCCGGGCTGCAGCACCCATCCCTCCCGCAGTCCCACGCGCACCTTGCCGCCCTATTCGGGGTTGACCCAAATGCCGCGGCCCTGCAGCTGCAGCTCCAGATGCTGCCCGGAGCCGGGGGCCCCATCCCGGGTCCCGGCGGCCCCACGGGGGTCCTCAACGATTCGGCGCTCGCCCAGGCCGCCACCACCGCATTGCAGCTCCTGCACATCCCCGCGCACCTGCGCTCCCTGGCCGCCCTCAACACCGGCATCATGCCGCTGCTGCTGGCAGCTCAGCAGCAGCAGCAACAGCAGCAGCAGCCTTTTCAGCAGGCGGCTCTGCAAGCGCTGCTGGGTCTTGGTGCCGCTCAGCAGCAGCAGCAGCAAGGGGCTCAGCAGGCACAAGGGCAGCAGCAGGGGCAGGGTGGTTACGGGCCCTCGGCTGCGGGCGGCAAAGTGACGGCCCTGCGGCAGCCGGGCGGAGGGCAGGTCCAGGAGCAGGAGCCCGTTCTGCAGCAGGGGCAGGGGCAAGGCCGGGGCCTTGGGCAGGACGACGCCTCGCGTCTTCTGAACCATCCCCTTGACATGATATTGCAGCGCCTTGAGCAGGGTCGGTTACAAGGAGGCGTAGGGCAGCAGCTTCAGCCGCCGCCGCAGCAGCAACAGCAGCAGCTGTTGCAGGCACAAGAGCTGGCACCCCCAGCGGGCCCAGAGCAGCTAGGTCAGAAGCAGCCTGGAGGTGGGGCGAAGCGCGACATGTCAGGTCCACCGCAGAAGCAGCAACAGCCCAACAGCTCCCCTGACCAGCAGCAACAGCAGCAGGCCGGACATGGTGCTTACGGGCAGCCGCAGCAGCAGCTGCGAGACCAGCAGCACCTCCAGCAACGCTCGCTGCAAGAGCAGGAGCAGCAGCTGCAGGAGCGGCAGCAGCAGCAGGACCAGCGGCGGGAGTGGGGCAGTCGTGGCATGCTCGTCACAGACGATGACGACGATGATGGTTTGAACACAGACAGCATGTCGCCAGAGACCACGCCGGAGCCGCAGGAGCAGCAGCAGCAGGGGGAAGGACAGGACGGTGGAGGCCCGCTGCAGGAGGGAGCTGCTGGCCGCGCAGGGGAGGCGGATGAGGGGCGGGCTCAGGGGCAGGGGCAAGGACAGGCACAGGGACAGGCTCTTGGCGCTGTGGACTCGTCGGGGCACCTGCTGTCAGGGTTGCTGTGCTCCGCTTCAAACCCCAGCCTGGGTGTCAGCGTCGGCGGTGCGGGCCTGAACAGCGGGGCATCCACTCCCTCGGGGGGCGACGCGGCGGGTGCAGGTGGCAGCGGCGGTGGGGGCCGCGGGGCTGCAGGCCTGGGGCGGGACGGCACAGCTAGGCGCGGTGCAGTGCGAGCTCCGTCGCCCTCGCCGTCCGCTGGCGCGGGCGCCACGAGCGCCGCCCCGCAGGCGGCCACCCCGCCTGCAGCAACAGCGGCGGTGGCGGCGGCGGCAGAGGACCCAGGTGCAGGGCCAAGGGGCAGAGTCGCGGCCTTTCCTGCGGCCGCGGCATTGCTGCTAGGGTTCCCAGTTCCGCAGCAGCTACTGCCCAGCCGCGGCGGCTCGGGGACGTCTTCAGGGGGCGGGGCGCCGCCGCCCAAGGGCTCGCTGTGCAAGCAGAGCTCGGTGGGGGACGTGCAACCCGGCCCGGCCGGCAAGCTCATTGGCATCCCCTCTGTGCTGCCGCTGCCGCTGCCGCTGCCGCTGCCTCTCGCCTTGACCCTAGCAGGAGGCCGGGGCCTCAGCCCACTCCCGCCTCCCCCGCAGCGCCTAGAGGGCCTCCGGCCCCACCCGCTGACCGTCGCCGCCGCTGCCGCTGCGCTCTCTTCCCCCGCCGCGGCCGCTGCGGCCGCCGCCGCCGTATCCTCTTCAGGCATGCTCGCCAAGCAACAGTCCTCCGACCTGCAACACCTACTGCCCAACAGCAAGTCCGCCACAGGCGGCCGCGCGACCGGCACCCCGCAGCAGCAGCACAGGCCGTTGCTAGGCAAGGGAGGGTCGCTGCCGTCGCACAGGTCCCACGACCTGGACCATGACACCAAGCGCCAGAAGCGCAAGGAGAGCAACCGCGAGAGCGCTCGGCGGTGCCGCCTGCGTCGCGAGCAGGAGTCGGGCGTCCTGTCCAAGCGTGTGACACATCAGGAGCTGACCAACAAGGGCATGAGGGACCAGCTGACCCAGTTGCAGCAGGCCACGTCCGGGCTAGAGGTGGGTCCTTGGCGTGATGAGGAGGCATCTGACCGAACACAGCTTCCCTCAACAACAGTCCTTGCGTGCATAGAACTTCGACGTTATTAGTGGTGCGTCTCATGCACCGGTTTGGTGGCGGTGCTGCTGCCAAGCCTTGTTACACTGAGGAAGCTTATGTGCTCATCGCCCGTTTCGATGCCTGGGCTGGTTGTTCCCGCGTACACAGGCCCAGAACCACATCCTGGAGCACTGGCTGACGCACATCCGCAACTCGGGCGACGCTGCGCCGAGCGAAGCAGCCACCATCCTCGCCCACTGCCGGCAGTACGACGAGCAGCAAATGGTCGCCGTACAGTCCGGCGCTACCATCTATGGCGGAAGTGGCGCTGCCGGCGCTGGCGCCGCGGCCGGCGGCGCGGGTGCGGCTGCTGGTGCCTGCGTGGGCGCGGGCGACCCGGCGGCTACCGCCCCAACAGCCCAGCAGCAGCAGCAACAGCAGCAGCTGTTGGTAGCTGCGCTGTTAGCTGGGGCCAGTGCGCCTCTGGCTGTGGACCGCGGGCCGCGGGCGGCCTCACCCGTCCAGCGCGAGACCAGCCTCACCCCAGAGGCCACCACAGCTGGCGTCCCCGGGGGCGGATCCACCCTGGGGCCGCTTGCTGCGGGCTTGGGCCACAGGAGAAGCGGCGGGGGCGCGGCGGAGGGCACGCCCCCAGCCGACATACCGAGCGGCGGCTTCAACCCCGCGCTGATGGCAGCGCTGGTCACGGGTGACGGCGGCGGCGGCGACCTGAGTACGGGCCTGGCGGCGGCGGCGGCACAGGGGCTCCTGCGGTCTGGGAGCATGACGGCGGGTTGGGGGTTGCCGTGGGCCCTGTGTACGGGGCAGGCGCGTGGGGTGCTGGGGCCCGAGATCGGCGAGCTCGGGCCGGCGCAGCAGCAGCTGTTCGTTGGGGCGGGTCTCCGCAACGGCGGGGAGGTCCTCGGAGGGCAACGGGAGGCGGAGGAGGCGACGGCAGGGCAGACGGACACGGTGGGTTAGGAGGGGCGTACCTTGGGTCGGCCGCCACGAGCACACACCTGAGGTTGTGTGTGTTGGTTTTCGCTCTACGTGCCAAGTCACATGCTGGCGCTCTTGCACCGCGTAAGCGTTAGGCGGAAAAGGTACAATAAAGGTCGGTGCTGGCTTCGGACTGACGCACTGCGCGCATGGCAATTGTGTCCCCTGCAGGAAGACGCAGTTCCGGCTCACGGTGGGGAGGACGCGGGCCGGCGTAAAGGGGCACGTGCTGGCACTGATGGCGGCGGCAGCGGCGGCGGGGGCGCAGACGGCCGGCACAACCGCGCAGGGACGAAGCGCAAGGGTGGGGCCTGGGATGAGGGCCCACCGGGCTTGAAGGCGGCACGAGCGGGAGGGCACTGATGGGAGTCTGTGGTGGAGCTGCGATTGGTTGTGTAGCGTTATGGGCCTGGTTCTGTGGCTGCACTGTGAAACACATGGTAACGCACCATGCAAACGTGCTTGCTTGTGCGTATACAGTATGGTGGCTATGTGCCTTTGTTGGGACGGCTTGGTGGGGCGTCAGGCTTGTGGGGAGGCTCCAGCTGTGAGCAATGGATGGGACAGAATGGAAGCCAGGGTTATGCTATCAGGTTCATACACATGACCGCGCCGCGCAACTGAAGGCACCTAACGCAAGCGTCTGCGGCACCGTAAGTTATGCGCCGTTTATTGTTGCGGCTGCGGAGGTTGCACCTCTCCTTTGCAGTCACAAGTATAGTTGCACGCAGCTGCCGGGGGATTGATCCGCCGATCGCAGCCTGTGTTGTTCTGTGCGCGTGCTGTCCCTTTCCTAAGCTGTGTAAAGTGTGTGTGTGCGTGTCTGGCTGTCTCTTCGGTGGAGTTCCTGTCGGAGGCTTTCTGCCCCGCCGGTAGGCGGCATGTATGCACACGGTGCCGTGCGGAGCGTGGAAGGCGGAGTGGGGAAAAGGCAGCAGTCCGGCAGCGGTGATAGCATGAGCAGCATCTGCTGAGGGAGTGGAGAGGGCAAGAGGGCAGGTCTGTGTAGAGGCGAGGCACTAGGGCTGACTTTTTGGCGCCGAAGTAGCAAATGGAAAACGGAGAACTGTGGTGTGAGGAGAGGGCGAAGGAGCGATGGCGACCGCCTGTCTATTTGGCGAGGGCGCAACTCGTACGCTACATTTTGTTACGGTAGCGCCTTCCGACCTGAGAGATGTTTGAGACAGGGGCGAGCTGGTGTCGCAGCCGTCGGTCGAGCCGTGTAGTCCCTTGCCTGCCGGGCACTGCCGATATGCGGCGGTATTGGGCGGCATGGGGCGACAGAATGTGTGCTGCATCGACGGCGACGCAGAGTTGGTGTGCGTTTCACACGCGGATGTGGATACGTGTGCTAGCTGTGCTTGTCATTTATCAGACGACACGTGCAGCACGTTTGGTGCTGGTCGCATGTGGGCATGTGGGATTGAGAATGAAAGTGCTGCAGTGCGTACGCTGGACGGCGAGGAAGGTCGAGCCTGGTGCAGCGTGGCCAACGCAGTGCCGCATGAATCTTGGCTATGACGGTGTGCCGCGCAGGCTGGACGTGTACTGTTGGCTGCACCTGGTCCTGTGACGTACGTGTTGTGCCGTACGTGCTGCAGCACGGAATGTAGCGGCAGCGGCTAGTAACTTTTCCAGCACAAGCATTTAGGGAGGGCCTGGCGTGAGTGGCCGGAGGTTCGGTGTATTCGTCCAATCAAGTGGCCATGCCACGGCTGGTGTTGCTGCTGTGGGAACTGCCGCGTTCGTGCTGTACGACAGCTGTCAGTGCGTACGTAGACATTTTTGGGGATTGCGCACCGGCGTCGTTTGTGTTCCGTCTGTGGTCTGTGTGATCGTGCCTGGTCAGGGCGGGGAGAGGTGCCTCTTGCATCTTGCCGTGCCACTCGCGCTCGCTGCGCGGCGCGTGCCTTCGACCTGTTTTTTGGAGAACGAACCCAACAGCAGACGCCGTACAGCCGGTGTTCGTTCAATGTTGCTTGCACCAAGCGTGAGGTGCTGCGGCCACAACCGTGGTGCCTTTCCGGAACTTGCTTCAGTACCCCTGCTTCTGTAAGTCTATTTTGCCGCTGTGCGTATTTATTGATGGGAGGATGCGCCGGGAGCTGTCGTCGTGGCCTGTGTTCTCGTGCCCCAATGTATTGATTTCGGCTTAACAGAGTACTGCTGCTCACACGGGAAGGCCAAAAGCGGTATCCCGTACGATGAGTCCGAGAGCTCCCCTGACGCCGTAGCGTCCCCGCTGATGCTCGGATGGATCCGTGCTCCCAATGGTGGCCACCAGTCCGGTGACCCCGCGTGAGCAGAGCAGGGAACACTGTAAGGATACCCTGGATTACCGTACATGCAAGTCGATACTTTGAGACCTTCCAGGTCCTTAACCTTGGAGCGCCGACGAGGCAGCACGCGGCAGCACCAGGTGGCGTTTGCCCTACGAGCATGGCCAGCAGTGGCGGCATGTGGCAGCAGCGTGGGTAGGAACGTGTCTCCTCTGTCCTGCGGTGTGTGGCATGGCAGCATGCGTCTGAGATTTGCATGTGCTGTAGGGGTACCGTATTGCTTATGCTGTCACATATCTAGCGAGGTACGGCATGCAGAATGGAACGTAAGCACGAGGACTGCCAACCGGCGTGGGGACAGGGGACCGGCTAAGGAGTGTGGGTTGGCGTGAAGGACGGACCGTGGGTGCAGGGTGCCGTGGGATGGGAGGCAGGTGGAAGTCCGCAACTGAACATGTTACCGGTACGGTCCGTGAGCAGCCGCACGACCCTGCCGCCACCTGGATCCCATTACCACCCCAACTGCATGCTACCAGCACAGAGTACCGGCCCTAGTTGTGTTATGGTATGCTGTCACTACACGGCAACTGCACGCCAATCGCAGCAGTGCAGCTCCATAGGCGACGTACCTTGCAGGATGCTAGCTTATCGCCGTGCCACCACCCACCAGGAAGCTGCCGTGCGGGCGGATTGGTGGAATTCCGTGGCAGGTGCACTACACAGAGCAGTTGTACTTTGTTGTGCCGTAAGAGGCTGGATTGACCACCACCGGCGTGAGTGGACCAGCAGGCACTTGTAAAGACCCTTTCGCCATTTGACTCAAACCTCTCGCCACGTGAATAACGCAGCCTGCGACGACCCCCCCTCGAAGGCGGGCTGCTGAAGCAGGCTACGGTATCACTGTGCGTCCCTCTCCAGCTCCCCCGAGAGCATTGCCAGGCACAGCAAGGAGCCACGCAAACAATGTCACAAGTGCCAGAGACTCAGAGTGCCAGACGCCCGGAACCTATCCTGCACACACGCACGCCATTGCCTCACTCAAGTCGCCTCGAGCGCTTTATTTATGGCTTCGGAGGAACGTTATATGGCGGGGGGCCCATTCCCTTTGGACAGCTGCCCACCTGCACCCGCCGGCCTACAAGGCCTGGCTTTATGCCTATCACCTCAATTGCGTGGTCGAGACTGGGCCAACCAGGCACGGAAACCAGCAAACAGGACGGACAGGACGTGAGCCTTCAGAGCCCGTCACTGGCTAGTTGCCTACCAAATGACCATCAGGGTTCAGATACAACAGCCTCGGCTCTGGCTCTACACCCTGTCCTGTTGCAGCCAAGGGGAGGAAGTAAGGGCAGGTGCCCCAAGCTGCAGTGAGAGTTCAGCAACCAGACCGCAATGACGAGAGCAGCAGGGAAGGCTGCCTGGCTCCCTGGCATCCTGAACACAGCGGCAACATAACAGTCACCACAACATGAGTAACTGTAGGTTAGCAGCGCAAAGGACCACCAACTAGGCGCTTTGTAGTTCTGCTAAGCAGGGCGGGGCAGCGCGGGGCATTTGGGCATACCGGCACGTGCTGATACCGTGATGCTGCCGGACGTGAATCATTCGGGTCCTTTGGGGAGGTAGAGCTGCGGCACTCGATAAACCTGTTCATACGCTTTGATAATACGGACAGCTTCCTGCGTGTGGTCGAGGACACGCGTCCTGATACCGCCCTTACGCGACACTCACCGGGATGTCGCCAGCGTGGAAATTCCTGGCATTAGCCGCCCTATCATGTTGCTGCTCATATGTTTCCGCTGCTGGGCGTCTAAGCGAGCGTGAGATTACGCTGCCGGTGTTCAGGGCCGGTCCCGATGATGGCGTGCAAGGCGTCCCTGTCGTCAACCCGCCAAAGCGTATTGCTGGGTACTTCAAGCTGAACCGCACACACGATGCGGTGAGCAACAATCGGGGTAACCAGAAGGCCTTTGGCCTCCTCTCACCGAGGAACCCTAACGCCCTTGGCTGACGTGGCGTCCCTACCCCCGCCCGCGTGCCTTTTTCTTCTGCCCTCGCAGCGCATGTTTTATTTCTACTTCCAGGCTAGGACCAACACTGCTGGGGCGCCCCTCGTGCTGTGGATGACCGGTACGCGTACCCAGGAAGCACAAGCAGGGCCACCTGCCGTATGCTCTGCACAAGCCATGGGGCCGTGGGCCACCACCCAGCAACCGCTACACCGGCACCTTGTGCCTTGATTGATGCTGCACGTGCCTGCCAAACGGGCATGTTGGTTCGCACTGTGGTTTCCAGCCTGCCGTGCCAGGGCGGAGCCATCCATGGCGCACCGATGCACATGTTGCCCGGGCCCCCCCCTGCAGGCGGCCCCGGCTGCTCGTCCGAGATCGCCATCCTGTACGAGAACGGGCCGTACTCCGTGGACAAGGCCACCATGGAGCTGGTGGAGACCAAGTACGGCTGGGACGCCACGCACAACATGGTGCGTGGGTGGGTGGCGGAGTGCTTAACCTGTCCTGTGGGTGCACGAGGCGGCAAGGGGGCCCAGCGGCCCATACTGCTTGGCCCCCACGCGCGGGTCTCGGGCCACCTATTACAACCTCGGATGTGCTGACGTGCATCCCTGTGTACGGACGGGTATGTCGTCTGCCATGCCATGCGCTTAACAGCTGTGTGCGTGTCGCTGTGCTTCCTTGCCGCCACAGCTGTTCGTCGACCAGCCCATTGGCACTGGCTTCAGCTACAGCAAGGTGCGATGGCACGGCTCATCGCTCTATGGCATCCTTGCCCTGATGCAGTTTGCACTATCCTTTGCGTTTTGCAGGCGTCTCGGTCTGCTCCGTGCGTCATTCTGCACCAGCATACGTACGGGACGAGGCTTGCACAGGAGTATGCTTCTGCACAATCAGCCATGGACCGTACGGGGAACAGCTCATTGCCGACTCCCACACCCACACTGCCGCCACCTCCTCCACGCCTTGCCTGCCGGCCCCCCTTCGTTGTGCCACGCCAGGACTCCCGCGACCGGGTGTACAACGAGAAGGGCGTTGCTGATGACATGCTGGACTTCCTGTACGAGTTCTACGAGGGTAGGGCAGGGTGGGGCGGGCTCTGCTGGTTGGCGCAAACAGAAAGCTGAACGCTGACAGTCCGAACGCCCAGGACTAGGATGAGCCCGGGGGTGTGAGTTGCCACAAGCGTTTTACGTGGGTAAGGCAGGTCCCTACAGGGACACGGCTTAGGAGCTGAACCGGCTACCATGGGGTCAGGGGTTGGAACGGGGCGAGGGTTATGAGTGGCACAGGCGCTGGGAGGCGGGGCACCGCTGGGTACACGACGGGGGTGTTGAGTAGCAGCATCCGGAAACGTGGAGGCTTCGCATGCCTGGCCCACGGGTTGGCCTGTGCTTTGCGCTGTAAATCGTGGGTCGTTTCTCCCGTTCTCCCTCGCAGCTCACCCCGAGCTGGCAGACAGCGAGTTCTACGTCACAGGGGAGTCCTACGCGGTGAGCGACCGCGAGCGGGACTAGCTGCCTTGAGTGACCTCCCACACATGGTTGCGCTAGGTTGAAGCGAGCCGGTATCGACACTCATCGCCGCTGTCGCAGGGCCATAACACCGTCTCTGGATTTGACCCTCTGCTGTGAAACTCCTTTGCCTTTGACTGCACTCCTCTCCCGCAACACAACTCCACCTCGGCCAACATCAGCAACTCCCCCCCTGCCCCCCAGGGTCACTACGTCCCCGCCGTGTCGGCCCGCGTGTACCGCGCCAACGAGCTGGGCCAGGGCCCCCTGTACATCCCGCTCAAGGGCCTGGCCATTGGCAACGGCCTCACCGCCCCCGCCGTGCAGTTCCCAGCCTACGCCGACTTCGCGCTGCAAAACAACCTCATCGGCAAGGGGGTGAGAGCCTGAGGTGGTAGCTTGGGGCGGGGAGGGCATGCCGCCGTGCCTTCACTTCCCTGTGTCCTTGGCAGGGGCGGCCTTACCAAGCCCGTGGACCAGGCTCCAACGCGCATGGACTAGCACGTCATGGCACATGTGGAAGCGTACGTCGAAGGATAACGAGGGTGTGGTGATGCTGCGCTCCCTGCCCCTGCACCGGCCTTACGCCCGTCCCCCGACTCCCCCCCGATCCCCCCGCAGCTGCACGACCGCGTCCTGTTCTTCATGCCGCTGTGCCGTTGGGGTGCCGAGTTCTGCGACGCGCACGACTGGCGCCTGGCCTGCATCGTGGCGCTGCAGGTGGGGTGTGGGGTGTGGGTGGGGCGCTGCAGGTGGGGCGTGTGGGGGCGGAGGGCTTGGCCTGGGCTTGGGGGAGCAGACATGTTGCTGTTGCAGAATGTGTCAGATGCTGTGCGGTAACCGGTATGCAGCTTTGCGTGCCCTTGCGAACCTTTGTTACCGGCCGAGAACCCAAAGCGCCCTCCTACGCACCTGCCACCTGCCACACACACCCTGTGGCGCCCGGCTCGCCGATGGCACGCAATCCTGACCTGCGCTGTCTTGCTCGCCCCCGCAGGTGTGCCAGCTCATCGGCTTCGAGCCCATCCTTGCCGCCAACCCCAACATTAACGTAAGTTCCCTGGACCTACTGCGAGGATCTCATGCTTCGGCCGGGGTGCTGTCGGCGTGCTGTGTGTGTCTGGGTCTACCATGGGCGGTGCCCTATGCCTGTTGCATGGCGACAAGGCACGGCCTAAGCAGGAGCAGTAGGGACAACCGTGGCCACCTTGGCTGCGCGCGCACGGTGGCAAGCTTAAGATCGTCCTGCCAGCCGGGCCTGTCACACGTGGCACGGCACGTGGAATCAGTTTGTGTCAGGCCCTTTTTCGCAAAGCTGCGTCGCTGCCCAACGTGCCACGAAGGTTGCCACACCGCCACATCACCGTCTCCCTTGTCCTCCGCACGCGGCACATGCACCCCCAGGTGTACGACATCACCAAGACGTGCGACGGCCCGCTGTGCTACGACATGTCCGCCGCCGACGAGTTCCTCAACCGCCCCGACGTGCGGGAGGCGCTGGGCGTGGGCGACAGGGAGTGGAGCGAGTGCAACTTCGACGTGCACGGCGACATGATGGGTGGGGTGGGGGCGGGGACTGGGGTGGAAGGTAGGCTGGTGGGGGCGTGGGGCACATGTTCGGGTGGGCGGAGGGTGGTGTTCGCCGCGGCAGCGCTGGGAGCTGGTAGGAGCTGGTATGGTGAAGGTCTTCCCCGCATACGAGTGCCTTAATCAATATGAACAGCGCACCTGAATTCCCACGGTTTCACTTGCTGCTGGACCCCTGCCCCCTCCGCAGGCGACTGGCTCAAGAGCTACGACGGTCTGTTGCCGCAGATGCTGGAGGACGGCATCCGGGTCATGGTGTACGCGGGGGACCTGGACCTCATCTGCAACTGGGTGGGCAACGAGCGGTGGGTACCGAGGTGGTGCGAGTGGGGTGTGGAGGCGCGGGGCACTCAGGTCTGCATGGGCAACAAGCGGTGGGTAAGGGTTTGCCACTGGGGGATGTGCGGCGTGGGATGATGCACGTAGGTTTGGAGCTGATGGCAAGGGCGCGGGGGGAAAAGTGGCCGGCGGGGGAGAGAGTACGGCCGGTACAGGGCCAGAGCAGGGCAGCCATGGATGTGGTGTTCTTGCAGGGCAGCGGATAGAATACAACTGGTCGTGTGGTCCCCAGGTCTGCATAGAAACCTCGCTCGGGCGACACTGCGCGCATCGTCGTCTTAGCGGCTTGCCACACACAAACCCACGCCTCTCCCTCCCCGCCCCTCGCCCCTCAGCTGGGTGCAAGCGCTGGAGTGGGAGCAGGCGGAGGCGTGGCGCAACACCACCGCGCAGGAGTGGTCTGTGGGCGGCGCCGCCGCAGGCACGGTGCGCGAGCACGGCCCGCTGTCTTTCGTGCGCGTGTACCAGGCGGGCCACATGGTGCCCATGGACCAGCCGGCCAACGCGCTGGCCATGATCACGCGCTTCACACGTGGCAAGAGCCTGCTGCAGGACGAAGGGGCCGAGGCCGAGGGCGTGCAGGGGGTGGAGGGCGGCGGCAAGGAGGGGAAGAAGAAGGTGGTTGGCGCGCGCGACGTGAGGGTCAAGGAGGCTACGTTCAGGGGGGACAAGTATGGGGTGCAGCAGGCGCGGGGCCAGCGGGAGGGGGTGCGTGTGGTGCATCAGGGCAAGGGGGGTGACATGATGCGGGAGGTGCTGGGGAGGCACCAGGTGAGGGAGGAGGCGCAGGAGTGAGGGGTGTGGAAGCGTGGGGCGTTTGGGCGGTGCCGGGTGTGGTAGTGGCAAGCACAAGAGGAGTCAGGGGAGGGGTTGCTGCAACACGAGGTCCGGTATGGCTGTGACCAGATGCGTGACACTTGGCTGTGTCTGGCTCGGTTGAGTTGCAGTGTGTTGCATCGCTACACACGTGTTGGCAGCCTTTCACCAGGAAATCCTGGACGCTCTTTGTAAATGTGCCACTCTGGCCCGTTGTGCTGCTTCGACGTGCTACCTGTGTTGACCGTGGTCCCTGGGATCAAGGCTACGGTGGTGGGGGGTTACATGCTCTGGTCCTGGTATGCCACGCACAAACGGTACACAGCAATGAAGCGGCATCCGCTGCCATCTAAGCGAAAGGCATGCGCAGGCGGAGAGGTTCCTGCCGCTCAGCAATTGCAGCGGGTTCCTGGCATTGCATCCTGTTGCAACTACCGCCCTACCTTACACAGTCAAAAGTTGCAGGCAAAATCCCTTGCCCGACAGATGTAGCACACCCAGCAACATTGAGGGCAGAGCTAAACCCAGCTCAACTGCTTCCCGCCGCGACGTACCAAGGGAGCTCTCCTGGCTCCGACAAGCCACCAACGTACACCTGCACGTGCACCTGCACTACCGGCGTTGCGTTGCTGCACCACGCCGTCATCACCACTCCGTATGCAGCCCACCAGGAACACCGATCTCGCATACCGTACTGCTACTTGGAGGCTGCGACCCTGCATGAAGTGAATTCCCAAAAAGCGCCGCTCCTAGCCAAAACTGGGTACTAAATGCGCATAAGGGTCCAGCTTACAGACCATTCACCACGCCCTCAGTTCAGCAATCGTACAGGCCACAAGCTTACGCAGGCGGTATTGAATTGCCTCCCATCAGTACCATACATCCAATCGTGTGATGTATTGGTCGGTGCAGCCCTGCGCCTACCGTCATGTTCCGCATAATCAGCATACTTGTGACTCACCTGGCTGCCTCAACGATATTGCTCGCAGCTGCCCACAACAGCTCAATACACAAAACACAAACGTCGTAACATGTGGGATTAGGCGTGGACCGCTCGCCGCCGCTCCTGCTCCTACCCTTGCTGCTCTTCCTGCTCCTACTGTCACCGCTTGCCCCCCACGCTCTCCGCAGCTTGTCCACACAGCCTCCGCTTCCGCCCCCGCCTCCGAGTGCACCAGCCTCCGCCCCTCCGCCCCGGCCGCCCCTGCGCCTTCCCGCTCAGAAGGGGTCGATGCGCGGGTCGTGCTCGGTGGCCAGCTGCTTGCCGGTGCACAGGCACGAGGTGCACATGACCTTGGAGCTGCCGGCGCAGTAGGGGCACAGCTCCTTGGACAGCGGGTCGATGCCGCTGCCCACGCAGTGCCCGCACATGAGGTAGCCCGTGCCCTCGCAGTAGAAGCACCTGGAGGGCAGGGGAGGGAGCGGGAAGTGACCGCGGAGCGGCGTAGTGAAGGATCCGGACGCCAGTAGGGCATGCGAATTGCGCAGTAAATGGCGACAAGCGATCTCGAGCCGCGCTGGCCGTACTGCGCCAAGAGGCAGGGCGAGCACACCCACCCCATCAGCGCCTTTAACCTCTGTGGCTCACCTGTTCTTCTGCTGCTTCTCCACGTTGTTGACCTCCACCACCAGCAGCGCCGACAGCACGCCCACCGCGCCGCCGCAGAATGAGGCCACGATGGGGTCCACCTGCGCCAGCTGCCGCGGCAGGTGCATGGACTGCACGAACTCCAGGTAGGACACGCCTGGGGGCAGGACATGGGTGGCAGCAAGGGTAAGGGGTCGCAGAGGGCGGCAGAGAGGTCAACACCGCGTCCCGTGCAACAGGCAAGCCCCCTGGCCGCCCCGCCCGGCCTTACCCATACCCCACGCCCCTCCAGTTCTACCCCGCCAGTTCCAGCTCTGCTTCTTATTCTCACACCACGTATTACCCAGACCCCTGCCGTCTCTCACCTCCGCCTTCGCCTCCGCCCCAGTCTCCCTGCCTCCCCGCATCTCCCACACCCGGCTCGCACACCGTATGGCGCACCACGCAAGCCTGCCGAGCCTGCACCCACACCGCCTCCGCCCTCCCCGCCCCGGCCCCTCACCTCCCAGCCCCAGCTTGACCTCCAGGATGGGCGCCACCAGCGCCCCGAACGCGATGATGCCCGCCACCATGCTGGCGTACGCCGTGTAGTAGCTGCGCAGCGTCTTCTCGCTCAGCGGCGGCAGGAATGGCAGCGCGCTATTGTACTGCTCCTGGCTCAGCTCCTGCTCCTTGCTGGTCTCGCCGCCCTGCAGGGAGGGATACAAGCAGGGGAAGGGCGCCGCGAGTAGGTGGGCGAACGGAGTTCAACGGGTGGGGTGGGGTGGTCGTTCGCGGTGACAAGCACTACTGGACCTCAGTACGGCTCCCGAGTGTTGAAAGGAGGGGCATAAGGGTGCTAAAGGCAGTGCGATCGCTGCTGGAGTGGCGGTGGCAACGACACGGGAGAAGGGTAGGCATGCGCAAGTGCATTATGCCGCGGGAGGTGGCCCACAGTGGTACTGCGTAGCTCGATGGCAGGGCCAGTGTATGTTGCACTGCTGACCGTGACTCTTGTGGGGCGACCGCATAGCGGTCAAGACTCTTTGTCGGGATGTGCGTGGGTCCCACACCGAGCGTCAGCATGGCTACCGCATGCGGGTTCCAGTGATGCGCTCTTTGGTACTACGGAGGAGTCTACTCCTGCCAAGTCGTGCTGCGTGCCACGTGTGGAGCCCCTGTGGGGCTTCCAGGGCGAGGCCCTGCCCACGTGCCCCAGTGAGCGGGCCACGTGGTGTGTTGCTGGGTGCCTAGCCGCGCCGATGCTGTCAGCCTATTGCAGCTGCTCCATCCCACCTTGAGGCGCTGCTGGATGCGCAGCCGCCGCAGCTCCTCCATGAGCAGGAAGATGCGGTTGCGGCGGGTCTGGATGTTCTGCGCGATTTCGCTCAGCTGCATGTTGGCAAAGTCCTGGGGGGCAGCAACAGGGTGAGGCGACACGAGCACGGGTGAAGGGGGGATTGGGCTAGCCAGGGAGGAGCTTCGGCCGCTGCCTGCCGTACAGCGTACACCACTTATGTTGCAAGCGGAGCTTTGGGATTTTACCAAAGTTGCGGGATGCGCTTACACCGCTGGGTCTTTGGGATGCCTGTGTGCCGTATCGTGCGTGCTGCTGCGGCGGTTGCGTACAGCACTCGGCGCTGCCGGGATGCTGTGGCAGCTGTCTTGACCAGCACTAACCTAGTGTGCATGAACTTGCACTGCAACCGTTACCAAAATTATGCTATGTCAGGCATGACCGCGATGCCGTCAGCGTTTTTGCAGGTGTGGGGCTACCACAGCAGGCACAGTGCCTAACTGACCTCCTCCCCAAGGACCCCGCCAGTTACCTTGACTGTTTCGCTGTTCTCAATGATGCAGAAGTTCTCACTGTCGGCAAGTCCCAGGTTAGAACCACTGCTGGCGTGGGGGAGCAAGGGAAGGGGTTCATGGCTCTGGCCCATGTCGCCATGGGCGGTCGCGTCGCCGTCGGGCTCATAACAGCGAAAGCCAGCAACCCGCACCTGAAAGCTGCACTGTTGACAAGGTCAGATTGCAGCGACGGTGAAGATTTGGAGTTGTCGCTGGCAGCGGCTGACGCTGCGACTCGTCGTCGTTGCAGACGCGAGCACGCTGGAAGGCTGGGAAGCGCGCCGCTTGCGGGTGCCGACGGCAGCACCACCAGCGGGCGATTCGTATGGCATACACAAGCATTTCCACATGGAACAGGCGCCATTGCTGCTAAGCGAAAGTGCAAGTCCCCGCGTCGCCTGAGGCGGGTTGGTAGCTTGCGTCTCCAACAGCCTACGCGTGTAACAGTGCTGTGAAGAGGAGAAGCGTAAACAATTGACCCGTACTGAGCTGGTGCCTTGCTTGAAGACTATAGCGCCAACTGCCATGAAGTTCGCTCCCATTGCAGTGTGGGGACGGGCCGAGGTGCCAAGCACGAGGAGTGTCTTTATGCTTTCTGCGCAAACAACACGAAACAGCTATGCTATCTTACAGGGTGTCTGTGGCTTGAAACTTCTTGACATTGACGCCGACCGAAAATGACAAGCAGCCGCATACACACTATAATAACAAATTATGACATCATGTAGCTAGGATAAGGCCATATCTACCAGGAAGAAATGCAGCCAAGTATGGCTGAGGTGCTGGAGGACCTGGCACGGGTACGTTGGCCCCGCACCTGCCTCCGTGACGACCTGTGACCTGATTCCAACAGCTGCGCGAGTGCAGCGCATTGCCACCTTCCGCATAACCGCCAAAGCAGAGCCTGTGCGTAACCCCTGCGCCCGGCCACCGTCCGGCGCCTGCGTTTCCCAAACCACCTTCCTAGGCATGTGCCCCCAGCCGGGAAGACTACGAGCGGCGCGTGGCCCTCATTGACGAGTGCAAGAAGGCCGTGAGGCGCATGAGGCTCGTCACAAAAGCAGATGTCGTACCGTACGGCAGCTTCGTGTCTACCTTTTACAACGGAGGGTCAGACCTTGGTGAGGCGGAGGCGGGGGCGCGGGCGCCAGGGCCGAGCATAGGGGATGGACCACGCTCCAAGACACATTTAGTTAGGCACACAAGCGAGCGTGAGGTTCTTGAGCTCACGCGCACACTGGCCCAAACTGGCCCACATGGACCGTAACGTATGTTCAGTATGGCCATGTCCATCACTGGGCGACAATGGCTGTTCGTATGGCACCCGTGCGCAGACCTTGCACTCACAGGCTGGGTGGCCAAGGGGCGGCTCAAGCCTGCGGCCCTGGCGGAGATCTTCCGGGGGCGGCCGGAGGAGGACTGGGTGCCGCTGGTGGGTGCTGGGTGCCCACGGGTGGTGGAGGGTACGGGTGGTGCAGTGCTTCCGTCCGCGGCTGGTGCAGGGCCAATGCTTGCGCCCGCTGCATCCCTCAGCGGCGCCGCAGCTCACGTGGTGGAGTCGGGGGGCCCGGGGGTGTGCGAGCAGCACGTGACGCTGGAGAAGGAAAGGCAGCAATGCGACCTGTAGTGTCCCACGGCGCAGTGCCGTACGCAGGGTGTGCTGCTGACGTGCCATGCTCATCTCCTGCACTCTCCCGGGCACCACCGGCGGTTCGGTGCCATGCGTGCCAATGAAACGGGGCGCCGCCAGTCCTGGGCAGCTCGCGTGATGATGCAAGTATTTTGTAAATACAGGGCGTTTTTCCACCTCACCTGCCTGCTCCCCCTCGCCTCTCGCCCCGCCCTCACCTCCCGGCCTCCCTCCCCATCCCACCACCAACTGACACGGCGCAAGCTGGTCACGCCGAACTGCTTCCTGTTTTCATTGCATTGCTGCTTTGCGATCACCCCATTACCTCTCCACCACCCCGCAGCACAAGCTGGACAAGACCACCAAGAAGCAGGTGCTGCGGGAGGCGGTGGGCTGCCTCATGGACGCGCGCGTGACGCGGTACCGCGAGACGCAGCCCAAGCTGGGGGCGCGCGTGCCCATCATCACCTTCACGCACTCAGCAACCAGGTGGGCTACATGGCTGCACCTCACGTGCGGCACACCCCACCCGACACCTTGAGGCGCTACGCCCGCCATGTCGACTAAACACCTACCTGGTTAACGGGTACCTGATGTACGGCATACGCCATACCGCAAGGTAACGGTGGACCGCCTCACCACATGTCAACTGGTGCACCACCCACAACAAGGCAGGTGTACTGCCGTGCTGTATCAGACAGACACAGCCACTTGCAGAGCACAAGGCTGCCTTCGCCTCATCCGTGTTTCCCTGTCAGCCTCCGTGAGCCACGAACAGAAAAGCAAGTAGGTATGCCTATCCTGCGTCCGGCATTAACTCCGACAGTATCATACAGAACTTGCTTGCATCCCTGGGACCCTGGCAGGATCGAGGTGGACCTGTGCGTGGGCAGCAGCAGCACGCCCCTCAAGGCCTGGACCATCAGCCAGGTGGCCTCCATACACCCCGCCTTCAGCAGCCTGTACAGGGTGGTAAGTGGCGCACTGCCCACGCGCCCCGTGAGCTGTCGGCCATCTGCATTGCCGGTACTGATGCACATGTAACGTGCAGCTGTCCTGCCTGCCGTCCACTAGCAAGCGTGCGGCGCTGTGCAACGGAGGTGGCGCCGGTTGCGCAGGTCCAGGGTGGGCACGGCTCTTGACGCACATGTGCACGCATCCTTACGTACACAAACGAACACTAGCCGCAAACCGATTCGCAAATGGTTGCCTTACCCTATACGGCAACCCCACACCCCGTGCCGCAGGTCAAGGTGTGGGCCAAGGCGCACGGTATCAACGACGGGGCCTCCCAGACCTTCAACAGCTGGTGCCTCACGCTGCTGGTGGGTGGGCGGGCGGCAGCGTACGTTTCTGGCATCCAGCTGCCTCCCAGTGCCGCACACTCCTGGTGCCCTGGGCGGTGGGTGGGCATGTCCCAGCGCGCAAGAGTGTTCCTACGCGGTAGTCTTGCCAGCTGCCACAAACACGGGCGAGTTGATTGACCCTATCTGTATTTCCCATGCCACCGCCCGCCCTGAGTTGCCCCCGGCGTAGCTGCAACAGTGCTACACAGCTCGGCGCTTCGCAGGCATGACCGTGGAAGCTCCATCCTCCTTCCCGCCCCACAGGTCATCTTCTTCCTGCAGACCTACCCCAAGCCGGCGCTGCTGCCCCCGCTGCACCAGCTGCTGTACGCGGAGGTCCCCGCGCGCACCGTGGCCCGTATCCTGGAGGGGGAGCAGGAAATGCCTGAAGGGGTGCGTCCGGGCCTTTGCCTGCCCGCGCACTGTGTACATGGCGCTGCAGTCTGCTGCAGCCTTACGGTTTTAGAGGGTACCTTAGCACCTCGCCTGGCCCTGGCCGTTTTACGCGTGGGCCAACGTAGAAGCTTTGCCTCACCTGACTCGGGTTGGGCGCAACGAACGGGTGTTGACGTGTCTGCCGCGCGGCCCCCCGTCGTGCGCGCCAGGTGTACGACATCATCCAGCAGCGTGTGGCGGTGGCGCGGGAGGAGTACGGCAAGCGGCCGGCCCCCCCGCTGGACGTGCTGCTGCGGCAGTTTGTGGACGTGAGCGGGGCCATGCTGCGGGCGCTCATGGACGACAGGCAGGGGGGGCTCAGGTGCGGGGGCAAGGCGGCCATCTCCTGTCCTTACGCCAGCATCCCAGCGTTTGAAGGCACGCCCAACGGGGAGAGTTGTTGCGGTGTGCTTGTTGGCTCTGCGGTGCCAGCTCTTCCCGGGAGCGCAAAGGCATGCATTCCACTGACCGGCGCCGGTGTTGCGGGTCCTGGTCTCCGTCCTGCTGTGCCAGGGAGGCGCGCGTCAGCGTGTTCTACGGTGAGCTCATCCGCGGGTGGCCGTTCGCCAAGCAGTACATGCTGTGCGTGGAGGACCCGTACGACGCAACAGACAACTGCGCGCGGACGCTGTGCACCTGGGTGGGTGCTGAGTGGGGTGCGCGGGAGTGTGGCGTAGGGCGCACGTGTGATTGCCGCAGCCGCAGCCGCAGGCATGCAGATGCCCGCGAATTGCGCTGCACGGCACTGTGCACAATGTGCGCCGCACGGCTCATTTGCGACATAGCCACGGAGACACGCGCACCTCTGCTCGGACGGCTGTCGATCTTAGGTTGTCACTTGAGGCGTCATCCTGCTGTGCCGGCGAGCTCCTGCGTAATACTTCTCCCACAACCCCCCCTCATGGCCCCACCTGTTCCCCCCTTTGCCCTCGCAGGACCAGTGCCACGACACCTTTTACTACATCGCCGACTGCTTCACGCGCACAGCCGCCCGCCTGAACGCCCTGGCGCCGCCAAACACCTCCTCCCCAGCCGCCGCCTCCTCCTCTGCATCCTCCTCTGCCTCTGCCGCCGCCGCAGCAGCAGCCGCTGCCGGCCTGGCGACCGCCTCTGCCGCCCCATCCGCCTCCTCTGCCGCACCCCAGCTGGGCCCCACGCTGCTGTTCATGTTCGGTCCCGAGCTGCTGCAGCGGCTGCCGGCCCACGCGCGGCGGCTGCTGGGCCCGCAGGCGGAGGCGCAGTGGCAGGCGCTGGTTGCGGAGGGCGTGGCGGGCTGCACGGCGCACGCCAGGCTGCTCAGGACGCTGGGCATGCACAAGTAGGTGGCTGGTGGCTACTTGTGCAACATGCCGATGGGTAGCTGACAACGGTAATGCTCACACCGGTGCCATTCACAGGCGTCAGGTAGTCGTAGCACTCTCTCACCTGGCCCTAAGTGCGTCCTGAAACACGTACACGCATCCCTGTCCGGAAAAGCAAACGCTCGCCTTCTCTGCTCTGCCCTGCTGTTCCAACCGCACCAGGGAGTACGTCACGTTTGAGGAGTACAAGCGGCGGCACGACCTGCGGCGGCTGCGGGACGCCGAGCGCAGCGCCGAGGAGCTGGCGGCGGAGGCGCGGAGGCAGGAGGAGCGGGCGCGGGCCAAGCGGGCCAAGGAGCAGGAGCGGCGGCAGCGCAAGGAGCAGCAGCGCAGGGAGCAGCAGCAGCCAGCTGCTGGAACAGCGTCAACCAGCTCGGACGTGGCAGTGAGTACGGGGCAAGAGTGCGCTGACCTACGTAACGGAAAGCTATGTAGCACAGAATGAGTTAGGCATGGCCATAATGCAGAAGTGGGACAGCTGTTGCTTTAGCATGCTGACATGTAGTCCCCCCAAGTTCACTTCGCCATTTGGCCGTGCCAGGTGTCACTGTGTTGCCACGCGCCCAACCAGGCCTGCATCCTGAGCGCTGCTCGTGTGTGTTTCGTGCAGGCTGACGCCGCGGTCGCCACAGCAGCTGCCACGGCCGCTGTCACTGGCAAGGGTCGGGGGCGCAACGCACGCGAGCCTCAATCGCAGTCCGCGGCGGGAGCAGCAGCTGCAGCTGCTCCCGCTGCTGCTGCACCTGAGGGTGGGGCCGACGCCGCCCACCAGGCGGCTGAGGCCGCCCTGGCGGCGCCCGCGCGACAGCGGCAGCCGAGCAACAGGGCAGGGGCTAGGAGGGCGAACGGACCAGTGCCGGACGGCGCAGCGGCGGCGGTAAGTGCGTCAGAGGCGGCAACAGCAGCGGGAAGCGGCCTCACGCAGGGGCAAGAGGGGCACGGCCCGGCGGCGGCGGCGGCAGCGGCGGCGGTCGACCGGCCGGCGCAGTCTCGTGGTGGTCGCCAGCCGACGGCAAAGCAGCGGGGTAAGGCGCCAGCGGCCGGGTCCGCGGACAACGGGAGCGCACCGGAGGCAGGCGCTGCGGCGGCGGAGGCGGAGGCGGGTCCGTCCGCTGCGCGGCGAGCGCCGCTGTATGCTGGGGCGCGGAGCAAGCCTCGCGCCGCTGGCGCCGGCGAGCAAGGTTCGGCTGATGGCAGCGGCAGCGGCGGCGGTAATGGTGGTGGTGGTGGTAGTAGTGGTCAGGGCGGTGAGCCGCCTGGCGCCGCCCTGGTGGCTCGTGCCCTTGCCGCCTTGAAGGGGCCGACGCATGGTGCAGAGGAGCAGGGTCGGAAGAAGACGCAGCAGCGGCGGGGGCAGCAGCCTGCGGCGCAGGGCGGCGGTGTGGCCCCTGGGGTACCAGAGTGAGCACGAGAGGCTGACGGCTGGTCCTGCGGCACACCAGGTGACAGCATGACTAAACTGATTAAGCGGCAGAGGCGGTGCATTGCCAGGTGCCTTGCGAAGGACTGAGTGAGCGTGGTGGTGGAGGGCAGCGCGCGGTGTGGCGTGGGGCCGGGCAGAGCTTTGGCGGTGGGGAGGGGCGGAAGGGAACGGTGCCAGGTGTTGCATATGGAGGCTGGAGGATAGGGAAGGGGCAAGCGGGCTGTCCTTCTGTGGTGAACGGGGCGCTAGGGTGGAGAGCGCGTGCGTTCGCGCACTGTGTCGCATTGGCTCTCGGTCCATGCAGCGTGCGAACAGCGACCGTGCATCGTGGACGCATATGCTGGCCGGCTAGGGGGTCAGGATGGGCCAGGACCAGTGCATAAGTGCGGCCCTAACCTGCCTTAACCTTGCCGAGACCAGGCTTCCCACCCTTTCAGAATGGTGTTAGAGCTTGCGAGCAGGCGCGTGGCACGACTTATGCAGGCAGAGGGGCACAACAGATCAACGATTAGGCACCCGAGGTCACAGACCACGCCTTGGGTCGTTACAGTGTCCCTGACACGCGGATGCTTGTAAAGTCAACAAGCGCGCTTACAGCTTGAAGACATCCGGGGTCGGGTGCAATGTTGGGTCTCTTAGGTTACGTTCGCGGAGCACATTGGAGTAACAGGGCAGTACTCGTACGTCCGGCAAATGCTCGAGCCCCACGCGCATGCCGTACAAGAGCAAGAAATGTACACGCAAGGAGCCATGCGCTCAAAGCCACGAATGGGAGCTGCTTGACGCTGTGCGTCCGAAGTGCAAGCGCCAGGCTACGTTCTGCACAACAACATAAGACACATCGTGCGGTTCCCACACAATGAGCAACCCGTCGCTCGCTTCCCTTCATGTCTACTGCCTGCCCGCTGCATCCATCAGGCGCACACACCGCCCCTGCCCTCCTCCCCGGCCTCCTTCACCCTTCTGTGCTGCCTGTTTGCCTGCCTGCCTCGCCGTTCCAAGCACACTGCAGAAACTAGCCGAGTTCACGGTCGTCGGCGAGGTGATGCGCGAGTGCAGGGGACACAGCCCCTGCGCGCCTTCCTCGCCCTCCTGCTGCCCCTGGGTACGCTCCACTCCACTCCAGCCCACTACACGCCCAGGGCCGCCAGCTTGGCCTCCAGCTCCTGCACCTCCGCGTTCCTGCGGTCACACAGTGAACACCATGGCTTGCCTTGCACTATGCAGTTGGATTCCGTGGCTACGGTAGCACCTGGAAACCAACCCTTGGACGGCAGGTTCATTTCAGGATTCTGCTGCTGACAAGGACAGTATCTGCCAGAACATGTACCCTTCACTCCGGACCTTGTGTGCCGGTGCGCCCTACGGTACCTGGCACCACACCGTAACCCACAGCCGCCCTGTCCCCCCAGCGCTCACCAGGTTGCCTCCCTTGCCACCTTGTCCTGCTGGTCCTTGTCCAGCGCCGCGCCGCCAGCCGCCTTCTCGCGCAGCTCGGCGCACTGCCGCACCTTCTTCTTCAGGTTGCGGATCTGCTTCTCCAGCGCAGCCTTGGGGTCCTCAGGCTCGGAGGGGGCGGCGGCGGCGGCGGATGCGGGCTCGGGCGGCGGTGCCGCCTTCGCCGCTAGTTGGCTGCGGACCGCCAGCAGCAGTGACCAGTGAGTCAGGATTGCGTGAGATACTTGCTGTTGGTAGATAGATTCTACGCCTTGTCTTTATTGGGCAAAGGAAATGTGCGGTGCCACCAGTGGTGGCATGGGCGCAGGAGCCACGCGGGAGTGCTTCACCGCTCACGAGACGTCGCACACAACACGCCGCGCAGACCGCGCGATGCCCCTGAAGGCCCGCATGCACCCGCCTTTTGGGGACTGGGTCATGCTGCTTTCAGTCAGGTGACCCACACGGTAACGCAGTGTCCTAAGGCAGGCGTCTACAGGGTGCCAACTCCATGCGCCTGTGCCCTCGATACGCTCAGAACAGGTGTTCAGCCCACCTGGGTTTTGGGGCTGGCTGGGGAGCGGCTGCCTTCGGCTTCGGCGCCGACTGGCCCTGGCCTCCAGAGGGCTTCTTGCCCTTTCCAGCTTGCTGCTTCAAGGCAGCGACTGCGCATCAAGATGGTGTTGTGGCTCAGCAACACAAGAATACATGCTCGCCTTGTGATAACAACTCAGATGGCATGGCCAGGTAGCAACGCACGTCACGCACGTGCCAAGCCAAGCATGTAAGCACGCGCTATGCTGATCACTCACTCTCCGCTTCGTCCATTCCCGGGCATGTAGGGACATTTTGCTTGGCCTGCCAAGCCGAGGGGGACAGGTGGTGCAAGTGTGGGCTACGGGGCACGGCCACGTGGGGCACTGCCGGGCTGCCAGCACTGTAACGAGGGAGTCCCGGTCGCTGTCGAGGCGGAACGGCACGGCGCACCCGCCCTCCTCACCAGGACTCCTCGCGTTTGGTAGACAGGCTGCTCGTCCTGCGGGGTGTAGCCTGCACGAATGCGCCGCTCTTTCCTGACAGTCCCATCTGGCCGAACGCTGCCTACAATGACCCTTTCCCCCGTCGAGGTGGCAACAGCCTCAGTCAATTGCTTGCTCATTTTCGCTTATGGGCTAAGAGGTTCCGTTGCCTGCTTGAGCGGTACTGTTCACTAGACAACTTGTCTGTAATATCCGACAAGCGCTGGTGTTGGACCAGTAATTCAGAATCTAAGCGCTACAATATTATCTCGCACGAGTGCAGTAGAAGCACTAGGCATGAGACACATTGTTCTAACTGGGACGCGATCGCAGCACAGCATGCTATGGTGCCTCATTGCGCGTCAGCCAGCGATGCAAAAACTAGAAAACCGTGCATTATTGCCTGTACACTGGCACATCGGTATGTAGCCTCTGCACTCCGTTTGTCCCGCGGGTCAGCCCCTGCTTTCTCTGCTGCTTTCTGTCGAGACAATTCCTGTTCTTAACACAGTAGGGATGCGGCCTGTCAGCCTGTACGCGGCGACACGTTGCAGTCGTTGATAGGCATGAGTCAACAGGATGCAGCGCTCGTGCGAGGGGGGCATGCTCCCACCTCCAAAAAAAGCGGGAACGACAGTGGTCAACAAGTCAGCTCTGCAGAACGCCAACTGACGCCTCACGCACAAGACCAGGAGGACCCGCGTCTGCATGTGCGGCTGGGAAAGCACCCGGCGCATTCTCTAACACCGGACGAGATGGAGACTAGCAATATCCTTGCCGGCCGCGGCGCTTACGGGGAGCCTGTTGAGCCTGTTCAGCGTAATAGCAACCTGCGAGATGCGCAGCATGCTGCTCCTCCTCACACCTCACAGCAGCTGCCGCTCGTTGGCCCCAGCCGCCCCGCGTCAGCCCCTCCCCGGCCCCGCCCCAGCCCCTCGCCGCCGCCCCCAACAGCGGCAGCAGCAGGCTTCCCCGGCGCCATGGCAGCCGGCGCCCCTCGCCCGGACCGCTCCGGCACGCTGATGAACCACCTGCGCAGCTTCGGCGAGTACATTGCGCTCCCCCTCCGGCGCCACGCCACGCCCCCGCCGCCAGGCAGCAGCACGCCTCGGGAGCCGTCCCGCAGCTTTAGCGGCGCGAGGAGTGGGTCAGAAGCGTCCAAGGCGGCAGCGGGGGCTGCGGCGGCGGCACCGGCAGCAGCCGGAGCTGGCGGCAGCAGCAGGCTGTGGGGCAGCGTCGGCGGCAGCAGGGGCAACGGCGGGGGCGGTGAGGGAAGCCTCGGCCGCAGCGGGGGTGCGGCTCAGGAGCCCAGCACAGCAGGGAACGTCTCTGGCACGACTGCCATGGCTCCGTCCGTAGACCCCGCCGACGGAGACAGGGCTACTGCACCTGAAACCAGCGTGGGCGGCCCAGGGTTCCTGACCAGCGGACACGGCGGCACGCCAAGGTCAGGCAGCGCAGGGCCCGGCCTCCAGCCGCATGCCCAGCAGTACCTTGCCGACCCGCGGACTGGCCACCCTGCCTCGTTGCCAGCCGCACAACAGCAGCGCCAGCAGCACCAGCAGCAGCACCCGAAGCTGCCCCGCGCCCCGCCACTACCTGAGGTGGTGCGGATCTCTGCCGCCGCAGGGGGTCCCAGACCCGTGCCGCAGTCGCGCGCTGCCTCAGGCGGCCAGCCGCCAGGGTCTCTGGGGACGGCAGCGGCGCCCCCGGCGGGTGTGGCGGGCGCCAGCCGCCGTCAGGACCAGGCGCTGCACGCTGCGGATAGGGCAGCGGCACTAGCTGCGGCCCAGGTGCTGTCCGGCTCCAGGGTGGAGCAGCATCCCGCGTACCAGCTGCTGGCGGCACTGGTGCGCAGGCAGCAGCAGCAACAGCAGCAGGGTGGGATAGGAGCGGCGGGGTCGGCGGGGCAGAGTGGGTCAGGGGCGGCAGCGGGGGCGGCGGCGCAGAGGTCGGCGGCGGTGGGGGCATTCCTGCGGGCGTTGGGCTGTGATGCGGGTGTAGGCGAGTGAGATGTGTGCACGTGGTGCACGCTCCTGCGGCTCAGTGTGTTGCACGTGTCGGTATCAGTGGGCTGCACAGAATGAATGCTGGACAGTCATGGGTGTACCCGGGTGGTGCACCTTCGTGCACCCAGTATTTGAAGGAGTGGTGTCACGGCGTGTCACCAGTTGCAGCCAGGTCACATCCGCCCAGGGGGGTATTGGAACTCTATGTGGAACGTGCGCTCTATTTTGTGAAGCTGTACAAGTCAGTCCACTGGTATGGCAACGTCGCACGCGGCACCTCACAGGACCCCATGAAGCTGCACAGACGGAGAGGCTTTCCCATACCGTATTTCAGAGCAACAGGTGCATGCCAGTACTGGGTCGGAGGCCCTCTGGGAACTGAACTATTCAGACTCTCACTTGCATGCTCTAGCCCTGCCCTGCCGACCTCCTGGGGTGCGTAGGCAGATGGGACATGGTGAAGTGTACAACAACACTGTGGGGGTATGGGGGCCAACCGTGCACGGGCAACCCAGGTTTCCTGAGGGACTGCTCAACACAGGATGTGATACGGCAGAAAGTCTATTAGGTTCACGTGGGGCGTGGGATTTTATGCAATACGTGGTGCCAACAGCATCCCAGCACCTGTCCGGGTACGGCAATGAGCCAACAATGACTTGTCACCACCGGTGATGCACTGAGGGCCTGCTGCAGGGAGATGCTGCCATGCTATTGCATACACCGTTCAGGTTCATCTATGTGCTCTTTCACCCATGCCCAACTGCAAACAATTAGCGGCGTATCATGCCGCGCGTAGCGAATCGTGTAAATGCTTCTGCAGACTCGACCGCAAGGACGAGTTCCGAAAAACGTCCCAGTGTTTGAGGCGGATATACACAAGTTGATTGACGACTTTGTCCTGAAGGTAACGAAAAACGGGCACCGGGCGGCGATGCTCCGGAAAGTGGCGGGATTTCTGAGCTGCTGGCTTCCTCGCGCGCATACAGGTGCAGCAGGGGAGTTCTTTGAACCTCACAACGTTTAAGGAAGTATGGCGCGAGCGGTCGTTCAGCTACATCCATCAGGTGGGCGCGGGGGCCGGGACTGGGGGGGGCACAACTTTCAGCCAGCAATGCCACATGCAGCCTGCCCCGATGGACTCACGCCCTTGCACTCTTCCCGCTCAACCAGGCTGTTCCGCTCAACATCTCAGTATGGGACTACGAGCAGCTGCTCTACTCCATGGCCCTCAACCGCCTGGTGGACCCCAGTCCGTACTTGGAGCGCGCGGACCCGCCACAGCAGCAGCAGGGGCAGCAGCAACAGGACAACGGCCATGGACCAGAACGCCGAACCAGGGGCCAACTACGCCTCGGGACCCAGCAAGCTCCTGCCTTCCAACCCCACGCTTTTGCCCAGCCCACGTTCGGGGGCAACGCAGCAGCACAACCTGCCCCCAGCACGCTCGCCACTGCCGCCATCGCAGCCGACCAGCTTGGCCCAGGGCCCAACACGGGCCTCATGCTCCCTGGACCTCCTCACGCTGATGGGCACCCGGGGCACGGGCCCGCGGGTCAGGAGGCTGCGCCTTTGGGGCTGCCGTGGCACGACGCCGTGGCAGGGCCCGGGGCAGCGGCGGCGGGAGTTGTGGGGGGCGTGGGCACAGCTGCGGATGCGGATGCGGGTGTGGGCGCAGGTGTGGGTGGTGGCGACGGCATGGGCTTGGCCATGGTGATGGAGGACCCGATGGACGCAGACCTGTTGGCCCACCTGGACGAGCTACTCGCCGCCGATATGGAGCAACAGCAGCAGCAGCAGCTGCTGCAGCAGCAAGACCAGTTTGAGCATCACATGCAGCAGGAGCACAGCCCGCATCTGCACCAGCACCAGCACGATCAGCGCTCACGCCCAGGATACCCATACCCGAATCCACAGCTGCAGCAGCAGCAGCAGCAGCAGCAGGTCCCGGAGCTCACAGCTACACAGCAGGGCGGCTCGCAGGTGCCCGCAGCACTGCACCATGCAGCCTACCTGGGGGGTACGCAGCCCGCCGCGCCCGCCGCCGCCGCCCCGGCCAGCTCCTTGGAGCTGCTGCCCCTGCCAGCCTCCATAGCCGCCCACAGCAGCCAGCACGCGGGCCTGGTTGGCCTGCAGCCGCAGGGGGGCGGCACGCATGGACCCGTGCCGGCGGCTTACCCCAGCACAGACGTGGGCACCCAGCAGGGGGTGCACCTGCAGCCTGCTATCTCCATGCCGCGCCAGCCGCACGACGCCCCTGCCGCGCCGCAAGGGACTCCGCAGCCAGCTGCTGGCCCCACAGGGCAGGTGCCGGGGCACTTGGATGCCCCAGGTCCGCAGCTTATGCCCATGGCCCCTGGGGTGCCCGCACCTGCCGACTACAGCCAGCCTGTGTTGCCGCAGGGGCTGATGCCAGGGGAGCCCCAGGAAGTGCAGCCTGGGCACCAGGCCAACCGCGACCAAGACGGTATCACTCTTACACTCGAGGCCACTCCGGTCCGCCAGCGGCTGCACGACGCCCTGGGTCCGCTGCCCGCGCTGTCCCCCCTGGACCTGCTGGACGGCCACCCCCTGGACCAGCTGCTCATGTCCCCGCTGGAGGACACAGGCGGCCCGGGGCCCCTGGCCCTGACGCTGCACGCCTCGCCTGTGGCTGCGCCGGTGGCTGCGGCGATGGCGGCGGAGCCCCAGCCGGCGGGGCAAGCAGGGGGGGTTTCGCCCCAGGAGCATGCGCCACTGCCGGTGCTACCGGCAGGTGAGAGCTCGTACAACTCAAGATGGATTTGGTTCACTTCTGGGCCTGCCACTGGAACTTGAAGGGATGGTAAAGGGAGTGGCAGCGCTGTAGGTCTACTTGTTACTGTCTGAGAGGTATGACGGCGCCGCCAGCCACCGCAGGGCCCTGGGTTTTGCGAGCAGGTGCTCGTCCATGGCATGCTGGCAGCCGCCTGGCCAGTCTCTGAAGAGCATATACCGACAGTATCTACAGTGACGGACGGCAGCAGCTAACCGACCCTCTTTTGTTCTTTCCCGCCCTACAGGCCCTCTGCCCGAGCCGTCCCTGCCGTCGGCCTTGGGCTCCTCGCTGCTGTTGGACACCGACCTGGCCCTCGCGGCTCTGGCGTCCAGCAGCGGAGGCGGAGGCGGAGGCCCCGGCGCCTTCTCGGGCACCCCTCCCTTTCCGCAACACCCGCAGCCCACGGACCACCACTCGCAGCTGATCCAGGACCACAGCCTCACCGCCGGAGCAATGGCAGTGCACCCCACAGCCCACGGCAGCGCAGCAAGCCCGCAGATGCCGTCACAACCGCCGCTGTACGGTCCATTTGCCGCGCGGCGCGAAGCCGCTGCTCCTGAGCCGAGGCCAGGGCTCATGCCGCAGGCAGGCGCGCTTCCGAGCGGGCAGCTCTACGCCGCCGCCGCACCGGCGCAGGCCCCAGCAGGCAGCGACCAATTGGCGCTGGTGCCTTGGGCGCCGCCACTCGCCGACGCCGCCCCGACGGCCACCAGTCCACACCTTGGCTGTGGCCCAGCAGCCGGTGCACTGCTGGGCGGGCCTGCACCTGGGCCTGCACCTGGGCCTGCAGCTGGGCCTGCCTCTGACCTTGTGCCGCCAGGCAACATGGCAGTCGTGGTGCACACAGGGGCGGTAGCGCTCGGACCAGGACCAGGACCAGCTCTCCCCTTGTTGCAGCTGCAGCAGCAGCAGCCGATGCCGCTGGCCCTGCCGGGTCCGGCCGCCAGCCTCAGCGGGCCTGGCGCGCCTGCCGCCGCAACGTTCGGGCAGGCGGAGCCGCATGCCGCCCCCGCCGCCCTCCACCCGCTCCACCCGCTAGCCCCCGGACCCACAACTGCATCCGGTACCGCACTAGCGCTCGTTCCCACCGTACAGCCCCCAGCACAGTTGGCCGCCCCAGCCCCAGCCCCACAGGCCGCGCAGCCCCCAGCCAGCGGCACACCAGCTGCGCCCGGCCATCCTCCTGCTGCTGCTGCGGCGCCTCAAGACCTCTTTCCTGAGCTGCCCCCAGACCTGGCGGCGGCCGCGGCCGCGGCCGCCTCCGATGTGGCGCACGCCCAGGCGGCGGCGCTGCTGGCGGCGGCAGAGGCCGGCGCCGCCGCCGCCGCTGTCGGCGACCCAAGTCTCTTCCACTCCGCCGTCGCAGACGCCCTGGCGGTCCTGGGAGTGGAGGCGCCGCCGCCGCCGCCGCCGCCGGCCCCCGTGCCGCTGACGCAGGCGCCCCTGCACCCCGACGTGCCGATGGCGGCGCGCGTGGGGGCGGTGTTCGCAGTGTACTGCCTGTACGCTACACAGCTGTACGGCGATGGGCGGCCCGCCGTGCGCGTGTACGTGCCGCTGCCGCTGCTGGGCAGCCTGGCGGTGCTGCTGCGGGAGGCGGCGGAGGCGGGGCTGCGGGAGGTGGTGCTCGTAGTGCGGGTGAGCACAGCGTTCCTTGCTTGTTGATTGATGCATTCACTGCGTAGACAGGACGTGTTACCACAGCTGCAGGCATTGTATAGTACACTCTCTTACGCAGGTATGCGGCGTGCGGGTCGACAACCTATGGTACGTCCTAGGTGCTACAGCCTTTGCATCAGCAGGTCCCGAGGCGTAGTCGACAACCCTTGACTGAACCCCTGCGCACAAGACGCAAGACGCCCTTCTTCGTCGCCTCCCACCCCTCCTCTCTGTTGCAGAGGCTGTGGTGCCAGGGCGCCCTGGTCCCCGGCGGCATCGCCCGCCTGCCCGGCGCCACCACGCCCCGGCCCCGCCGCCCGCCGCCCACCCGCCCGCACTCCCACCACCACCGCACCCACGAGGCCGCCAGGCGCGAGCACGCCATCACCTCGCCCCACTTCAACGCCAACCTCATGGCCAACCCCGTGCTGCGGGAAGCGCTGCTGCACCTGCGGACCGCCCTGCCCGGCCTCACCGACTATGCCACTCTGGAGCGAATGTGTGGATCCTACGCCCAAGAGCGGTCCGCGCTGTTCAGCCGGGCTAGGGGCCGGGCGCGGGGGCAAGAGGGGCGCCAGGATGGGGAGGGTGTGAGTGAGGGGGAGCAGGAGGACGAGGAAGATGAGGAGGGCGAGGGGCAGGGGGCTCCGGAGGTGCTGTTCAACGCGGGTGTGGGCAAAGGTGTACGGCGTGCCGTGAATGTGTACTTCAGGGAGGTGCTTCACGCGCTGAGGCTGCCGCCCAACAAGGTGCGGCAGCGCGTGGAGCGGCAGGCGAGGGAGCGGCAGCAGCAGGAGGCGGAGGAGGCGGAGCGCGCGGCGGCGGCAGCGGCGGCGGCGGCGAGGCCGCGGACGCTGGCCGAGGCGCTGGCGGCGGTGGCGGCGCGGCCGCCGGCCAGCGGGCGTGGCGTGGCAGGGGAGCTGGGCGCGCTGATGCGGCGGCGAGCGGCGGCGAGCGGGGGCGCGGGTCAGCAGGGGGTTCTGGCTGCCGCGGAGCCGGCGGCGGCGGCGGCAGCAGGTGCGGCAGGGGCTGCGCAGGATGCGGCGCAGCAACGCGGGCGGCGCAACGCGGCGGTGCGCCACAGGTGAGAGCTTCCGTCGGGGTCTGCTGCACGATAGGCTGCATGGTCCGCAGGCCTTCCGGCCGCTTTCTGCCACCTGTGCGCCTTGGTACGGCAGTGGCTTGCGTGCGCCGAGGCGTTGCTGTTCATGTTGGTGCCTTTTCGACGCCTCCGTTTACGCCTGGCCCTGACGCTGGCCCTGACGCACCCTTTGCTCTGTTTTGCTTATTCCTCAGGCGGGAGCTAGCGGCAGCGGGTCTGTTGGAGGAGGCGGAGGACGAGGCGGAGGCGGCGGGGCTGCCGCGCTCCGGCCTGCCGGGCGTCCCCGCGCGGCTGCTGGAGGCGGAGGCGGCGCGGCGGCGGCGGGTGCAGCAGGTGGCAGAGGAGTGGCTTAGCAGACAGGACCTGATCATGTCGCCTCCGAAGGCAGCAGCTGCTGCTGCTGCTGGGGGGGCAAGCGTCAGCCCCGGACAGGGGGAGGGCGGCGGGGGAGGAGAGGGAGGAGCTGGGGAGGATGCGGATGACGGGGAGGGAGGTGTTGAGGTGAAGGTGGGAGGGCGTGGGAGAGGGCGAGGGAGGGGGAGGGGAAGGGGAAGGGGAGGGGGGGCGGCCGGTAGAGGGGAGGGGGGTGGACGAGGGGCAGGCAGGGGCAGAAAGGGCGGGAGGGTTGCTTCGCCGGACGCAGGTGCAGTCGTGGAGGCTGGTGGAGTGTTGGGAGGGGCGGAGGCGGAGCGGCAGCCTGGTCCGCAGCGCAAGCGACAGCGCACGCGGCCTCAGAGTGCCCTGGGATCGCCGGAGACGTCCGATGGGGAGGAGGAGCCCCCTCATATGCCTGCACAAGGCCTTGTCCTGGGTCCGTTGCAAGGGTCTCGCCACGAGCAGGGCCGGCTGCTGCACGAGGTGTACCCCTCCCTGGAGGTGGTGTGCAACGGCGTGGAGGGCATGCTGGACACGGAGAGCCGCACAGTGCGCTGCGGCTGCGGGGCGTGCGGCGAGGCGGCGGCGGCGGCAGCAGCGGCGACGTCGGCGGCAGCAGCGGCGGCGGCGGCGGAGGCGGCGCTGGTGCCTGCGGCGGAATGGCCGCAGCACTGTGGGCTGGCTGCGGGCAAGGGGTGGCTGGGGGCGGTGCTGGTGGCGTTGCCTGGGGAGGCGGAGGGCGAGGGGCAGGAGGGCGGGGGTGTGCGGTTGCCGTCCTTGTCGGCGCTGATGCGGCGGCAGGGGCTGGTGCTGCGTGCGGCGGTGGGGGCCAGGGCACGGAGGAAGGGCGTCGATGCTGCCGCTGCTGAGGACGGTGAGGGGGAGGTGCAGGATGCCGAGCAGCCCCCGCTGCCTGCAGGTGTCACTGGGGGTGCCAAAAGAGGCCGGGGGCAGGGAAGGGGGAGCAGGGGTAGTGGGAGAGGCAGGGGCAGACGTGGGGCAGCCATGGTTCCGAACGGGAGCCACGGTACAGGCGAAGCCGGCGTGGAGAGTGGCCACCAGGGTGGTGATGTGGCAATGGTGGTGGATGGCGATGACGAGGACCTGAGCGACGACGACGCGCAGCTGGTGCGTGCGGCCATGGAGGCCCTGCAACGGCAGCAGGAGGCCCTGAGGCAGCTGCAGCTGCCCGCCGGGCCAGACCCCAGGGCCCTAGCAGCTCCTGCTCCTGGTCCCCCGGCAAACGGCAAGGGGCCCACGACGGGCTCTGGGGCAGCCAGGGCGGCACCCACTGGCCCTCGGTCGGGACAGGCGCTGCCGCCGCTGCCTCCTGCTACGGGGGCTGGGGGGAAGGGTAGGCCACCGCACGGGGGAGCTACAAAGCAGGGTGTGGGTGGCGGTGGTGGTGGAGCGGTACTGGCTCCTGAGGCTGCGGCTGGCACGGCGGCGGCGGCTCCGGGGCCGGCGGCGGTCGCGGGTGACGGAGGCGCATTGGGAAGGAAGCGCCGCCGGCAGCCAGACGCAGGCGCGGGCGCTAGCGGAGGCGCAGTCACTGGCGGTGAGGCAAACGGGGACGCCAATGGAGAAGCGGATGGGGCCGCCCCCAAGCGCAGGGCTCGGCGGGGGCCGGGGGCAGCAGCCGCGGCGACCCCAGACACGGTGACGGCGACGGCGGCGGTGGCGGCGGCAGCGGCTGCGCAGCCGCCGGTGCGCGCTGCTAGGCAGCGCAAAGGCGCAGCCGGTGAGGGCCTGGAGACAGGCGTGGGCCAGGGCTCTGGTGCGGCCGCCGGACAGGAGCCCCGCAGAAAAACCCCAGCTGGGGAAAAGAATGCTCGGGGCCGAACACCTGCGAAGTTGCGGCGGGATGCGGCTCAGCTGGGGGGCTCGGTGGCGGCAGAGCAGCAGGCGCAGGCGCAGGAGGCACATGAGCAGCATTGGGCTGTGGAGGAGAACCACCAGGCGGCAGACCAAGAGGGGGGCCCCGGGGGCGCGGCAGGTGCAGAGGGAGGTGAGGGTGGAGGGCAGCAGGGGGCGGGCGCCGACAGCGGTCCAGGGGCAGGGGATGTGGTTGGGGGGGATGATGGAGACGATGATGTCGACCTTGCCGACTTTGATCGCATGTTCGCTGCGCTAAAGGACTTCAAGAAATGAGGGAGGCGTCCTGAGGACTGGACGAACGAATGACGTGCGTGGCTGTGCAGAGAGGGATTTCTAGGTTCCCAGAGCGAAAACTGCCGCTTTGTGATTTGGAAACCCTGCTTATTTGCAGTGTTGAGAGTACCACAGGGTCGCGCGCGCTACACCGGTACGCCGCGTGTTGGCAGGTCGCAGTGCCGCGTGGATCAACACGTGTGGTCGCTCCGTTGATACTGTAGGCCTGTTATGCGGGTGTGGATGCACCTGGGTGGACCTGCTTGAGTCCCCATGTGCGTAGCGATGCACGAGGTGGCACCTGGGTAGTCCCCCGTGCCCAAACTGGATGGGAAACATCACTCCTGCACACATACCTGCACTGTGGACACTGGATACGTATGGAGGTTTTTCATCACGATTTGCATAATGCCTCCAAAGCAGGCGAAGGCCCCTCCCGATCCGGCCCCTCCTGACCCGGACCGACGGCGTTGGTTGCACGTCCAGCAACCTCCACTCCAGGCAGTTCGCTTGGTGAAAAAGCGCACACTGCTCTTGGGCAGCCTACAACAGCATGCGACCCTGTGAGGTTCCCTGCAAGGTGCTGCAAGCTGCGCGTACGGTGTGGGTTCGAGGCCAAGCGAGTGCTACCGGTACTCAGCCCAGCAAGCACTGCGCTTCTACGGTAGTCTACCACCGAGCCAGTCACAACTTGGAAACTTGGATAGCATCCAAGGCAACAGGCAGCCAGGGAAGCGCTTATGACAAACTGAGCTTCACAGGGCCGGCCGCTTCAATGCAGAGCGTCCCGCTGCTGTTGCCCGCAGCCCGCAAGCGCGCATGCCAGCTCCAAAAGCCGCAGTTGCTGTTGCATTACTGTTCACGCCTCAACAGTAATAACATCACATGGGCACACCAGGTGAGGTGGGGTGCGCTTTCGTTGCCCAAAGCGGCCCTTAAAGCAAACACTGGGACAGCGGGCTGCGCGACACCTATGCCTGCCCTGGCAGCCAGCGGCCCAGGCAGGTCCAGGCTGTAGCATACACCCATACCAAGGCCCTCACACTCATCTAGCCTGATCCGTACGACAGTCTCCATGGCGTCGGCACGTGCAGGGGTACGGCAGGGGCACGGCACCCCTACCCTGTGACCATGACCCGCAGCGTGTAGCACCTGTCCACCAGGTCCCTGTTGGGCACCCGCTGTCCGCTGAGCACGATGAAGCGGAAGGCCCTGACCCGGCCGTCCTGGAAGCGGTTGGCCTCGTAGTCCTCGCCGTCCTCGGGGCGGATGAGCGACGTGTAGCGCTCGTTGGACAGCAGGGAGCGGTCCAGCAGCGATGCCAGCAGCCCCGGCTGGATCTGCGTGCAGGCAGGCGCAGGCCAACGGGTTGGGTGCGGGCGGCCGCATACATGCCGTATAGGAAATCCAACATTGGCTGGGATAGGAAACGGCTAGGGTTGTAACTGGAGCGTCGGCTCCGGCGGCATGCATATTGCAAGCCGGCCTGGCCCCGCAGGTGGCAAGGGACGGGCGAAAATGGCAAGGGGCAGAATGTGCAATGTGGAAGCCAGCAGTAGCACACGCCATACACTCTCGCACACGGGTTGTGGGAAGGCGCATTGTGCCCTCCGGCCCAGGTTGTGGGGCAGGCAGGCCAGCGAGGTAGCTTTGACGTGCATCCAACACCGGTGCGGTGGACGGTGTAACAAGCACCCTCCCCACCTGGTCGAAGGTGCGGGGCATCTCGGGCCACAGCTCCACCTCCCCCAGGTCCAGCACCAGCGGCTTGCCGTACCGCAGCGCGCCCAGCAGCGAGCGCCGCAGCGCGTGGGGCGCCACGTGGCGGCTGCTCAGCGCGTTGACGTAGTTGGTGTCCTGGAGGGCACCGGCGCGGAGAACGTTTGGTTAGGCTTTGGGAAAGGGCTGGTGCAGGACAGCCACCGTTGGTCGGATCACCGCCCTTGTGCTTGCGCGATGTACAGATGTCGTGGCTTGCCTGGTTTTCAGCTTGTTATATATGTCCACACAGCACTGGCGCCAAGGGTTTGCGAAGTGCTTGTGGTCGCCCCGAAGCTTATCCCTTGAAACGCACCTGGTAGCGCAGGAACACGCTGGCCTGGCCTGACGGGTCGATCACCAGCGGCCACCTGCCGCTCTCCGCCACCTTGCCGCCCACGTCCCGGATCAGCACGTCGTTCAAGGCCTGCAAGGGAAGAGGCACATATGATTGAAGCAAACCTCCTGAACAGGGCCCGCATGGCCAGAAAAGCCTTTAAGGCAGCGCCTGCCCCCGAATCAATAGCTCCATCTCGCTGCCATTTTGAACGGTACTCCTCACACTCCGACGGGAAGGGATCCCCTGTAATAAGCAACGATCTGCTGAGCTGAGCTGAGCTAAGCCGTGGGCACGGTACCTTGACAGCCACTGGTATGCCCGGCAGCGCCTCCGTCTCCTCGCCCGCTGCCTCCAGCTGCTGCTGCTGCTGCTCCCGCAGCCTCAGGCGGGCGCCGTCCAGCGCCTCCGCCGCCTCCGCCGCGCGCTGCCGAGCCTGCGCCACAACCTCCTCCGCGGCGTGGATCTGCGATGGGCAGGCACGCCGTCCAAAACTTGTAGCGTTGTTACAAAGCGTTGAGCTGTCCTCATATGCCCCTGGACCACTCCCCGCTTTGTTAAGTCGCACGGGACTCGTACGACTGCAAAGCGAAAGCAGCAACAAGACGCACAGCAGCACCATGCCGCCCCCACCTGGTCCAGGGTGACCCGCACGAGCTCCTCCGGCTTCTTCTCCTCCACGCACGTGTCGTGCTCCGTGATGCGCTTCTCCAGCTCCTCGCGGGCCCGACGCAGCGCCTGCTGCGCTGCCGCCGCGCGCTCCTCCGCCGCCGCCAGGCCCTGCTCCGCGCCGCGCACCGCTTGCACGCGCTCGGCCTGCTCGGCGGCGGCGCGCTCGGCGCGCCGGGCCTGTGGTGCGATGTCAGGACGGGTAAAGAGCGTGAATCAGCGACGCCACCAAGACCCCTTTTGTTCGGCCCCTAATGATGCAACACGGCCGCTCTGTGTGCGATGTGACGCATGCTTGGCGGTGGCGCCCTCGGTGCGGCGAGCCTGCGGTGCACGCACGCAAGCCGCAAGCAACGCAAGTGTTTGCGGTCGGTCACAGCGCAATGCGCACCTCCCACGCGGCCAGCAGCTGGTCCGTACGGCCCGTGTCCCAGCCTGCCAGCAGCTCCTTGAGCGGCCCGGCGGGAGCGACGTGCTCCGGCAGCTCCCCGCCCTCGTTGCCTGCTCCAGTTGGGACGGCAGATGGGGGTGTCGCGGTGGCGCAAGAGTATCATAGCCTTCGCTGTCGTCGAATGAGCTAACCCCTGAGATGCGCGCAGGCCGTGGGGTTCTGGTAGGACCGCAACCGCCAGCCTGCAAGGGCGCCGTCGTGCGGTTCCGCCGGCAGACAGGCCATTGGTCCCTCGTGCACTTGTTACAGTGGTGTCCTGCACACGCCCCAGGCCCCACCTATCCGCGGGTCCGCTCCGCCCTCCAGCAGCACAGGCACAACCTCCGCATGGCCCAGGAAGGCGGCGCGCCACAGCGGCGTGCGCTGGAACTCCCCTCGGCTGTTGGGGTCGGCGCCCATCTGCGGCCGCAGCCGGCCATGCATCATGAATACCTTTCCCGACACAATCGCACAGCGCTGCCCACTTACGGATCCCTTACGTAGCAGGGCTTTTGATCAGCACTTGGCATTTTGTGTTGCAATCAAGGTGGTGTGGTCAAACGATCCTCACTGGTCTCGACCACACCTGTCAGGACAGCAGCCATCTCTCTCTGCCTCCTCCACGCCGCTCCCCCCAACCCCGCCATCCAACCCCCGCGCGGTCAGTCCTTGTCCGTCCCATGCCCAACGCACCTGCAGCAGCATCGCTGCCGTGCTCGCCACACCCCCCGCCGCCGCCTCGCTGAGCAGCGTGTTGCCGTGCGGGTCGGCGGCGTCCACGGGGTCGGGCCGCAGCAGGCCCTGCGCCGCCGCCTTGCTGAGGCCCTGCCGCAGCGCGCCGTCGTCTCCGTCGTACGCCGCCTCCAGTAGCGCCTTGCGCAGCGCCGCCTCCTGCGGACACGTGTGCGCACGCAGCGTGGGTCATAGAGCTTTTTGGGCGGGCCCAAGCACATACCACGATGCACGCGAGCACTACCGGTAAAAGCTGCACGTGTGAAAGCGCCTTGGTCTGCACGGGCTCAAGCCTGGGGATTGGATCCGGTCGAACGGGTGCTGCATGCAAGCACGGCGTGGGATGCGTGACCGTGGCCCTTGCCCAGCGGGCTGTTCGGCGGCGTGCACTTACGGCAAGGCGCAGGGTGTGCGGATGGTGCTACTTACTACCCTTACCGTACCTCCTTCTTCCTCCGCGCCTCCTCCTCGCGCTGCTGCCGCCGCTTGGCCTCCTGCCTGCGCTCCTGCTCCAGCTGCGCCTGCCACGCAGCTGCCCGCAGCTTCTCCATCTCCTCGGCCGCCTTGGCCTCGCGCCTGCACACACGCAGGGTTCAGCGATGTTTCACGGCCTTGGCTGCATTCTCCAGCACACAGGTGAGATACGTAGCACGGGACATCTTGCACGAGTCCCCTGATGATGCCCAGACTCACTGTGCTATCAGGGCAGCCTCGACTGCAGGGTCGACCTCTGGGGCGGTCGTGTCTTCCGGCTTGGGTTCGACGGAGGCCGGCGGAGGCTCCCTGCCTGCGGCCTTGGCCTTTGGTGCTGAGGACTTGGTTGTGGAGGTCTGCAAGGTCAGGGCTGGCAGTCCGTGTGCTAGTACACCGTGCAGTTGTCAACTGTCGCTCGTAGAATGGGATGGTGCGTCTGGGGTGCACCACACACGGTGGAGCCGGCGCGTGCGCATGAAGCCTTTCAGCGCGGCGTCGTAGCTGCAGTCAGGGGAGCTCCCCTGGCCGCACTACGTACAGAACGGAACGTCGCAGGATACACGGTGCTGGCATTCCAGGCCCAATATGATTTGACACTTTGCCCCCTACCCTCCCCAGCAGGCACCCCTGCACCCCACCTTGGTGCTGGCGGAGGGCTTTGCAGGCAGCTTCCGGCTGGGGCTCTGGGCCGCACGTGGCACTGGTTTGGCGGTGGAGGCGCTTCCTGGACCTGGCTTTGCAGCAACCGGCGCTGCCTTTGTGCCATGTGCTCCTGCTGCTGCTGCTGCTGCTGGCGCTATCACTGGCGCTTTAGCTGCTGGTTTGAGGCCAGCACTCCCAGCCGTGGGGGCCTTGACGTTGGCTGGTGCTGCCGCCTTGGTGCCTGCTGGCCGGGCCCTCGAGGGGCTGGCGGCAGCACGAGCGCCCGGTCTAGCAGCTGCCCCTGCTGCTGCAGGCTTCTTAGCATCATCCTACGTGCATTCGGTAGCGACAGCTCACACCGCTGCATGGGTTTTTCCTCCCCATACGGTCTCCTTGCTAACGCCATGTCGCGTGGCAACTGAGGTGCCAGCCCACCTTCGCTGTAGCCATGGCGGTGTCCAAGCATCACGCCATCATGCTGTGCAGTAGCTATTCAAGAGTATTCCCGGAGCTTGCAACCAGGTCTCCCTGAGTATTATTGCGCAGGGCGTGTGACTGTGACGTGTGGGTGTGGACAGGCCCACAGGCACGCCACCGGTACTGTAAGATGTATTCTATTTAAACTTATCATAGCACTTGCAAATGGGCATTCAGGGTGCAGTACGAGGGGGTAAAGTGCAGTGCTCAAAGTCGTATCCATTCGCTTCCTGATAAGGGTATTGCAACCGGTTTTCCATAATAGGTCGAATTTTTTTCTCATTATTAGATTGTCACTCACATACTGACGGGTTTCGCAGCGCCTTACCCTCGGCATGAGCGCAGCATGAGCACGGGGCTTGGGCAACACCAGGACTGCTTTACTTAACATGACGATAACACCAGCATCCTAAATAAGCAACAAGCAGTGACCAGTCGGGCACCTCCTCTGGAGGGGCGCGGAACCAGGGTCGAACCCCCACAGGGGAGGCATGTCAGCGGATGATATGACCCCTGGCGGGAAGCCTGCGCTGGTTGCTGGAGGTACGGAAGGCCGTGGCGCAGTGCTTAACAACACAGACCCTACCCTGCATGGCTAGGGGTTGACAGCCAAGGGGACACAAGAGGGGCGGTGCGGGGAGGTGTGGGGCGAGGCCGTGGTGGCCACCCGTAGGCAGTACGGTAAACTTGCACCCCACGTGGACGGATGGCGTGTGGGGCAGATAAGACGTCCCAACTTGCGTCATCACCACTGTAACTGCAGGCCGGGGATGGCACATGGGGCAAAGCCCCGCCCAGCCCGAGGCAGGCTGGAAGCGTGCCGTCAGGGCTGCGGCGCCCAGCCTGGCCTCAGCCGCCTTCAAGGGCGCGGCCGACCAGCGCCAAGCCGCACGCCGCACCATCCTAGCCATGGCGCCGGAGATGCGCACGGAGAGCAGCCTGGAGGTAAGCCCCTCCGTCGGCCCTCCGCCGAGACCCTCGTGGCCGAGATGCTGCCACACCGTACCGACGCTCCCTAGTCTCCACATGACCCCATGACCCCACGTGTTGGCCCACCGCGCGTCCCGTGTGCACTCTGGCTCGCTATCTTGCCCCCCCCCAGATGGTGGACGAGGTATTCGTGTGCTCCCAGGCCATGGCGCGCCTCACGCGCAACGCCCGACTGGCCGCCGCCCGCCGCGCCGCCGTGCTGCGGCTGGCGCCCGGGGAGCTGCTGTGCAGGGCGGGACAGCCGCAGGACCGCATCCTGGTGCTCATATCTGGCGAGGTGAGCAGCAGCCGCACCCTTACGCGCACCAAGTGCCGTACTGGTACAGCATATGCATGTACAGGCTCGCCTGCGTCGTTTGGCATCTGCAACGTGTTGAGGTATGGACTTACCATGCATGTGCGTTCGGCATGGCCCGCAGGTCGAGGTCCGTGAGGGCTCTGCGAACGGCCTGACAGACCCCGCGCGCCACGGCTGCACCGCCCAGCGACCAGACGTGCCCCACCTTGGGGGCTCCGGGGGCGGCGCCGGCTCTGTGCTGCGGCGCGGCGACAGCGTGGGGGCCCTGGACTTCGACTGGCTGTCCAGGCAGCCGCGGCACACGCTGCCCGCCGCGTCCGCCACGGCTCTAGGCGCAGGCGGGCTACCTGGCTCTGGGGCCGCGGTCCAGCTGGACCCGCTGGGCTTGGCGTCTCCGCGCTTGCCTTGCAGCATGGGGCCTACGATGGCGCTGGTGGTGGGCCTAGGGTCCGCGCACGGGACTGCTCCGGGCCCCGGCCAGGCTAACGCCCACAGCAGTGGTGACGGAACCACGGACGGGGGGCACAGCGAACCGGTGACACCGCCTGTGCTGCACCCGCATGGGAGGTCCCCTCTGGGGCATCAGGAGGAGCACGCCGATGAGTTGGCAGCCACCGCCGACGGAGCCCACAGCCCTACCAGCCTCAGCCCGGAGCCTCGTAGCCACTCGGGGTTAGGGGCCGAGTCATTGGTGGGCGGCGTTGGGAGCACAGGCCAGCATGCGCCCAGGCCCTCGCTCGGCTTGGACTGGGTGGTGGACATGTGCAGGGAGGAGGCGGGGCAGGGCCGCCTGGGGCACGACCTGGACTTTGGGCCTGGGGGCGGCGCGGCGGGGGGCCTGTGCTGGCCGTGCACCGCCGTGGCGCGGAGCGAAGTGGAGTGCGCGTCCATAGGCGTGCAGCAGGTGGGTGCTGCTGGTGCTACGTGGGCGGCGATGTGAACAGCCCTGGTTGTGACGTGGAGCTGCTATACGCACCCCTGCTTCCGCGCCTTGCCGTAGCATACCGCCAGTCTGCTGCTAGCGTACGGCTCCTTGCTGCAACACGCGTGCGGCGGTGAGGATGGACGGGATGCTCCCAGCTCCTGCATGCGCGCATGCAGCTGCCGTACTTGCTGTCCATGCAGCGTGTTGCAGAAGCCAGGGTGCGGTAACTGGAGCTCCGCGCACAGCAACCCGGACACAGATCAGACACGTGGCGATGAAGCGGGCACGGAAGCAGTCGCCGGGTTACTGCTCCCTATCTCTGCAGCGGTGCAGCTGCTGGGACAACATCTTCATAGAGCAAACAGGGACTGGGTGAAGCGTTGACGGTCGCATGGGCCCCTCCCTGTATGCCTGCAGTTGGCCGACGTGTTGACGGAGGAGGCGTGGGACCTTGACCGCCTGGTGGACACGCTGGAGGGGCTGCCGGTCTTCGCGCCGCTCAGCAGCGCCGAGCTGCGCCAGTTCGCGCGGCTGCTGCGGCTGCAAGTCTACCCGGGCGGCACGGTAGGGTGTTGGGACTGGGCAGGCGCCATGGCGGGCAGCGGGAGTGAAGGGGTACGGGCGTAGGGTACCGGGCACGTGGGTGGAGGCTGCAGATCCAGCCGAGCAGCACGGTGGGGTTTTTGATTGGGCAGGGCGCCGCGGTGATCAGCGGGAACCAGGTATGCCCCGGATGCGGTTGGGGCATGCCTGTCATGCTTGTTCTGTTGGTACTCCAGTGGTGTGGTACCAAAACAAGGCCGTGAACGCTTTCGTGCAGGTAATCTACAAGCAGGGCTCAACGGGGAACGACTTGTTTGTCATCCGGACCGGCTACGTCCGGTTGCTGCGGCAGGTACGCCTAGCCACCTGAGCATACCAGTATGCCGTACTCTCGCACCCTTTCACGACTTCGATGTGATCGGTACGGCTGTGCGGCGCCGTACGGCTGTTCACTCGGGACCTTGCGTGCATCCCGCGTGCGTGTTGCTATGGCAGCGGACACCGCGGCAAGTGTGAGTTGCTGAATACTGCGCATGGCACACGCGGCGCGCAGGTGACGCTGGATGACACCCTGCGCAACCGCCTCAACCGAATGTCGGTGGAGCTGGCCACGCTGCGGGACAGGGCGGCGGGGGCAGGGGGCCCGGGCGGGGGCGGGTCGCTGACGCCGCGCAGCGGTACCCCCCTGGCCACGTCACGGCACGGCGCCGGCCATCTCACGGGGCGCAGCAGTACGGTGGGTGCAGGGCATGGGTTGAAGGCTCGCAAGGTTTCACCTGGGAGGTATCATCAGAGCTGTCGGCCTCACGTTACCTGCCAGCGTCCTTACCTCCGGCTTGAGTGCGCTACGCGAAGGCACACGCAGTTTGCTGCTATCCTTTTACTGACTTAGCGCGCTTCGCTGCCCCTGCAGGGGACTCCCAACGAGCTGGCCGGCATGCAGCACAGGTCGGGCGCCCACACGCACCGTGACCGTGCGCAGCCCGCGTTCACTCCGCGCCCCTCCACCTCCCAAGCAACGTCGAGGCCCCGCCCTCTCGCCCAGGGCCCCGCACGTCTGCACCCCAGCCGCGCCTCTCTCGCCACCCCCCAACAGCCCTCCCAGCTCCGCCAGCACGGACTAGTGCCCACCTCACAGCCCAATGCGCACATCGGCACCCGCCGTAGCTCCATAACCGGGCCTGTGGCTTCCTGGGGTGCCAGTACAGGCGGCAGTACCCCCGGCCACGGACCCATGGGTCATGGCAGTACCCGTAGCTCCAGCACCGGGGGGGACCTGCAGGGTGGGCCGGGCCGGGGTGCGCACCGGAACCGCGGCAGGCGGCGCAGCAGCACGGCTTGTGCAGATGACCTGTTGGCCGAGTTCGGAGTCACGCCGCGAGCGCTGCGTCGGGACGGCGGCTCGTCCGAAGAGGAGGAGCTGGTCATGCCCGCCGTGGTGCCGGACGGAGGGCAGCAAGGCAGCTCGGCCTCTGCATCGCCCGAGGTGACCTGCAGCGGGGGTATTGCGCTGGGCCCCGGAGTGGCACCTGAGCTTGCTGGGGCTGGTGGTGGGCCTGGGGCTGGGCAGCTGCCGCCGGTGGGTGTGCCGCGCCTGCAGCTGCAGCGGCTCGCGCAGCAGCAGCGCGAGAGGGAGCGAGAGCAGCAGGCACAGGCGGCGGCCGACGCGGCGGCGGTGCCGGTATGGCAGCCGCGCGCGCCGCGGCACATGAGCCCCGAGCAGCAGGTGGTATTTGTGGAGCTGGGCACGCTGGGCTCGGGGCAGTGCTTCGGAGAGGTGCGCGGCGACGGGCCGGCCGTGCGGTCGTCTTCGGCGGTGTGCGACACGCGGACGGAGGTGCTGGTGGTGTCGCGGGCGGAGGTGTACCACCGGCTTAAGACACACGTGTTCGACTTCCTGTGGGGCCAGGTGCCGTCGGAGGGTGCGCCGCCGGAGTACGACCCGGAGCTGGTGGCGGAGGCGGAGGCGCGGTTCCCGCGGCCTGTGACGCAGCAGGGCCACCAGCCGCATGTGGGAGGGCTTATGGGAAGCACGGTGGGGCGGGGAGGTGCGCAGAAGGGGACCCTGGCGCCGAGCACGGACGCAGCGGCGGCGCTGTGTGCGGCGCAGCTGGAGCGGAGCATGCAGTGGACGCTGTACAAGCAGAAGCTGGTGCGGGAGGTGCTGGCCAAGAAGGAGGAGCGCAGGAGGGCGGCCATGACGTGCCGTTAGGTGGAGCGGGCTAGCGGCACAGCACTGACGCACGCGTTGCGGGGCCCATGCTGTTTGCGTGTATTAGCTGGCTGGCGTTTGATTCGAAGCATGCTGGGATGGTTGGGAGCAGAGCTGAATGGTATACTGGACACTGCTGTGCGGGTCTCGACGGGATACCGGTAGTGGTGGTGCTGGTATACCGGTAGTAATATTGAGATGGTGAGAGTGGGTGCCAACTGCGAGGTGAGTGCACGGTGTGCTTATGGTGTACTGGTCAAAATAAGCAGGATTCTGCCAGCAGCGGCGGCCCAGTCCCGTACCAAATGGGGCGAGCTCGAGATAATGTCGGTGAACGTCACGATGTGCTATAAGTTCGTGGTACGCTGCGAGTGCGGAAGCACAGAGTATACGCCAGCGAAGCCACATCCAGGCTTCCAGGGCGCTGATGTGTGCTTCAGCGTGTTGGCAATGCAAGGGATGCAGCCCCCGCAAGGGCCTGGTGCACCAGTCCACCGTGTTCCTAGTATGGCACTATTGTGCCCTGTCACATGCAACAGGAATAAATGTCATCTGATCTTCCGGTGCCTTCTTAGATCATGACCCCGTCAGCTGCGCAAAAAGCGCCTGACATGGTGTCATGCTGACACCCTAGCCTTCACTGTGGAGTTGGTTTGGTGATTAGTAGTTGAGGGCACGAATGTTGGCCATGGGGGTCCATCGACTTGCACATCCTCAGTAGTTGGCACCAGTTGGCACACGGTGAGCATTACACTTGTGCTCTCGCTGGTGACCTGCGACACCAGGGTCACTCCCCTGTGCCGCACCATCCATACAGGTGTAACGAGGAGGAAACCCACTACACGCTATGCCGTCCGTTGCCAACGCCCGAAGTTACGCAAACTATCAGAATGAGTTCAACGCCGTCGCAGGCTACTTCCGGGGCCTTCAGACAGCCCCCGATGCGTGCATCCGCACCCCACAGCGGCCACCCTCCTCGCTTAAGGATGGCCCCACGACGGCTCTCCCCTGATCATGCTCCTTGGCACGTGCTCCCCTCTCAACCGCCTCCAGTCTTGCCTGCTCTGTTCAGCGCGTGCTGTGATAGGATGTCATATGTGGCGTGCACCTGCTCTAGCTTCTTCTCAGCCTCCTGTATGAGACCACCGAGCTCCTGCCTAAGCGCATGGTGCTCACGCAGGAGTCCGTTAATGCGTGCGTCCTGCTGCTCAGGAGGCTCGCTCAGGTCAGGAAGTTTGTCAATCACTCCTGTGATGTCCTTGAAGGACTGCACGAGGCTCCGTGACAGCTCCTGCGCCTTAGCCTGGAGCTCAGCCTGTTGCGCAGTCTCCTCTGGCGTGCGTACAGGGTCACCGTCTAGGGTTGCAGGTGGTGCGTTTTGAACAATCTGCTCAATCACAGTTGCAAATTGGTCGTTTACGTCGCGCAGGTGTCGCTGCAGCTCGGTTAAGAGGTCGGACATGGAGCCCGTTCGGGGCCCCAACAGTAGCGTAGTAACAAATGCGAAATGTAAACTACAAGGAAAGAGGCCGACGCAACAAACAATACGTGTACGGTGCCCCGCATGGCGGGAACAATAATGCAAAGAAGCCCAAGCCTCAATGCGTGAAAGGTTGCACCCTACGCACCACTTACCCTCGACATCACTGCTTTTGATCCCTTGACCATCGCGCGGGGTGCCCTTGCTGCCTGGACAGCCAACCTGACCTCAATGGCCAGTCAGGCGCTCCTTATTGGCCCTGCGGCACAGAAAGCGCACAGTACTACAGTGGTAGAAGCTCTACATTATTGGTTGCTAGCCGGTAATGGGCACACGGCAGCCCTTCCGCTCCAGCAGCTGTTCTCGCTCCTGTGCGCGGGCGTCCTGCTGCCACCCTCACTTCCCCAGGTCTGAGCTTTGAGCAGCAGCTGCATGTGTATCAACCTCTGTCAAGTATTGACTTCACAGCAGGTGCCGCTGCTGCTTCTGCCGCTGCAACAGTGTGGAGGGGAAACGTGTAGTAACTCTGCCTCCTGCCCCCGCCGGGTCCCCGCCTCTACAGGGTGCTGCAAGCGCCTCCCATCTGCTCTCTGCTGCGGCTGTCCACCTGCTGGACGGCTGCCTGGCTGCGGCCGCCCAGCTGCCGTCCCGAGCCCAGCAGCAGCAGGCCTGGGGCAACGTGGTCTGTGGCTACAGCAGGGCCGTGCTGCGGGAGGCTCACAGACGCTACCTTGCGACACACACGGCAGCAACAACAGCACCTCAGCGCCGTCGGATGCAAGATGATTCCCATGATGTGAGCAGCCGTGTGCCAACGGGTGGACGCCCAGCGCAGCTGTCGCATCGTGCGGATGGCTTCGCAGCACCCGCAGGGCCCGAGCCATGCGGCGGCGAGCCTGCAGCTGGGCAGGCCTCCTGCGACACGGAGTACCTGGACGCTGCGTTCGCTGTGCTGTCGGCGGCTGCGTCCCGTTACCCGCAGCTGGCTGGCGAGGCGCGGACCATGGGCCAGGTAGCGGTGGGTGCTGGTGCTGTCGATGGTGCTGGCGGTGTGGGTGATGAGCATGGGCCTGCTCCTCCACACCAGGTGGAACAGCCGGAGCGGCGCCAGCACAGCTGCCCCTTTGATGCCTATTTCCTGGCGGAGGCTTTCACGTACAGGCTCGCTGCCGGGCAGCTACTCTTCGGCGACGGCGGCAGCACCACGGGCAGCGGGCTAGGGACACGCAGTGGCAGCAGCAGCGTGGGGGCAGGTCCTGGCAGCTGGCCGGGGGCCGCGGGGGTCGCGGAGGTCGAGTCGCTGCTCCACTGCCCCATCCTACTGGAGCTGTGTGCGGCTGCAGCAATGGTGGACGCGTGGCCTGATATGCTGACCGCCGCGGCGACAGGAGCACCTGGTGGCCTGGCGGCCTGGCTGGCGGGTGGCAGCAGCAGCATGGCAGGCGTGGCGGCTGGGAGGCAGGAGCAGGACTGCGGCATGGGTCCTGACGGGGCGCGGTGCTCCGCTGTGCTCACCACAGCTGTGCGGAGGGACGCGTGGTGCCTGTTTGGCGTGCCGCCGCCCCTGCTTTGTGCGCTGCTTGTGATTGACGGGAAGCTGCGGGCAGCCGTGATAGGAGCTTTGGCGGGCGTGCTTGGGAGAGTAGGCAGCGATGGAGGAGACGACTGGGTAGGTGCAGATATGGGGAGTGGCGCCCTGCCCCCAAGCTGCGACCCGGAGATGCGGGCGTTCCTGCAACAGCTGGGCAGCTGCTTCCAGGTTTTAGGGTTCGATCTGGGTGGCTTGCTGGCAGCAGGGATGTGTGGAAAAATTGCTGGTGCGTAGGGGAAGCCAGGCAGATGACGCCGCGTAGTGGGGGCGCTCATGGCCGGCATGGGGGGCCACTTCGAAGGCACGTGTACTCTCGCATTTTACCATTTCTCCTTGTTGCGTGTTGCACCCACTCGGTGCTGTGCTGCATGTTTCTGTAACAGCTGGGCTGACGGCTGCTGCCACCACCGGCCACTGCACTTCGCGAAAGCCGTTACCGGTAGTCGCCAACTGCGACACCCGGGACCTACCAGTAATCGTATTTTCTGTAGCGCTGCAACAACAATCATGGCGGATGTGACTGAAGAGGTTCCTACGGAAAACGTAGCGGAGAAGCCGCCGCGGGAGGAGGAGGCGGGCAATGGAGACGACGACGCTGAGCTCGAGCAGCTTGAGAAGCAGCTTTATGGTGGAGACGACGGTGATGATGGAGCAGACGCAAGCGAGGATGTTAAGGTGCGTAGGGACGCAGTTAACGCAAAAGAAGCTCGCGACAGGTGGGGTCGGCAGACTTCCCGGACGCGAGCCGGCTGGCAAGAACGGTCTATGTATGAAGTTGCATAGTTGTAAGTCAATTGATCATTTGGGTACAGTCTCGGCACGCGCATGGGTCTCCCCACGACTTCAGCTTGCCCCTACACCCTTTCCCCTCCCCCTCCACTTCCCCTTTGTCCTGACGCACACCCTATCCCTGTAACGCCGTGGCCATGCATACAACAGCTCAACTGTGCAGGTACTGCTTCTGCATACCGTGAAGCAGCTGCCTCAGGAGCTCTGTCCATAACAACATCTTATTGCTGTGTGCTGCCAGGTGCCGCGCTTACATTACCCCTTACATACTACTATGCACGAGCGCACAGCCAATGCGTTCAGTTCTGCAACTCCCGGTGCTCGGCACGTTAAAGCCGTGCCGCATGTCCCCATGTCCCGTTACAGGATGAGGATGCTGGCAACGCGGCGCCCGCGCAGCCCATGTCCAAGAGCCAAATGAAGAAGATGGCGCGCCTGGAGAGGTGGGCCATTGCTCCACCCGCCGCTGGGGCGCTGTACTGGACACGCATCCCTGCCAGTGCCATTAGCATGCGCCACTGCACGCAAGAGAGGGCAGGACTTGGGCCACGTGCGTAGCTCCCACGCAGCAACACCGGCTCGCTGTTCCACCAAGCCTGGCGACGAGTCGGGGCAGCAGCTTTGCCAGCCCACCGCACGCCACCGCTGCTCTACAGTTGGATGTATCGCTCGGCCACTGCGAGGCCGACTGGGCTGCGGCGTGCACCCAGGGCACTACCTTTGACAATCCAGTGGCCACAAGGACGATGCTGCAACCAGACCACAACAACCATGCGTACCTTGCGCGTTCCCCGTGGTGCGTCTGCTGTTCTTTCCCCACCGAAACCCTTTAGGTTTCCAGTACTCGCCTACTCGACAGCATTATACTCTATGTATTTCATAAGTGCTGTGTTCCTCCCGTTCCCCCGCAGAATGAAGGCCCAGCGGCAGGCCGCCCGGCAGCGCGAGAAGGAGGCCAAGGCCGCCCGCCGCGCGGAGGCGCAGGAGCGCAAGAAGGCGGAGCTGGCGGCCATGAGCGAGGAGCAGAAGGCGGCGCTCAAGGAGGAGCACAAGGTGGGGGCGGGGGGAGTGCGGCGGCGTCAAGGACGCTGCCAGTAGGCCGCCCCGTGGGGTGGAGTGCTGCCGGGGCCTATCTTTCATTGGGTCACAAGCCAGGGCCAGGTACCCGCGGAGGGCAAGAAAGAGGTTTGTGAATTGAGGGAGTGTTGGGGTGGCTATCAACGCCGCTGGCGTGGGAGTCGGGGGTGGAGCGTTACGGACGGGCCGGGCAACATGGGGAGGGCGTGCCACCTTGTGCCCTGTACCAGCCGGCCGCAATTGGGCACGTTGTCAGCGCTCTGCCAATCGTGCTGCCATCTCCGTGTGTGCAGGCCAAGCTGCAGGCGCACAGGGATGCGGAAAAGCAGCTCAAGGACAAGCTCAAGGAGGTAGGTCTGAGCGGGGGTGGGGGGCGTGGGGCAGCCGCAAAGGAGCAACGTCACGTGAGCTCGAGGCTACGGTACGGCATTGGGGACCCCTGTGTGGGGGCGTGTGGCAGCGGAATTACAAGGACGTTCGTGCATGCAGACTGTAATGCGCCGTAGGCGCCACCGTAGATCACCAGCGCAGAAACAAAATGTCCCTTGGGCATACGACTTCGCGCACGTTGGCCCCTCCTGGGTCCGTCGGACGTTCGGACTGAGAAGCACCATTAAGCCTTGCGAAGCGGTGTGTTCCTCCGTGGTGCTCCTCCCAACCGTTACCCGTGGATCCGTGGTGCCTGCATCGGCCACCACCGCCTGCAGCGAAGTCCTATGCGGCCCCCTGCGCCCTCACCGCGTACCCTTCGTCCCTGCAAACCTATACCGGAGCACCCGTCCCACCCCTCCCGCCCCACTGTTCGCAGGCCTTGAACAGCGGCCCCCGCATCGTGATCGACCTGGCGTTTGAGGACAAGATGGTGGAGAACGACATCCGCCACCTGTGCAAGCAGCTGGGCTTCAGCTACTCGGCCAACAAGACGGCCGAGAAGCCGGCGCACATGGTGCTGACCAGCTTCACGGGCAACGTGGCCAGCACGGCGAAAAAGATGATCTCGGGTAGGGGCGGGCTGGGTCCTGGCTTTAAGTGTGTCCGGACACTGCCAGCGCTGCGTGTCAGCAGCACGCAGGAAAGTACGGTATGACAACAGGACTTTGGCCCCCTTTCCCCACGGGGCGGACCGCACTGGCACGTCTTAGTCTCACAGTCTCGCTCCTTGGCCGCACTCCAACGAAACTGCTGCAAACCGGCAACGATCTCGATGCCCGTCGGGGCACTTCTGCACCCCGGAACAAGCCTGTGAACTGCTGGCCGGCATCGCCCCTGCTCACACGGTCCATCCCCAACCTGCTCTTACCCTGCGCAGGCTTTGACAACTGGTTCATCACGCGCACGCCCGACCACTACCTGGACTACTTCAAGGCGGACAACGGCGACCGCGGGAAGCTGGTGTACCTGACGGCCGACTCTGACAACGAGCTGACGGAACTGGACGACAGCAAGATCTACGTCATCGGGGGCCTGGTGGACCATAACAAGTGGGTGGTACAGGGAAAAGGGAAAATACGCACTGAGCGATATGAGGGTTACCGTATGGAGTACGCATGGACTGTTTCTACGAACGGCACACCGGCAGCAGCCTGGCGTGCGAGCATGATGTGCCCTCCACCAATCGGGTGCATACAAATCAGTTCGGTGCGAAGACGGTGCCATAGAGGCAGCCGCGAGAAGTCATGCTGCAATATTTCAGTTTGTGGTGTGTGTGTGTGGGGGGGGGGGGGCGGCGCGGGGAGAGGGCAAGAGGGAGGGGGGTTGCTGCAGGTCACGACATTGTTGCATTGCAGTGAACCAGTCCTAGGACCAGCATGTTCCTTGCATACTGGGCCCAGTGCCCCTCGCTGCGCCGTGACGATTGGCGACTGACGGACGGTGAATTTCGGCCCCTCGCTGTGCCGTGTTGTCCACAGGTACAAGGGGCTGTGCGAGAGGCAGGCCAGGTGAGGCAGCCAGTGGCACTGCGAGGTGCACGGCAACAGGCCAGCCTTCCCCTACGTGCTTTCGGCTGCGATCTACAGTGTGCCCTGGGCGCGGCGTGGGGACGTCGCACGGCACGTTGTGCCCAATCGCTGCAAACGTATCACTCTTCCTCGCTTCCCACACCACCGTAAGCCACTGCACCCTTCCACTTTCCACCTTCCTGTGCCCGATGCTGTCTGGCCCCGAACCCACACGTGTTTGCGCACGTGTCCCTGCACGGCTGCAGGAACGCCGGCATCCCAACCGCGCGGCTGCCCATCAACCGCCACATGCAGCTGGCCACCAGCGCCGTACTAACTGTCAACCACGTGTACCAGATCCTGGTGGAGTACTACAGCCGCCGGGACTGGGCGGCCGTGCTGGACTACGTGCTGCCCCAGCGCAAGCGCGTGGACTACGTCAAGGGCCAGGAGCGGCCGGAGGGTGGCGGCGGCAACAGCAACAAGGCCGGGGCAGCAGGTGGTGGCAAGGCGGGGTCTGCAGCCGGGAGCGGAGGTGCAGCGGCGGGCAGCAAGGCGGCGGCGGCTCCTGCTGCTGCTGTCGGGAGTAAGGCAGAGGAGAAAGGGTCTGGGGAGGCCAAGGCGGACGCGGAGGCGAAAGCGGAGGCGGGGGCGGGAGGGGAAGGGGAAGGGCAGCAGGAGGCGGGGCAGGCGGATGGGGAGAGCGAGGGGAGAGGGACGAAGCGCAAAGCGGAGGGCGATGCGGAGGCGTAACAGTGGGGCGGTCTGGTATGGGGTCTGGGGGTTTGTTGTGCAGGGCAGCGGGCGGTGGTGACCGGGGGCGCCAAGGGAGCTGGTGCCACGGTGGTGCGTGCGTCCTAGGGCGTCCGTAGACTTAGGGCTAGTCGAAGTGGCGGTGCGCCATGCGGCCATCTAGTAGCGCAACTGCTGCGTTACCTGCAAGTTGGATCGACCAGCAAAGCGGGTCAGAGCGGGTGTACGTGGACTGTTACTGGACGACCAGAAGGGCCTTGTAACGGTAGGCGCTCATTGCACATCAGTATCCCTCGTAAACCAAGCATGTCCTGGACTACCACGATGACTTGCGGCTCGCCGCCCGGTGAGCGAACTGGGTCAACTCTAAAGCTGCGTCTTGTAAACAGTACAATTAACAATGAAAGCAGGTGTCGACTACCGGTAATGGTTATGCACACCTGCCGTAGATCTGAGGCAGGGAGGGCGTTCCCCACGAGCCGTCAAATGTTTGCCATGGCCAGCAGGTCTAGGGCTAGTTGGGTAATCCAGGGCAATCTCTTGTCTTCGACCTAACCGCTATGCAGGGCCACCTCCCAGGAACATGCTAGCCCCCGCAACCGGCTCTTCGACTCCCGCAAACCGGACATCGACTAGAAAGCCCTCTGTTACACGTGCGTATGGGCTCGATGCCAACTCCGTATTCCATGCCTCCTCCTAGGCCCTCACCTGCTCCTATTCAAATGTCCACCATACAACCCGGCGGTGCGAATCCCTGCCGCCTGTACTTATCAAAAGTTCCAGTCTTGGTCACACCGCTGGGGAGGACTGTCCGCCGTGCGGGCGGTACGCTTAGGCCCTTACCTCGGCTTTATTACCCGTTGCACGAAGCTTAGTCACACCTTCGCTACGTTAGTGACACTCCAGGCTTCACCTGAACCTCGACATCCCCAAAACAGCAACCCCACGTCCTTGCACCCGTTGCAACCCCCACACCACATGCCAAATCGCCTGTGCCGGGCCCACCACAATCTGTATGCATCCTACAACCGAACCAGACGGTACCGACAACCGGCCAACACCCGGCGGAGCTGCGCTGGTACACCCGCCGGCAGTACAACACGATCACGCCACGCTGGCCCCCAGCCCCAGGGCCAGCCCCTTGTCCAACGCCTCCGCCGCGCGGTCGGCACGTGCCGCCGACACGTGCTGCTCCAGCGCCGCCAGCGCTGCGCGCGCCGCCGTCAGGCCCCGGTACTGCGCCACCACCGCATCGTGGACCTGCAGTACAGGTGTACGGCACGTCAGCGCTCGCTGTCACCATCCGGCAGCAGGTAAACATCCGGTCGGACGGGCATACCGGTACGCCCAATCCGCAAACCTGCGCAAGAGGTCTTCGGGGCCACAACCTGACCGCGCGTTACGGCAAGGCCTCCCTACCTACCGCAGACCGCACCCCGGCCCCCCACAGAATTCGATGCACCCCTCTCGGCCCACCTTTTCCAGCTGCGCCTCCGGCACGCTGGCCATGCGCACGGTCCCGGGCGCGCCCCCGGGGACCTCCGCGCCCTGCCCCCGCCGCGCCTCGCACAGCCGCCTGGCGCGCTGCTCCATGACGCGCCACTGCTCCTGCAGCGCCCTGCCGCGGCCCTCCAGCGACTCCAGCTCCCCGCGCAGGGAGCGCTCCGCATGGGACAGCGCGCGGGGCAGCGACCAGTGCAGGCTGGCCAGCATGCCTGCGCGGGGCGGGTTGTGTGCCGCAAGACGGGTCATGCTCATGCTTTAAGGGGGCGCTACGGAAAGGGCAGGGGCGTTTGTATCATGGCCATGACTGTCGCGAGCAAACTGCCAACACATACGGTACACATAGCGCGTGTTGCCCGTCAGAGGAGGGTGGCCACCAAGTCCTCGCCTGTGCAGGTTGGCGGGACCAAGCAACTCGCAGCGGAGCGTTGCTGCTGCACGCAAACAACGCCCAGTGTGCAGTGCACAGCACGAGTGCATATGCGTCTGCGGCAGGCCGGCAGCCACTTAAGGTGGTGTCAACTGCCCGGTGCGCACCTGCCCGCTCCACCATGTTGGCATGCAGCGCCGCCAGCCGCGCGAGCCGCGCCTCCAGCGCCGCCTGCCGCGCCTCCAGCGACCCGGCGGTGGCGGACAGCTCGGCGGCGGCCACAGCGTGGCGGGCGGCCTCGGCCTGCAGGGGGCGGGGCGCATGGGGGCATGGGCGCGGGAGCGTGGGTCGGTTGTGGGTCGCGAGTGACAGGCCAGTCTGGATGAGGCACAGAAGGCTCGCACGCGGGGTATTGCACAGTGGAAGCACCCGCGCAGCATGCTACTGGTGACGTAGCAACAAGGGGAGACGTTGCATCATCATCACGTGGTCGTCCATCCTTTTATGCAGTTGAAGGTGGTGGGCAACTGCTAAAGCGCTTGTGCGGAGTGCTGTACAAGCTCGTAGAGAGATACATAGTGACCGCTGGGTGCCGTGGGTGCTGGGTGCCGTGGGTGCCGTGGGTGCTGGGTGCCGTGGGTGCTGGGTGCCGTGGGTGCTTGCGGTCTGGACGTCAGGACTCCACACGCCTCCACCCATGCTGCAACGCGCGCTCGCCTGTGCGCCCCCGCCAGCTGCCAGCCCTCCCCGCACGCCTGCCGACCCCATCTGCCCTCCACCGCCCACCTGCAGCGCCTCCGCCCTGTGCTCCAAATCCAGGTGCGCCCCGTGCACGAAGCGGACGCTGCTGCCGCGCATGGCAGCGATGGCGCCCGTCAGGTGGCGCAGACCCTCGGGCGTGGCGGTTGTCAGCGGGCTGGGCGCGCCTGCGAGTGGGGTTGGGCATGCGGAACAGTGGTGTGACACGTCCACACACCACATCCGGTACCTTTGTGTACGACACATCGCCGTGTCGCCACGCTCTACTTATGGAGTTTGTGGAAGTCAACAACTACCGGGTCTGTTCACAGGTACGGTTATCGACCCGAGGGTTGCAATCAGGGAATGGGTGCCATCGCATCGGTGGCCCGAACCGGCCCACCTGCCGGCGGCTTGGGCAGCTTGGCGTCCTGCGGCGGGGCCAGCAGGTGGCCGTACCGCTCCTGCACCGCCGCATCCACCTGCGCCGCCCGCTGGTCCGCACTCGCCGCGCCGCCAGCCGCAGTAGCAGGGGGAGTGGTGGTGCTAGCGGCGGCGGCAGCAGGCTGCTTGGCGCCCGCTGGCTGCTGCCGCTGCTGTTGCTGCTGGGGGCTGGCCGCAGGGGCGGCCTGCTGCTGCCGCTGTTGGTGGGCCAGCAGGGCCGCAGCTCCGGCGGGCTGGTGGTACTGCAAGGAGCCTGCAGGCCGCAAGCAAACAAAGTAGCGGCATGTATGCGTGAAGAGCTCTCAACTATACCGTCGAACAATGTCACCAGCCAGTGCGGAAGCAAGAAGCGGCATTGGCACAGAACGACAGAAGGCCCGACCCTGGCCAGTACCAGGCCAACAGCACCAGCGGGCGACCAATGGCCCGGGAACCTGCCCTCCCTTCCCCCGAGCTTACCGGACGCGGTCAGCAGCAGCAGCCCTCCCCCTAGTAGCGGGTTGGCAAGCACGCAGCTCCCCGCGATGGGCGCCCCAGGCGCCGCGCCCGCCGCCGACCCGGTGGCCGCGCCCACCTCGTGCACGCACGTAACTAGGGGGCCCGGCAGCTCCGCCGGTAGCCCCCCGCCGCCCTCCCCCAGCCACCGCGGCAGCTGCGCGCTCCATGGCAGCGTCGTCCCCCAGCAGCCACCAGACCGCACGCACGCCCACACCGTCGCCCGCCGCCGGCAGCTCCACGACGTCGAGCAACGCCATCCGGGGAGTCACAGCCGCCGCCGCTGATGCAGCTGCCGCCGCTGCGCCCGCACCCGCCTCCCCGCCCGTCCCCAGCACGCACGTGTACCGCACAGCCGCGGGAGCTGACCCACCGCCTGCGGCTGTCCCGCTTGCAACGCCGCCAGCTGCCCCGGCTGGCAGGTACTGCGGGCCCACATCGCACCAGGCGGGCAGCCACGGGCCAGCCATGGCGTATGCAAGCAGCCGCCCGTCTGAGAAGCCCACTGCAACGGTGCTGACCGTGGCAGAGGGTAGCGTAGGGCCAGCGTCTGCGGCCGCGGGTGCCGGGCTGGCGTGACCGTTGGCGGTTGGGGCGCCGGGAGGGGCGGCGGCGCCTCTCGCGACGGCGTGCGAGGCTGCGAGGGCCACCGCCTTGGCGGCGGAGGGCGGGGCGGGCAGCTCCCCCAGGGAGCGGGGGTTGAGGGGGCCCACCAGGGCGGGGGACGCGCCATCCAGCACGTGTGGCAGGACTGCGCGCAGGCCCACCAGCATGGTTGTTCGGGATGATCGCACATTGGCATTTTGACGTAACCAGTTAGCAGCGCAGCACGACATTGTCACGCTTTCGGTCACCCAGCCATAAGCCGCATCTAACCAGGTAGCAGTGGCGAATTTACAAGCGCGCAAGGCAGGGCCCCACCTGGCCACCGCGCCTTGGCCCCTGGCTGCCCCAGCGCCGCCACCGCCTCCGCCCCGAACGCCGCCTCCAACCACGCGCTGGCCGCCGGGCCCTCCGCCGCCAGCCGCTCCAGCAGCGCTGAAGAGCAGCGCATGCCTGCACGCGGCGCACACCGACCGGAAGCTCAGGCCCAAGGCCACTGCTGTTTGCAGCCGTCCCCGTGCACACCGAAACACCCGCCGGCGCACAAGAAGCACCCGCTACCGTGCTGCAGTCCTCCTTGCATGGCGTGAGCTGACTGGCAGTAGTGTTCTACGTGCCACGTATTGTGGCATAGACCGCAAGGCTTTGGTCGGCTCACCGAACGGCGCCACAGGGCCCACGGCGTACACGTGGCCGTCCGCCGCCATGGCCAGCAGCGAAAACAGCCCCCAGCCCACGGCTGGGCCGAACGCGAACGCCACAATGTCCGTCGCCAGCGGCGCGCCTACTCCCGCCGCCGCCAGACCGTACGCTGGCGAGCTCGGCGTCCCCACAGCGGAGGCCGCGCCCGCCAGGCCGTACCGTTGCGGTGCCGGGCCCGACTGCGGCATCAGGTGCAGCGTCTGCTCCGCCAACGCCAGCGTGTGCGTGACGTGGTACAGGCGCAGGCGGTTGTCGGAGGTGAGCAGCAGCAGGTGCGCCTCGCTGTGCGGGTGCCACGAGGCCTGCAGCAGCAGCAGCCCCGGGCGGCTGCTGAACAGGCTGGGGTCCACCGGATGCAGCCTGCACTGACGGTGGCGGGTGGCGCTGGGCGCTGGGGGCGGAGGGGTGGTGCCGCGGAGGCCGGGGGCGCGGCCGCGTGCGGGGCTGGGCAGCGGCTGGCCGCCGTGCAGGTCCACCACCGCCACCTCCAGCACCGTCGAATCCTGCAGTCGCACCGTACAACGGATGGCAGTGCTCAGCCGAAGGTCGTAGCAGGTGAGTTTGTGTAGGAGTAGAAATTGCATAGAGCAAGTGTAGGTTGAGGCTGGACTGTGGGCGAGGGGCGCAGCGTGGGGGCAAGGAGGCCACCGACAGGGCGGTGGCCCCGCGAGGGCCCCTGGCCGGGCCAGGCCTTGCGTAAACACCCCGCCCCAAGTGCCTCACAAGCTCACCTGGCGTGATACTCCATGGACTACGAGGTATCTCCCGCTCGGCGTTACGTGTAGTGCGCGTGCTTCAAAGTCGATGGCTGGCTGTGTGTAAACGATCTGCGTTGCCCGCACTCCAGAGAGCCGCACAGGTCCTTGGATGCGACCCTACATATATACAGCACCCGGTTAAGCTGCAGAACGGCCCGCGTCAGTCTTTCAGGAGGTGCTTTCAGAGAGCCGGAAAGGGTTTCACCTGGCGCTGCTGTTCATCCAAGACCTCTTGTCGTCCATCTATTACGGCAATGCGATATTCTCCATCTTCAACACGTAATAAGGCGTATCTGTGGAGAAGGAAGGACTCCGTAAAGGTTTGTTTGCGGCGCTTGTCCACTGCTGCACAGGCCTGGCGAACTTACACACTCCCTGCGGAGTCAGCATCAATGCATATAACGTCTCGGAGGTCCACTTCCTCTTGCTGGTCCATACTATCTGTCTGAACGTGCACTGTCGCGATGTATATTGTATCGGCCTCACCACCGGCAGGTCGCCATTACCAGTGCTCAACTAATCAGAGCTGCTTGCTGCAAGCCTTCTCTCCGACGGGTAGGGTCGGGTCTGCCGCTGGAGCCAAGCAACTTGGCGCAGCACGCGCCGCACGGCCCGATGCGGCATTTGGCGCGACAGTCCATTCTGGCGCGACAGTCCCTGACATACCAAGGTCAATGCACCAGTCACGCACTTGATCACCCTCACGCTCAACCCATATGAGTTACTAGCTCATTGTACCTGCACCTCTTCGCAGTCCTCCTGACCAACAATGCCTCCTAAGAAAGGCTTATCGGCGGCCGACAAACGCGATCGCATGCTAGAGATATTTCATGACAGCGCCGATGTTTTCGTCATAAAAGATGTAGAGAAACTGTCTGTCAAGAAAGGCATCATCTCGCAAGCCGTTAAGGACGTCCTGCAGTCACTTATCGACGATGACTTGGTGCACTGCGAAAAAATCGGGTAAGGCAGGAAGATTGCAATATGAGCATACTGTGGAGCTTGGGGTGGTGGCGGGCGGGGAGGGGAGCAGGCAGGCGTCCAAAGCTGAGCAGCGAGGAGTCCAGTACTGGTGGACGTGTTGGTACCGGGCATGATCCGCATGCAGGGCGGCTTGGCATGCACCTGTTAGCTCCAACACCTTTCCGTACGCCTGCACGCATCCGTTTCCACAACACAGGATATCCAACTACTACTGGGCGTTTCCCTCAGAGGCGTCTGTGAAGGTGCGCGAACTGTCCCCTTCCGGCCTCTTGCCCACACGCGATTCAGCTGTGCCCCCTGTGCATCGCCACCACCCAATGCTCATACCCCGACACAGACCACCGGTAGCCTCCAGTCTATAACCACTAGCCGCTTTTCATCTGCTTTCACCTTGCTGCCACTACTCCACCACCTCTCCTGTCCTCGCTGCTCCGGGCCCCACTGCTGCACCCCTGCCACCCACTGTCCATCGACTGTCCACGGGACCCTACACGGTATCCTACATTCAACCTTAACCGGACACTGCACCTTGAAGAACCTGACACACAACCCTGCTGTTCGCGCAGCTGGAGACCGAGGTCAAGCGCCTGGAGTCCGACCTGGCGGCCGCCAAGAAGCGCAAGGCGGAGCTGGACAGGGCGGTGGCACAGCACAAGGCGGCCAACCCGGACACGGTGCGTGCGCCTGCGCGGCACTGCCGGGCATCAGCCCGCACCTGGGCGCCTCCTGTGGGACGCAACATGCAATGCGTGCTGGCGTCACGGCGTTCAAGTGTACTCGTGGGTTGCTACGGGCGAGGCCAGCCGTGGCCGCGCAACGGACAAATACAATAGCAAACTTTTTGGAATACTGCCATACAAATCTACACTCCACATGTGCATTGGAGGTTCCTGACAGGTCAGGTGTCCTAGGCTGTGTGACGCGCACGGGCTGTGCCGTGCCGTACCATGCCGTACTGCCGCAGGCCGGGCGGGCTGCCAAGCTGGAGCAGCTCAATGCACTCAAGGCGCGTTCCGCGGAGGTGACGTCGCAGCTGGCGGCGTACCGCGAGAGCGACCCGGAGACAGTGGAGGCCATGCGTGAGCGCGGGCGGGGCGGGCCGGGCGTGGGGCGAGGGTTGGTGAGGGAAGGGAAGGGAAGGGGAAGGTTGTCAAGGCCTTGTTGGGTACCGTAATTGGGTCGTGCAGTAGAGTTGACCCAACACGGCTTCATGACGCGATATTTGTGGAGCTATCTTACTATGCTGACTGACCCCCAATGTCCTCCACGTGGGGCCCTGCGTGTGCAGGCACGGCGTCCGTGGCAGCCAAGGAGGCGGCCAACAGGTGGCTAGGTAGGCCGTTGGCTCGTGCGACCTCCAGACCACGTGCTTAAGTGTACACAGCTGTGGCTAACTCCTGGTGGTCCCAAAGCCTTAATGCGTTGAGGATTACTTGGCGTACCGTAACGCACCGTAGCTGGCCGCACGGTGGCCATGTAGTGTCCCCAACACCAATGCTGCCCACTCACTGCCACGTGCTAAAGCCAGCATAGCCATTTCATCCCGTGCTGTTAACTTGCCTGCTGCACAGATAACACATACTCGCTGCTGCACTGGTGCAAGAAGAAGTTCGTGGGGAGAGACTCCGAGCTCGCGGCCTTCTTCGAAGAGGTAAGCATAGGCATGGCCAGGTCCAGTCTCGTTACACGAGGACAGCACCCGTGTGCAGTGTTTTTTTTCCCCGGAATGCATTCCGATTTCCGGAATACTTTGAGGTCGAGGCCTCAAAAGCCCGGAATAAACGGGTCCGGAGGGCCCGTACTCCATTCCG
>VFQN01000475.1_pt1 | contig 74474 bp, 110 predicted proteins | sample 3512371 | NCBI WGS metagenome assembly VFQN01 (sample SAMN10412370, study PRJNA504923) | tailings metagenome | isolation source: Replicate 2 from Balatoc abandoned mine | place: Philippines: Itogon, Benguet | collected 2017-08-28 | reverse complement strand
CACCCACACCCACACCCACACCCACACCCACACCCACACCCACACCCACACCCACGTTCCCACACCCACGTTCCCACAGAACACGGCCACCAGCTGGTGTGCATGCAAGGCGTCCTGGACCAAGGGCAGCAGCACCTACAGCTACTGCGACCGGACCGGAACATCCAACAGCCTGGAGTGAGTTGGGGCTGTGGAGCTTCGCGGGTTGGGACGCTCCAATAGCGGGGTTTGGGTTGCACACTACTGTTATAGGACACCCGGGCCATCCTTGGTAGTTAGCCCGTTGAGCAGTGCTATCCCTTGCAAGTCCGGCAACTTCCCACTTGACTGCTGGGTTGATTTGTCGCTTGCTGCAGGTAGTCCCTCCGCATGCATGCCGTCATTTCTGTGCATAACCTGCTGCTGTTCCACCCCTGCTGCAGGTGTGAGGTCGCGAACCCAGCAAGCTGCCCCGACTGCCCCGCCACCGGCACCTGCGTCCTGCCATGCACAGGTGCGCATCGGTTTCCCATGGCGCACCTTGCTCACCTGTCCGAAAGGCATCTGTGCCCTGCACTGCCGTGCGTGCGTGGAGGCGGTGCTTCAAGGGGACGCGCGGGAGTACCGTGTGTGGGGCAGACGCATGGGATCACAAAAGCCGTTTACTAGCGTCATGCACCGGTAACGGTATCCTGTGGGGTTTGAGCCTGGATACTTTGCTGTATGGCCAAAACTGCATGCAGCTGTAATGCATTAGGAAGTCCCTCGCTCGCTGTGGCCAGCATCGATCTTGAGGCCCCAAGAGCTCCTCGCCCCCATACCCCCACGCCTCCACCCCCCAGGCACCGCCCGGCAGTGCAAGCGCAGCCTGGCCCCCGGGTCCGTCATGCCGCCGCCGCCGCCGCCTCGGTCGCCGCCGCCGCCGCCCCACCCGCCGCCGCCGCCCCCTCGCAGCGTGCCAGCCGAGTGCATGGTGGGTGCAGGGGTGGGCGATCCACGCTTGGATTCTGTGATAGAGGGAGTTGTGCGTTGCTGGGTGCATCCTGCCGTGGCCTATCAGTGCGCGGTGCCGTACGGCGGTCCGTGCTGCTTGTTGCTCCTGCACGCCTGCCAGCACGCCCAGGGCTTCTTGTCATAGACACGGCCAGTTGGCGCATTGTGCGCTTGTAGCTCGGGTTCGTGGGCTCCTGCTGATGCTGCCTTACCGTCTCGGGAAGAGTGAACCATTTGCAACCGTCGCGCCTCGACCCGCAAAACTGTAGCCGTGATGCATGCCTGCCTGCGCGCAGAAAGCGGCCAACGGCTGCAATTGCCGTCGTACATGGTTTTACATGGAGCTGTTCGTCAGCTACTGCGCCTCGCCAGACAATGACGCGCAGCTATGGTGGGCGCCTGGGTGGCGGGCCGGGGGGTGCCGTACGGGCCGCTTGGCACGTGGCACGCTGCGCCTGGCTGCTGACTGTCCGCGTGTCAAGTCCAAGTGCACGTGGCTTGTGTATTGCCAATACGAATGCGTGTCATGTACTCATAAACGACATGCGTTGGTTGCATGCGTGTGCAAGGCAAGTGCCCGTCCCCCACACACTCCCAGTCCCACCCAACGCAGTAACGGCTGCGACTAAACCCTAACCACCGCGCAGGTGTGAGGTGACGCCCGACTGCCCTACGTACGACATCGACAACCCGTACGAGTACTGCCCCAAATCGCTGACTCTGGCAACGTGCGGAGGTAAGGCGGCAACGACTGCACATGGGCCCATGCCTTGCACCGAATGCCGTTTGCAGTTTAAAGCTGACTACCATCCTCCAGACCCGCTGGAATCCCCTCATCGCTCAACTAACACAACTCACGGCCTTCGCCTCTATGGACTCCCTCCTTACCCACAGGCCCCATCCACTTCAGCACCACGGAAAAGCTGCCCCCATCCCCGCCCGCCGGCCTCGCCCGCCCGCCTCCCCCTTCCTCCTCCACCACCTCCCCCACCGGCAGCGGCGCCGGCACCCCCGCCTCAGGCGCGCCGGCGCCGCCGCCCAGCAACACCACCTCTGACTCCCCCACCGGCGCCGCTCCCGCTCCCGCGCCTCCGGCCGGCCCCGTGGCCAACCTGAACGCCTCCCTAACCGTCAACGCCAACTGCTCCCGCCTAACCGACCCCTCCTTCTTGTCTCTGTTCCTGGAGGACCTGCAGAGGGACCTGGCCAACGCGTTCAAGGTGAGCATATGGTGGTCGTGGTCTCAAGTGAGGCATATGACGCCACCGTGCAACATGGCCTCATACCGGCGTACACTGACACTCTTGCGCCTGCTCGTGCTTAATCGCTAAACCCCGCAGGGTGCGTGTGCAACTTCGACCTGACGTGGTCGTAGCACAGCTCCCTGCCGCTTCCCTGCGGGTCCAAGTTAAAGCACAGCTGTCCGCGTGCTTGACCTCCCATGCCCACCGCTCACCGCACCTCCCCTGCCCCCTCACGCCACCAGGTTGAGATCTTCGCGGTCATCATGGGCAAGCCCCGCTGCGGCTCCATCATCACGCCCTACACCGTGCAGTTCCCGCAGGGCACCAACGCAACGCAGGTGGGGCTAGCTGCTCGCTGGATTGAGCCATGGGGGTGTGGGCGCAAGCGGGGAGGCGGACGGGCAGTGTGTGCAGCATGCTCGCACAGCATCACTACCGTGGCTGAAACGTGGAGCGCAGCAGATTGCATTCCGCGCCTTTGGGCTTTCTGGCCGCTGTCGCAGCGACCTACAGGCTCATTGCATGCCTGCAGCCAGACTCTGGACCCAGGCCACCTCCATGCAGTGCGAAATAGGCCCACAGCATATGCAGTTGACTTGCATGACAGGTCCACACCCATGCAATGCTGATATAGGCGCACTGACTCCGATGCCGTCCTCCTGTTGCTTTCGCAGTTGGCGGACGCTCGCAAGCTGGCCACCACCGACCCCTCGCTGCTGGTGTCGCCCTCCTTCGCCACCACGTACGGCGCCGCCACCAACGCGTCGGCGGAGGCGGTGGTCGTGCTGCAGCCGTCCGCAGGTGCGTGCGTGCGTGCTGGCGTCCTGACCGTCCTTGCACTTGCACTTGCTAACCCCAGTCGGTGCCGGTACCTTGCCTGTTGCCCTGGGACTCGGCCTTGTTACTTGGTAAGAAGCAACGGATTGCTGCTGCCGCCGGCAGGTGCCCATTACGTTGCGCGATCCAAGCACATGCCTTTGCGGTGGCCCTCGGCGACATGCTTGGTGCACGCTGTGCATTTTGCAGGCGCCGTGTGCAAGCAGCCGTCGCCTCCTTGCCTCTCCTTTACAGTGCGCCTTGCCACCCCCCGGTACTTGCCTGCAAGCGTCGGCTGATACAGTAGTCCTCTTACCCCTCTCTCTTGCCTTCCGCTTCCTTCCTCGCAGTCTGTCCGCCGGGCACCCCCATCTCCGCCATCTGCCCCGCCTCGCCCCCGCCCCCGCCGCCCTCTCCTCCGCCGCCCTCCGCCGACAAGAAGAAGGGCATCCCCCTCCCCATCATCATCGGCGCAGCGGTTGGCGGCGTCGCCCTCATCGCCATCCTGGTCCTCATCATCGTACTTGCCGTACGCAAGCCACGTGGGCCTCCAAAAAATGCCGTACAGCCACAGCACCCCGGGCAGCAGCAGCAGGTTATACACGGCCACCCAGCCGCCCGGCGCGGCCAGGTTGCCCCTGCGCCCTACCCCCCCAGCCCAGGGGCCCCGCAGGGCTACGCACCCTCGCCGCAGCAGCCGCAATACCCACAACACCAGTACCCACAACAGCAGTACCCACCGCAGCAGTACCCACAGCAGCAGCAACAACAGCAGTACCCGCAGGCAGGGCCGGCGGGAGGCGTGCGGGCACCTGCCGGGACCGGTGCTGGCATTGGGCCGCAAGGACCGGCGGCAGAGGGGGTTGGCGGTGGCGGTAACTACCCAGCGGCACACTTCCGTCCGCCTGGAGGGTACGACAATGCTGGGTACGGACCGGCGTCTGGGTACGGCTACCAGCCGCAGGCCCCGTACCGGCCGTATCCCTACTGAGGGGCACCGGCTTGCTTACCCGCGTGAAGTTGTGGGGACCGTCGTCCTCGCGCATGTTTGAATGCACACCGAGCGACTGCGTACATAGTACAATGAAGGATGGTGAGAGGTGATGCTGCGTGCGTCTCGGGGTCTTTCCAGTTGCTTTTATGCAGGGTCGTTCGTTGGCTGTTGTAGGTTGGGAGACCCTGGTTGTGGCCCTGAGCAAGGGTCTAGTGTTTCATGGTGGCTTAAGATAGAGTTTTGTTCCGAGTTCACCTGGCCAATGCCCCTGCCGCTTGCGGCCGGGTGCCTTGCGCGTTCTTTGATTGTGGGCTGAGCCTCGGTGCTCGTGCAGCCCCATATACGGTAGCCGCAACTATGTTTACTTCCCCGTAAGGTGGCGGTGCCGGTTTACGGTACGTGTAGGCGTCTAGCAGGTGCGCGCCCGTCCGAACGGTGCATTGGCACGCACGTCAAGGGGCTTGGTCCGGGGGGTGAGGCCATGTAGGCTTTCTGGTGTATTTTGCCAAGCTAATGACAAAAGCCGCAGCGGGCTTTCTGGTGCATACTGCAGAATGTTTTTGGCGGCCGTGCGTCGGGGTAGAGCTCTGTAGGGGCGCTGCATCTTCAATGTCCACGGCTTTACGGGGTCTAGGGCGCGGCTTTGGGTCCTTGTGACCGGCGCAGAGCTTCACCGCTTGTCGTCCTGTGCCATGGCACTGCTGCTTCGGCACACCCTTGCGTGGGGTACCACCACCGGTCTCAACATTTGTGCAGGGCTGTGCGCGTGCGCTGAGATACTGCGCATGCGCAACGGATGCACAGGCGTGCGGTTGGGAGGGCGTGTGAGCTTTGAGGCGTACCGTATAATTGGTAATACAACTGGATCGGAAGCGGACTTGCATGTTGAGGCGTGGCAGTGTCGTACGCGTGCGCCGGCACACCGATGCGGTGCTAGTGACGTGCAGAGGATGCCGCTGCTTAGGATCGATGGCCAACATGCTGGGGGTCTTCTGGACCACGGAAGGTGGGACGTGGGCGGTGGTGCGAGGGGTGGCCGTGTGCCGCTCTGTCGCGTGTGAATGGTTCGCCGAAGTCAGCCGTTAACCTGAGTGCCTGACGCAATGCCTAGCGCCACCAACATCAAGGCGCCGTGCTGTAAGGTTTCTCACCCTGGCCCGACTGGTGTAAGCAGGTGCAACTGAACCCTGCTGGCAGAGAGGAATCCTCGCATGCGCCCTGGAGCTTGGTGGCTATGGCTGGTACGGCAGTCCCTTCGTCGTCCACTTCGTTGTCCCCGAGCCGGGGCTTTGCTGCATCTGGCTGCTTGCAGCAAGAAGCCATAGCGCCCCACGCCACGTCGCAACACCTTTCCTTTGCCTTACTACACCAGCCTACTCACTACCGTAGTACACTTAGAGTCCACCCCATTCCACATGCAGCAAGGCGCTGCATCCAGCTGCATCTGATGGCATCTAACTTACATCGTGCTGTCAACAGAAGTTCGTTGCACGCACGGGTTTGTCACAGAATGGCTACAGCAGGGGATGGGCCCCTGGGCTACATCGTCATTGTGCAGGTGTCACACCGCACGTCCGCACCACTCGCGCGACGTCGCGGAAAGGCGCAACACGGCACGCTACGTCAGCGCACCGCAAAGCACGACACACCATGCAATGCACGGTAAAATCCATGCAGCCACAATTAGCTTCCAGCCCACCCGGGCTTGCCAGCAGGCAGCAAGCAATGGTGCTGTCAACAAGTACCATGGTGCCCAGCGCACGCTCGACAAATGTGAACGGTGTATTTCTGCTTTCGTACCCCTTTCAAGGAGCGCATGCCGACGCACATAACAGGCACACACGGTTACGCACAAGCAGACAGCTCCACATCACAGGACGCTTGTGCATCACCAAGAGGAGCAGGCAATCCTACGGAGGGTGTGGATGCAATCCCTCCCAATAAGTCAAAGATCAGGCGCACGAAGATAACAGATACACGAGCAAACCTGACCACGCCGGTTTCCACAAGTACCGTAGACATATAATACGTGATGGCTTCAACAAGCGTTGCACACCCACACTGGGCAAAGGTGTGCCTAGGACAGCCTGCCGACCAGGTCTCGAGCAGATCGTGCCCTTGAGTCACGTCAACATACCGCGCCCTCACACACAAGCAGTACAATCGTTCGCACGTTGCCAAGTTCACGGACCACCTGCGGCCCGATACCCCACATGCACAAGTTCAAGACCAGTACGGCCATAAGGGAGCTCGCCCAACCGGCTGGTAGCGGCAAGCCTAACGACAATTCCTTCCACGATGCAAGGCACACACGAAGCGGCGCATGCATGCGCGCACAACCGTGTCAGTGTTGACTGGTCACACCCATCCTCTAGCGTGCTATGTGTCACGTGTGCTTGCATGCGGCTCTAAAGGACAAACCCTCCATCTGCTCGCCGGCCCAGCTAACCACAGCCCAACAAAGTCAGACTCAGCATCCGCAACAGGCGCCCTGGCAGCATTGGCTGCCGCGCACCGCAGTGAAGCCTCAAGCTACAAGCAACAAATGTCAAGGCAAATGGAACATGCAGCAAGCCCACCGTGACCAAGACGGTCCCTCCTGCATGGCCCCCTTCCTGCGTTATGCCCCATCCTGGCTGCTCCCCGAGGCAACGGCCCGCTCGCCCGCCCGCCCAGCAGCTGTCGTCCACAGCAACTGACGGCAGCGCGCACTACAGTTGTACCCAACACCGACATCCAACGCCCAAGCGAATTCGTGCAGCCTTCTGCTTGGTATGAGCCCACCCTGCTGCTGCTGGGATGCCATGCGCACTTGTCAATTGTCAACGTCACTAGTGCCAGTACCCTGTGGGGCCTTGCGGCCCGAATGAAATATTAGCCCCACAACCCACGCTGCCGCGCTCACCAGCGCTCCTGTATCGATATCCTTCCCACCCCAGCAGCAGCCGCTTCACCGCTGCATCGCCGCCACACTCCAGACGCAATGAAGTCCTCGCTTTAGAAACAGGCGCTGCGGCTGCATGCCGGAAAGCCAATCCCACAAAAAGCATAGCGCACCACCGACAGCTGCAGGCCCTGCTGATCCAGCTCCTCCTGCTCCGCCCTACCTCTCCTTATGCTGCGTTTCCTCATTAGCCGCACAGCCCCTTCTTCTTGTTCATGAGCGCCTTGAGGTCCTTGAGGTCCCGCTCCATGCCCATCAGCTGCTGCTCCAGCTCCTCCACGCGCGCGCTCTTGGTCCGGAGCTGCCCCTCCAGCTCGCCCAGACGCTTGGTCAGCTCGGCCAGCCTATCGTGGCGGAGGCGGCAAAAGGTAAGACTCAGATTGTGGACCCTACCCCTTGCGCCCGCCTAGCCCTGGGCCATAGCCTTAATGACTACTACAAGCGTTAACCTCGGGCATACGAAACGGCTTTCCACTCTACATGCCGGCCCGCCCTCCATGGCAATCCCTAGCCGCCGCGTCGCCTTACGGCCTTGGACCGCATCACCCCCACGACACCCCACCCGACCCCTTTGTAACCAAGGCACCCCTGGGCCCCCGCCCTCCCGCCCTCCTCCCCCGCCCGCCCGTGCACCCACTTGCTCTCCGCCGCCTTTGTCTTCTCCCGCTCCGCGCTGACGGCCGCGTCCATCTGCGCACGCAGCTCGTCCGCCTGCTTCTGGGCCTCGGCCAGCTGGGCGGACGCCTCGCCGATCTGCGCGACAGAAGAGGGGCGAGGAACACGGACTGTTTACTTCATTGCTGCACGGCGGAAGCGCCCACAGGTGTCTCTGGCCCACATGCATATGCATCAGTTAAAGCCCCACGGACCCTCTGTCCTCCCCCGGCCCTTCCTACCCGCCCCTTCTCCGCCACCACCACCTCTGCACCCTCCACACAGACCCCGCGCCCCCGCCCTCACCATCCCATACACATCCTCCAACACCCGCCCCACCTTCTTCTCCTCCTGGCTCTGCTCCTCCTTGAGCATCCGCAGCAGCTCCGCCACCTTGGCCTCCAGCTCCCCCACCCGCGACTTGGCCTCCTCAAACGCCCTCCTCCGCGCCTCCTCCTCACCCTCCACCAGCCGCGCGCACGCCTCCATCGCCGCCACACCGCCCGCCACGTCCTCCGCCGCCGCCGCCGCCTCCTCCACCGCCTGCTCCCTCGCCTCCTTGAGCGAAGCCCACACCGCCGCCTCCCACTGCGCCTTGAGGTGCTCCCCCAAAGCCCTATCCGCCGCCACCGCCACCGCCGCCGCCGCCGCTTCGTCGCCGAACGCCTCGTCGAGCACGGCCCGCAGCGCCGCCGCCGCCTCGTCCTCCGCCGCCGCCTTCTGCGCCGCCGCCTTCTCCGCCATGAGCTCGCTGATGGTGTTTTCGCGCTGCACCAGCAGGTGCTCAAGCTCGGCGATGCGCGCGGCGTTCTGCGCCTTGAGCTCCTCCGCCGCCGCCAGCGCCTTCTTCAGCTCGTCAATGGTGTCCGCCAGCGTGCCTGGGAGGGGCAGCGGACGGGGAATGGTGAGTGGGGCAGGAGGGGCGTGGGTAATAGGTTGCGTGCCTGAAGGGGTGTGGAAGCGGGAGGGCAGCGGGGAGGCAGGCGGGGCTGAATTAGTGGATCACTCGTGCGTGTGCATTACTAGTGCGGAACACGATGAAGACGGGAGCCTGTGCGGCTCCCATTTGCAGCCCGGCGCGTAACTTCAGTTGCAGGCAGCCCCATCGGCCGTTCGTCCGTCCCTTCCCCCTCTGCCAGTTCTCTTCGCTCACCTGTGTCCGAGTTGAGCTTTTCGTTGGCCTCCGCCAGCTGCTGCTGCAGCAGCGCAATCTTGTTACTGAGCTCGCCCACCTGCGGGTGAGGTGAGGGGGAGCGGCGAGCAGGACGTGATACATGAAGACCAGGGAGGATGCCACTGGGGCCCCGAAGCAGTGGCCGCAGGAGTCCGTGCACTGCAAGCCAAACGCCGCCGCCCCACAGCCACAGCCGCACCCGCACAACGCACACCCAAGGTACACACCCTTAACACACGTGCCCCACCTGGAACTCCAGGTGCCCCTCCAGCTCTGCCGCCTTGCGCCGCAGCCGCTCGTTCTCCTCCTGCACCTCCGCTAGCTGCTTCTGCAGCCCGGACGTCACCGCGGCGGCCTGGCAGGGGACAGATGAGGCCGTCAGGGCGGCATGCCAAGAGCCAGAACCATGTGGACGGGAGAGTGCAGGACGCACCCCACACGCACGTGGGGCTTTCAGACAGCATGCTGCAGCCGCCCTCAGCAGGCGTCCGCTCTCAGTTCCCTCCCGCCGTCACCCCTCCAGGGCTACGCGCACCCATTCACCATCATCCCATCCTGGCGCCCCCTGCTCCTCCCATTACCTCCGCGCACCTGTGTACGGCGGTACGACAGCTCGCCCTCCAGCCGTCCAACCAGGTGGTCCCGCTCAGCCTGGGAGCGGGAAAGCAAGCACGGTTTCGACTTTTTAAATTCACACAGCTCAAAACGACCGATGGGATGCAGGTGCATAGCTGATTCATGATGGCCTGCACGCGGAATAGAATCACGCCGGGGAGTGCCCAATCAGGTGCACGCGAGCTGGCCACGGAGTGCTGTGGCTAAATGTACAGCACAACAGTGCGTCGGCCCCCCCCCCACCTGCAGCTTGGCCAGCTTCTCCTTGAGCTCCGCCACCAGCGCCTCCGCCTCCGCGGGCGTGAGGCCGGCCGTGGCGCCGCCCCCCGCGCTCAGCTTGTTGTCCAGGGCGCGGCTGTCGTCCAGAACCTGGGCGGGGCAGCGAAGGAGGGAAGAATGAACAACTTGAAGCCACCATACATCGTTAGATACATGGTTGTGGTTGGAGGCGGGTTCAGAGGCCCCACCGCCGCGGGCTTTTTCTTGCTCAGCCAGCCTCAGCCCCCACCGAACGATCGTTCCCCCCCGCCGCCCCACCGTTCGCTCCAAAGCCGCCCATGCCCTAGAGCCCCCATACCCCATGCCCACCCCCACCCCCCACCTTGAGCATCTTCGCCTTGAAGGGGTTGATGCGCACCCCGCCCCTGCCCCCCGCGCCCTCGTCGTCGTCCATGCCGTCCAGACCGCCCTGCCCCAGCAGCTTGGCCAGCACCGCCTCCAGCCGCCGCTTGTTGACCAGCAGCATTTGCTGCGTGGGGGGAGCGACGTAGGGGCACCGTACAGGTTTGGCGGCAAATGGGAGGGTACATGCGAGAGTAAGCGGCATGCCCAGTCCTTACGATGTGCCTCAGAACGATCCATTGCCTGTCCGCCTGCCGGCCCGCGCCGGGTGGCTGCACCGCAGCTCCCTGTTTAAGCTCCGCTGCTGCGGTGGCGTTGTCCGCTCGCTTATAACCGCCGCATCCTCGCTTTCTTCATGTCCCCAGGGCTGTGAGCCCGCCCGGACACGGCCCTGGCCCTTCCCCTGACGCTCCCCGCCCGGCAGTTGCTCACAGCGCTCCCATCCCCTCGTAGCAACACCCTAGGGCGGTACGCCCCCGCAACCTTTTTCCCAACCCCCAGAGCACACAGCACGACGTCGTTCCCCCGTCGTGCTGTTGTACCACGTTAAGCGGTGCCGTGCCGGCCCACCTTGTCGTTGAGCAGCGCGTTGCGCTCCCGCTTGAGCAGCATCACGTTGTCAGCCAGCGTCTCCGGCTCCTTGGCGAACGCAAGCGCCTGCACGTGCGTCACGTGCTCCCGCACCTCCTTGACAGCTGCAAATTGAGGGGGGGGGTCGGAAAGGACGTGTGATTACGAGGCATTGTTGCAGACTGGTGTTGGTGGTCGGGGCTGCCCTGGAGCGTCAAATGTAAGGCGCTCGACCACTGACCGCGGCAAAAATAATACAGTGTGGGTAATTGGATGGCTGGCGTTGGTTTAGAAGGGCGGCTAACGCCATGTGGGTAAGGCCTGTGGCGACCCGCACCCTAGTGCCGCTCGGCTGCAACAGACGCGGGCTGACCGTATGGGTCAGGCCTTTCAATGGCGCACGTTGCGCCATCAATGGACGGAGCGCACCAGGCGTGTGCAGTTGTGATGTGATAGCATGTTCTGCTGTGGTGCACGATGGCTGGGGCGTGTGAGCGTTCACAGACGCACGCGCGCGTGTCAGCACGCAGCCCGTGCCCCAGACAGGTACATCACAGCCAGGCAACCCTAGCTGGTTGACTTACTCTCTGGTCGCCCATGTCTGATTTTATCATCCACTTGTACCCTGCAACGTGAAGTGTGGGACAGCATCGTGCGGGGACGGGTGAGCGCACACTAGTCGATGGCACAATTTGCTGCAAAAGGACACTGGTAGCCCGCACAGTGAAGATACTTTTATCAGCAGGAACTTGCGTAAGTTACTGATGCAACTAGGGTCGGTCGCGCTGTGCGCACGCCAATGTAATGCGGAGGGCGCAAACTGCTCCTGAGCTTTAAGGTGTTGCGTGCCTGTGCTCCCCGAGAGTCATGTCCTCATGTTACCTGTAAGATGATGTTAGTCCAACCATCGCGCTGGTTGGCCGGTTGCCTCCGTTCTTTTCGACTGAGGGAAGCCGCTGCATTTGCTGTCCATTTGGATGCGTTGCGTGGCCAGGAGCGGCGTTTCCATGTATATTTAGTAGGCCCTGAGAGTTTGAGTGGGTTGGGAGCACCCCTGGTAGTGTTCCATTCTCTCGGTTTCCTGGCGCGCTGCTGCGGTAGCGCGGCTGCGCCTCACGCCCGTTCCTCGACATACTACTGCTTGGTACCAGTGTGTATGGAGAAGAGGAGCTGCGGAAGGGGGGTGCGTTCGCCAGGTGCGGGGCTTCTGGCGGTGCAGGAGAGACGACTTGCGGCATTCAGCGCACAAAGCGCTTTCTGCTTGGCGATCGCACTGACTGCGGTCCCAGTCTCGTGACTGCCCTCTAAGGGATACCGCCGACTGTAAGCCCCAGAGCTTCTGCCTCCTTCTGCTCCTTTTGGCTCCGGCTGGAACTTGCCGCCTATTACTAGACTGCGCCGATAGTTTGTTGCATGTTTTCAAAGGCGACTCTGGCAGCACTAACAGGGGTATCTGTGGCGACTAAAGACAGGTGTCGTCTTTTGATGTAAGCACACTTTTCCTGCAACGTGCAAGTCCTTCGTTACGCGTATGCCAGTAGGACTGCTATGTGATCAAACTTCTTCGGGTGCTCGGAGCACACGCAAGGAGCGAGGCGAGAGCCCTGTGGGTCCTTCGAATGCCTTCCTTATCAGTTCCGTACGTTACAAATGCGGAGCTGCGCGCAGTAACCTTACAAATGCGAGCAGGGCGGAGTTGCAGGACAGCAGAAGCGCTAGAAATTTAGTTGAACATTATCCATATGCGCAGGATAGCGCCGCATCTCAGCTGTAAGCGCACCCTACCCTGTGTCCCTACCCGGATGTTGTGACACGCACAGCTTGGACAAAGCGGGCCGCATACCAGCGAACAGCATAGAGGCAAATACAATTGACACAGCTGTTACAACGTCGGTGGTTCTGAGCCAAGGGGCCTCCCTTGCCCTTACGACTGGCCTGGCGTGGCCTGGCGCCAGGGCTGTCGTCTGTGGACCTACCTGCTTAGCACCGCCCCATGACATTTGCAAACCCTAGGACAGGCCTCTCACACGCAAATCATAACCGATGCAGGGAGTCCAACCCTCATGGTAAAGCGGTAGTCCAGCACAGCTGAACCCGAAACGTCCGCCCAATAGAACCCCGTCCGCACCAATGGAACCCCGGGTCCGCAGCAAGCTCCGCAGCGACCAAAACCCGCATACACAGGAGCAATCGTGGAAACACCCAGAGTGTGTTTGATGCAACCACGGGTTTGTTGTAGACGCCATAGTCCCGCATGGATCCGCATGGGCTTGACTTCAACACCCAACCCCCCGACTTGACCGTGGCGCCAGAAGGTCGACACCTGCTTGCCCCCTTAGGAGGCATCGGCCCGAGCTCCTCCCGCGCTATCACGTGCTACGATTGCTTGTCCTCGCCGTCTCCGCCTCCGTACTGCCGTTCGTACTCGTCCCAGTCGTACGGCATGTAGCCCTTGGACCCCTTGCCGCCGTACACGGCCGCACCCCCTCCCAGCCCCAGCAGCGCAGGCGGGGGTGCGTCCACGTGTATGGGCCCAGCGCTCCAGGCCGCCAGCAGCGCGTTTGCGTCGTCCTCGTTCCGCACGGTGTGCACCCGTTCAAACCCCTCAGCCGTGGTGGGCGGCTGCAGGCGCGCGGCGAAGGAGTCTACGATGCGGCCGCCTCGACCTGCAGTGCACAAGCACAGTTGCAATGCGACACCGTCATAATCAAGGTTACCTAGCGGCATGGCCCGCGGTGACGAACCCACATTGCATAGCTGTGTGCGCACCGCAGCAGCAAATCAGCGTTTCAAAGGCTTGGTCACCCAAGAGTTCAGCTGGTGATTACACCCCCAGCACGGTTTCTCGCGTTTTACGCGTACCCCCAGCACGGGGTACCAAGCGGTAGGACCGCAGGCGCACCTTGCGGGATGGTGGGGTGGTCGGGCCGTGCCGCCACGCGTGCCTTGCACGTGGCTACGTCCACGTCAAAGAACACGGCCACGATACCTGTGCAGGCACCAACAGATAAAGCAAGGGGTCACGCAATGTGTCGGGACAGTAGGATCAGAACACGGTAGACGGCCAGCGGCATGGCGTTGCACCGCTGCCCCCACCTGGCAGACACACTAGTTGTCGGCCTGTGCCTACGACTCGTGCTGTGTATGTATGGATCTCCAGTTCTGGTCCCCTTCCAGAGCCCAGCCCCGTCCCACTCGGGAAACAGATTTGGTCCCGGCAATCAAGGACACGGGGTTTCCCACCCGTCTCGCTGTACGGGTAGGAGCAACCAGCTCCGTGAAAGGATAGGCCACGACGAGCGGGCCTTCAGTTCTCCTACCACAGCCTGGTCCCACCCCCACATAGCTTCTCGCCAAGACGCATCCACAGGCAAAGACACCACGGCACCTCTGTGGACGCCATACCGCACTACCATATCCCCCGTACCGTTCCCCATCGCCTCTCCATCCCACGCAGTCCCCGCCGCCCCCTCAGCGCTCACCCCTGTCCCGCTTGCCCACCAGCCCCAGCGCCAGCCACGCCTTGCGGTCCGCCGCGTCGGGGCTGCACCTGTCCAGCACCACGTGCCTGCCGGCCCCCGCGCCCGTGCCACGCAGCATGGCGGCGCCGAACGCCGCCTCAGCCGCGCCGCGGTTGCCGCAGTCGTCCTGGCACACGCGCGTCCACCTGCGTGGGGCCGGATGGGCGAGTAGGGGCCAGGATGCTTGGATGGGTAAGCAGGCAGCAACGCATCGTCCAGACTAAAGCCGGAGACCATCTGCCAAAGCGCATAACGAGCACGTGAACGCGTTGTCACATTGGATGGTACAGCCTGTGCAACGCATTTACGGGTCCACATCACCATACACACTCACCAGCCGGTGGCCTCCAGGGCGCGTGCGAAGGTGCTCTTGCCGCTGCCCGGCAGCCCCACCAGCATGACAAGGCGGGGGGCGTTGCGTGGCGGGGGGCCGGAGGGCCGCCCTGCAGGCCGCCCCTGCCGCTGCTGCCGCTGCCCCTGTTCCGGCCCCTGTTGACCGCCCGACTCCTGCGCGCGGCTCTGACCTGCTGCCTGCTGCCCCTCCTGGACATCAGCCGCACCCGCCTTTGGAGCAATGTCCTCCCCCAGTCGCTCCTGTTGCTGCACCGTGCGCAGGCCCTCCCTCACACCAGGGCCAACCGAAGACGCATTCGCTGCCACCGCACTTGGCCCGGTCACGACTCCCTCCGCTGCTGCCCTCCCGCTCGGCCGTCCAGCCTGCTGCTGCTCTTGCATCCTTTGCTGCTCTTCCGGCTCGGGTACCAGCGCATCCACCTCTTGTGACACGCACACTGCCGGTGGCGGCTGCGGCGACACGGCCGCCCGCCGCCACGTGCGCCGCCACGTGTCATCCGTCTGCACGTGGCCCTGCCGTACGTACTTGGCCACGCAGTGCGGGAAGCGCGCCGCGGGTATGGCGGGCTCCAGGGTGCGCACCACAAAGCCCTCACGGGGGGAGGCGCCGTCCAGGGCCGACGGCTGCTGCATGAGGCCGTGCAGCAGGGCCTCCAGCTCCGACAGCGAGGAAACCGTCACACCTGCACGGCATTACACAGCATACTCAAGATACATATGCCATCCGTTCTGGCCAGAATCACTCTGCGTTGAACATGGAAGGTATGGGGGGTAGTGTGCCATTTTGCAATGATAAGACAGGGGCTTGTTCCTTGCCGTCCACCCGTCAGGCAGGCAACAAACAGGTCTGGAAGGCAGGGCCTTTGATGGTTGGCGCGGTTGTCCAACTCACCCCTGCGCAGCACGGGCACCGTGTGTAGGCCCAGCTGCTGCGCCCATGCCTCCACCTCTGGCCAGCTGCACCACACCTGTGGGTTAGCATGCGGTGGTGACACAATAATGCACCTTTGGCCTGTACCCCTAAGCCGGCTGTGGTATCCTCGTGTATTAACAGGAAGAGGCTGCCATAGGCTTCGGTAGCTAACCGCTAAACTCCCCTGCTGTCGTACCTGGGCCTTGCTGTCCCAGACGCCGAAGAGGAAGAAGTACGACGGTACGGACTCGTACGCGATGGAGTGTACGGCTGTCATGTTCTCGCCTGCAAGAACAGGCAAGCAAAGCAGACCGACGGTAAGCACAGCGCCCGGGCTGCAACCTCCAAGCCACGAGCATCGAGAGAGCTGCTTTATCAAACTGCGACGACCACGTCCGGTCCCAACGGCTGCCCTTACGCTGACGTTCGAAGTCGCTGCACAGATGCAAGGGACACAGCACGTGCATTCCAGAGGCAAGGCACAGAGTCCTGGGCAGACCTACCCTGCGACAACAACAAAGCTCGTCCAAAGACGCACCGAATAGCGCGATGTGCTCCGGGACCTCGCCGGCCAGCTGCTCCGCCGCCAGCTGCTTGACGGGGCCGAAGCTGGCGTGCGTGGCGTGGTGCTTGTGCGTGCGCGCAAAGACGGCCAGGCCGCCGCCGCTGCCGTCCGGCGCGTTTGCGATGCAGCAGTTGCCGCCATCCAGCTTTTCCGTGGTGACCTGCAGGACGGCAGTACGACGGTACGGCAGCTGTTGGTGCCTGGGATGGGCTGCAGCATTCACACCCATGAAGCATGAGGCGAACCTACGTGACTCAGCCGACAGCAAGGACACCCTTCCAGGACCCCCGGACACTCACCAGCGGCACACCCAGCAGCGCCGAGCAGCCTCGCGCATCCAGCTGTGTGTCGCCCTCCGCCACCTGGGGGCTGAAGGGCAGGTGCGGCGTGGAGGGGTAGCCGCCAGGAGTGCATCCACTCCCGCTGCCACCACCATCACCGTCGCTGCCGCCAGCAGCGGCCGAGGCGGCGCTGCTACCTGCGGCCCTTGCGTTGCCCGCTGCAGGCGCCGCGGCTGAAGTGCCGGCGGCAGCACAACCAACTGTTCGCCCAGTTGCACTTGCGCCGCGGCCAGCACGGTCGCTTCCTTGGAGCCTACCCCTCCGCGGCTGCTGCTGCTGCTGCTGCTGCTGCACCGGCACGCGCTGCGCACCATGATGCTGCAGGCCACGCTGCTGTGGCTGCTGCCGTTGGTCTGGGCGCACCTGCTGCTGTAGCTGTTCCTGCTGCTCATGCGGCTGCTGCTCCTGCTGCTGCTCCAGCTTCTGCTGCTGGTCGTACCTCCTCCACAGCTCATCACCGTAGCGCCCCACAAAGCGCCGCTGCTGCTCCGTCTCGATGCTGCCGGGCCGCAGCGAGCGGATCAGCCGTACGGCAGCATCCGCCGACATGGCGGGCTCACCAACCGCCGTACGGCACCCGGGTTCCGGAGCGGCCACCCCGTGCTTGCATAGGTAGCACGCCAGAACGGTGCCCGCCCTGCCCTTCCCACCCCCGCAGTGCACCAGCACGGCCCGGGCCCTGTTGGCCGCCTGCTGCCCTGCACCCTCCCTAGCCTGCTGCCCTTCGTGCTGCTGCTGTTGCTGTTGCTGTTGCCGTCCAAGACCAACTCCCAGAATGTACTGCTCCATGGCGGCCAAGATGTCGTCCATCTGTCGTACAGACGGCGGCTCGTAGTTGGTCACCGGTACGAACAGGTTGGCGACGCCAACCGCCGGGTCGAACCAGGCGGGCGGCAGCGGGTCCTCCTCCGTGAGGGTTACGACCAGCCGCACGCCCAGCGCCGCCAGTGCGCGGATCTGTACGGCGCATGGTACGGCAGCCGGAGGACGTTTAGTCGGCGCGGCAATGGTGACTACGCACCCGCGCCCAGAACCGAAACATGAGTAGCAAGACGTGCTTATTCAGAGTGCTGTGGCTCACGCGTTGACGTGGTCGCACATCAGGCAGCAACACGCTTCAGGGCAGATTGAGAGCATGCCTGCAGCATCACCTCCCATGCGCCCGCCCCCGTATGCGTTTCGTCCCATGAGCCCACACGCACCCCCACGCACCCCTCCGCACCTGCTCCGGCCGCTTGGGTGTGCTGCTGCCCATGAGCACACCCTCCACCACCCAGCTGGTGTTGCGCATCAGCGTCACCTCCTCACCGCCCGCCGCAGCCCCCGAGCCTGCACCCGCCGCCGTCGCCCTGCCCCCCTGCGCCGCTGCTGCTGCCGGCAGCCGCACCACCGCCCTCTCCCTGGGGTCCAGCGGTCCGGCAGAGACGCCGCTCGTCGGCCCTGCTAGCGCTGCAGCACCGCCGGCTCCCTGTTGTGGCGTAACGGCACCGGTCGGCAGTGCAGGTGTGGAGGTAGGTGCTGCTGCTGGTGCTGCACGCAGTTTTCGTTCGCACGCCTGAGCTGCCTTGGCCAGGGCCTGCTGGTCCAGCAAAGGACCCCCGGAGGCCAGCAGGGCGGGCAGCAGCAGGGACACCGAGTCGCCACCGCGGGGGCTGGCGTCAGGGGTGGCCGAGCGCAGGCCGCCCTCAAACCAGCGCCTACGCACAATGGCAACGGTGTTGACAGGTGAGCACCGGCATGGCGGCAACGAGATTAGCAACGGACGGACGCGCAACGGGGAGAGCAGCAACATGAACATTGTACGGCCTTCCTTGCACAGCACGTCTTGCGCTCCAAACGCACCTGTAGGCTCCGGCAGCGCGCCTGAACGCCCCAGCAGCCTCCTCGTAACGCTCCCGCTGCGCCAGCGCCTTGCCGCCCAACAGCCCTGCGACAGCCTCCAGCAGCCCCCCTACTGCCGCCACCCCTGTCCCTGCGGGAAGCACGCCATCGCCGCCAGCCGCATCCGTAGCTGGCGTTACGAGCGTGCCCGCCGCCACCAGCGCGTGCCGTACATGCTCGTCCACCTCGTGCATCTCGCAGTTGCGGCCCGCCAGGCGTGCCAGTGCCACGTGTGCGCAGCCACGCACCCAATGCAGGTCACGGACCAGAGGGCCCTGACGTGACGCTGCCGCTGTGCTGCCAGCAGCTGCAGGAGCAGCAGCAGCAGCACCTGCGTTGCTGGTACGAGCTCGATCCAGCCGGCCTTGCCCACTGCCCTTCCGGCCGTGCGTGCATACCCCCGATGGCTGACTTGTCCCAGTGCCGGCAGTGCCAGTGGCAGCCTCGTCAATCCAGGCGAGGGCCAGCTGCAGCATCGCGCGCAGTGCGTCCATGACTTCGGGGGAACAGGGCACGGGGGAGCTAGATGCAGCGGGGGTGCCAGCTTGCACGGTAGAGCTGCCAGTCGCGGTACTGGTGGCGGTGCCGGTGGTGCTGGGCGCGGGGGCCATCCCCTGCATGGCGTGTGCAACCAGCACAGCGGCCTGCTGCACCCTCGTCACGTGGAGTCCTGTTGAGATGGTGGCGGCAGCAGCAAAGGCAACGGCAACACAGCGTCAGTAGTGTGCCAGCAGGGGCGTGAAGGGCTTAGCCCTCTGTAACTGGGGAAGAGCAGCAGGTTGCCGACAGATCGCTGTCCGCGCTTGGTTCGTAGCAGTGTACAAAACAACCTGTGGCACACAGCTGTGACACGTCGCACCTGCATCAACCACGCAATTTGCCAGCTGCTGTACGGCCTGCCCATTCAGGAGCGCCCCGCTGGCTCTGCCGCCGTCCGCCGCCAGGGGCGCCAGCGTGGACAGACCCTTGGGTCGGTCGTGCACGTCCTGCACAGGAGGGAAAGCAAGCACACGCAATGCGCATTCATCGTCAGTGTACAACAAAAATGGTTTAATGCTGGGAAACAATGAACAGAGAGGTGGGCTATGACGTTAGTCCTAGTTTTTGATGGAAAGCCGCGCGTGCCAGCGTGCTACTACGCGCGGCAGTCGGGAGGGCAACAACGACCGCCCGTGAACCCCACCCGAGGCGCTGGCTCCCTGCCCGCCAACTCACCGCGCGGTCAAAGCCCAGCGTAATGTGGAAGTGGTGCTGCCTGGCGCCCAGACCCAGGGCGGCACGTGCCGCCTGGCCCGCGGGCCACGCCACCACCAGGTACAGCGCTGTGTCGGGGGCGCCGTGGGAGTGTGTGGAGGTGGAGGGGCCGGAGGTGGAGGCGGGGGCGCGGGCGCGGCCAAGGCCCAGGGGTAGCCAACAGGTGAGGCCGTGCGGCAGCAGCTGCGGGCAGCGGCATGGGGACAGGGGCATGGGTTTAAGGGTTGGTCCGCACAGCGGGGTCCAGTGGACAGGTGCCGTAGTGTTGCACGCGGTCGGCCGGAGGGAGTGTGCTGGGGACTGCCACACCGGGCAGCGCCTACCTGCTGCGCAAGTGTGTTGAGGATTTGGTCGTTGCTTACGCCACGAGCCCGCAGCTGGTCCATCTCGGGAGGAGTGACAAGGGTGAGATGGTGGTGGCCGGAGGGGCCGTCTCGGGCCAGCCTGTAAGGAAAGCAACATGTGGTGCGAGCACTCGCTTTTGATCAGCACAGGGGGGCTTTAGGCGACATTGGCCACTTGCTTGCAGTGCGCTACTATCCATGGCAGCAGCTGAAGCAGCGGGGGGCCCGGAAACCTGCAACCAGCACACCGGGGTGCTCCGCAGCCAGCCCGCACCTGTTTGCAATGTACGCATCCGGCACAGCCCCCGGCAGGTTCAGGGCCCACCGCGCTGCCTTGTCCACCGCCTTGCCCACCAGGGCAACGTACTGCCCGCCGCAACACAGCTGCAGCTGCACGGCGTTGGGGCAATCAGGGGCCACCAGGTCTTCCCAGCTCCACTTCTTCAGCATCGACACGGACTCCCCAGCTGCAGATGCAGCTTGTTTCACAGCTTCCTGGTCCTGCTCCTCCTGCCGAACCGCCTGGTCCTGGGGTGCAGTCGCTTGCTCGTCCACCTTGTCGTACGGCTCATTGCTGTCGTACAGGCGGTCGGGCCACAGGTCGGGCCGTACGCGGTTCCACTCAGTGGCGCGGCGTGTCCAGTGGGCGCCGCCGCCGGGCCCCTCGTCGCCCTCAATCGCCTGCGCATGCCGTGACGCACCAGCCGGCAGCACACATTTTGACCCGTCTTAAGCAAAGACAGCACACGGTGCAGCACACACTGCAAGGACCCGCGTGAGCGCACCGTGACTTCCCATTTGCAACCCGTATTGCAACACGCTCTGTTTGTGGACGCCCGTTGAAGCGCATGTGCGCACTTGTAGCGTCCTACCTGCAGGCCCACCATCCTTAAGCCAGGTGCGCGGACCTGTGCTCACAGCTTTGCTACACGCGATCGTGCTACAACCAGTCAGGCACTGTTACTGTACGACACGACACTGTACGGCAGACCCGCATCCAGCACACACACCTGGATGAAGGCCGGGTGCACCAGCTTGGCCCTCGCCTCCAGCCACTGCCCGTCCGCGCTCTCCAGCCTCAGGTACACACCCTCTGCGCGCGTGCCGGCCTCCGCAGGCGCCGCCCCGGCCTCCGCCACAGCCGGGCCCCGCCCCGCCCGGCCCACGCACAGGCCGGTGGTCAGGCCCATGACGGTACGGCACAGCTCGTCCAGGCCCGCCTTGGCCGCGTAAGTGCGGCCGGGGGCTGGGACCAGGCTGGGCACGGTGTGCAGCCGTGTGCTTTGCAGCATCGCGTTGCGGCGGGAGCTGTATAACAACAAATGAAGGGCACAACGCAAGAGAGCGGCTTTGCGAATAATAATAAGCTGAGGCGATAGAAGGAAGCGGGGAGCTTGTTCGGGCAGTCGGTCAGAGTCGGTTGAGCATTACCGTAGTGAGGGTGAGCTGGTGGCCCGGAGGGGTGGTAAGGGTGTGCCCTTCTACTCGCCCACCTGGAGAGAAACCGGCCCTCCTTGGCGTCGTACACGTCGTACGCCAGGAACCAGTCCGGCAGAGCGTCGTACGGCACAGTGTGGCGGGCGGCGCACCACTCGCCGTACAGGATGTAGCGTGTGCCTGGGTGCGGTTGGGGCATGGCGTGCACACGTGTCGGTGTTCAGAACAACTGAAGGAGCAGGTTGCCCGGTGTGGGAACAGGTCGAGGCCGCAAAGGTTGAAGCACGTGTAGTGCAGTGCCTGAGCTGCAAGCCGTACTTGAACCCTGTTACGCCCGAGATGAACGTAAAGCCATACAGCTGGACACCTGCCATGAGGCAGCTTTCATGCAAGGCCGCGAAACCCCTCAGCACCCACTCGTCAGGAGAGCCTTCTGCTCGTTAGCAACAGCAACCTACCCAACACGGCACGCAGATCTTCCTGGTGCGTCTCCAGCCACGCTTGCAGCTTTGCAAACTGGGCCTCGGAGTCGGGCGTGACCCAGCGACCACGCTTCTGGCAGCGCGCAGGGCCGTGCGCAGTCGCAAACGATATGCCCAGGTTCGCTCCGTCGACCTTCTCCTCTGCGTGGAACCATGACAGCAGTTACATGTCATCAGTTACATGTCATCGGGTGACTTTGGTGTTGCGACATGGCCAAGGTTAGGTTTATGTAGTGTAACGGAGTAGCACAGCTGAGCTCTCAGGCGCGTGGGCGTAGACACGTGTGCATGTGCACTGCACTCCACCCATGTTACGCGCGAGCACACGCAACACAATCAGTCCGTCGACTGGTCATCTACGCAAGACACGACAGTCACGCTCTACGTACCAACAATCACTCGGCCGCGCGCAAGGAAGCGCATGGCTCCCTGGTTGTCCATAACTGCATCATCGCCGGTCGCCCCTCCCAAATTGGTCAAGTGCGGTGTTTTGGGAAACTTGATCAGCTGGCCGTGGGCCTCTTGCGCCATTCTTGCGCTGACCCGACGCGACCTTTGAGTGTCGGAGGTCGCTGTACAAGCAGCAAAGCAGAGGCAGTCGAATTGGGTATGTGTTTACTCTGGTTGGGACAGTATGATGTCCCTTGGGCGGGCTGGGTTTTTTATGTACCGCAGCTTGGTGCCGCGGGAGCGCGGGTATGGCCTCGCAGAAGTCACCCCGGCCCTGGCAGGCCGCGACTGCTTGCAGTGCCGCATCGGCCAAGAAAGGGGTCAATGCTGACAGGACAAATCTGTTGTGGTGAAATCGGTATGGGTGTTTTCCTCTGCGATTTGCAAGCAGTTAAATCAGGGGAGTCCTTGTGTTGCCTTCTGCGGAGGCAGCAGGGGAGGGACCACTGCTGCCGGTTCCGCTCGGGGTCCCACCAGACCTGGACATTGCACTCAGTAACCAGAAGCGCTTGATGATAGTCATACGGTCAGGGTAAGCACGGCAGGCGCCTCTCCATGCACATGCCAGGGCGGTCCCCTGGGTGTTCCCCAGGCGTTGCTCCGGTGTTCCAGAGGCCTACCTGCGGTGCCTCGCACGGCATCAGACTGTCATTCCCCACGTTAAGCCATGCATTTCCACGGATTCCATGCATGTTTCGGAGGGAGTCAGCCCCTGAACATGCTCGGAGTGGCATGAGCACGGGGTGCCAGCGGGGTGCCATGGCACCTGCATGGCACCTTGGTGCCCCCTGCTAGCACAGGACCTCTGCCTTGGGCGCATGGAACCGCTCCGTAGGCTTAAGCTATGCCACTAGATATTTAGCCTCAGAGTTACTTGCTACATCTATCCTAACCCAAGATAGACTCGGGACACACGAGCAATTCCCTCGCTTGCCAGTAGGGCGTAACCGGCACTATCGCTGTTACCATATGGCCACCGCGCGACAAAGACTATTGAAGGTGAACACATTGGTAACTTCAACTAAGGGTTTCAGGTCACGGACCGATTTCCTCTCGTGCTCAGCTGTACGCCTTCGTGGGGCGCGCAGGAGTATAAGGAGGCTGTGAGAGCAAAACCAGAAGATACAGGCATAACACTTGTGCCGAACGAGACCAACCTTTTTGCGTGGAAGGCCTTCCTTCGGGTGCGTTCCGGGCCCATGACTGTTACACCCGCTCTTTACCAGCCCCTTCCGCGTACCCATGCATGCTTAGTCAACTCGACACCATGCTGTACAGGGCCCCAAAGACACGCCTTTCGAGGGAGGGAACTTTGAGCTCACGATAAACGTCCCGGAGCAGTATCCGCTGCAGCCCCCAGCCGTGCGGTTCCGCACCCGCATCTTCCACCCCAATGTTCACTTCAAGGTGCGCCCTGCACTCGACGCACTGCTGGGTGCTTCTAAGTTGCCGCAGTCGGCGGGCGTGCCTTGCAGCCGTCAACGAGGGGGCTACTGCACGTCCCCTTGTGACGGGAGCGACCCAAGGGACGGTGTGCAGCTGTGACCATCCCTTACCAACGCCGTCCTTACCCTCATGCCCTCATACCCGCGATCCACTTGTTCCTCTTTCGTTCTCTTCACCTACGCCTGTATGCTCGCTCACCATCCCCTTCCACGGCCGGCCTATCACCTTTCAGCCCCCTAGGGCTCACCCTGCCAATACCTGTAGACGGTGGCCCCTCACGCCTCGCATCAGAAGCTCACGCTACGGTCAGTGCTACAACATCCTGCTCACCTTTGTTCCGCCCCTATCTCCTTATGTATGATATAATCCTGTAGTCCGGCGAGATCTGCCTGGACATCCTTAAGAACGCGTGGAGCCCCGCCTGGACGCTGCATTCGGTGTGCCAGGCCATCCAGGCGCTCATGACGGACCCCGCGCCGGACAGCCCGCTCAACTGCGACGCAGGTGGGGCAGGGCACACGGGGCCTGTGGGAGCTCGCCGCCTTGCGAGTGCACCGTGCCACCTTGTTCATTCGGCTGCCTGGGCGAGGGCCGCATGACATGTTCCCTTCGCCTACCTCCACCTTGCGATCTGTACACCCTTGCTACCGGCCCAGCGGCGTTTCTCGTCCCCCGTTGGCACCTTCGCCCGCCTTAGGCAACCTGCTGCGCGGTGGCGACACCCGCGGCTACAACTCCCTGGCCCGCATGTACACCATAGACCACGCCAACGCCAAGGTGCCAGCAGGCTGCTGACAGCTGTGGCGGCAGCCTGCGGCCGCACGGCAACAGCGGTGCCTCTGCGTGGTGGATAACCGTCAGGCTGGACAGTCATGCACAGATTGGTTGCATTATGGACCTACAGTGCGGCGGTGTGTTACGGAACGGAGCGGTGTGGGTCGCTGCCTGCTGCGCCTCGCGGCATGGCGGACGGCCGCGTGGGCGGGCGGGGGTGCAGGGGCTGTAGGGGCACGCAGCACACAGCACACAGCAGGCGGACGGGCTCATGGCGAGTGAGGAGTGAAGCGACTAGGAGTCGCAGGAGCACATAGCAGGCTGTGTGGGCTGCGGTGTGGTTTGCGGTTAGGGCGTGTGTCGTAGGAGGACAGAGTTCGCAGGGGACGTGGCGGTGGATCAGCTCGCCGAGGACCATGAGTTTGGTTGCGGTGCGGTGTGCACGGGGCGCATCCCGCGCAGAGGACCGATGGTTACCCTAGGTGCCCGTGCCGCGCACCTCGGCCAGGCTGCACGGAGACGTCACGTTGGCGTTATAGCATTGGGCCCATGCATGCGTGCCAACGTACGGCAGGCTTACCGCTGGGTTGCATTTGCGGGACATCGTACATGCCAGGAGGATGGCTGGAGTGGAGGGGCCAAGCTGAGGCTAGGAAGCTAGCGGCCCATAGCCCCAGCATAAACAAGACGGCGTGATGATCGATGACGGTCTGCAGCGCTTTTGGATCTCGTTCAGGTCACACCGTGCAATTCCAACGCTTGGCGTGTGTGGTTGTCAATGCTGCTGCGGGGTGCTGTGTCCCCGCAAGACGCACTGTGCTTGATGTGCCTACGGTACCGGTAACGGACGGGGGCACTTGATGGAAATGTGCAGGGGAGGGAATGTATGTGGTGCTGGAGAGGACGGGTGGTGCCCGGTGGTGTTGCGCCAGGGCGGGCGCCTCGCTCATTTCGCCAATGGCCAACTTGCTGTGGCTTGGCAGCCTACGTAACGTTCACCGTGACTGCCTGATCGCCCTGTAACAGGACGTCTGTGGGCTTTCCGCCGCTGGAGCACTGGTCGCGGCCGAGGCCCATGTGTATGTTCCCAGTATGCACGATTGCACACAGTGCGTGCTAAGCCCGACGGTACACTGACAGACTGCAGAAGCAACAAGCGCGTAGGCGCCTGCCTGCATGCTTGGAGTGGGTCTTGTTGCATACCGCGCGCGGCAGTGGAATGCTGATGGGCGGATGCACTGGGCGGCTTGGCCAGCAGGGTGAGCTGCTCAACTGTTGGCGGCAACATACCTGCAGCTGGGGGCTCGAAGCTAGACGCTTCACAACTTGGGCCTGCTTGGGCCCACCAGAGCTTTGGACAAACCGACGGACGCGAATGCAAATCAGACCAAGCGGCGACGGGAGCGACGGTACCATCAGCAACTGTGCATGAAAGGAAGGAGATCCCCTGTACGGACGCCAGGTGTGTGTTGCGTCATAGGGCAGCGCACACAGCGAGCAGCATGTGTTCTCGCTTCGCGCGGGTCTCGCAGAGGAGACTGCGCACGTGGCCCGTTACATCGCAACGGGTCCACACACCTCACGAACACAACGCTCAAGGCGGCAAGCTTCCGAAATCGTTTAGGATCTGGGACAGGGCAGTCATCAGTCGGTGTGCGTTGCCATGCCGCCGCGACAACACACAGCTCCCAATCTGCTGCGCATTGCTTCCTGGGGCACTGGGTGTGGCAGAGCCTCCCGCGTAGCAGACCAGTGCATAAATATAGCACACGGGATAACCCAGCGCTCTCCTACGCCTGCATATGCGAATCCCCGCAGGCTCACGCCTGGCTCACGTAGTTGGGTAATATGCCCGAGCAACATAGGTAACGGACGAAGTGCACCAGTTGCGTACACTTCACTGCAAGGCGACGCGCGAGTGCTCCTCTCAGTCGACCTCTTTCACTTGTTCATGGTGATGGCATGCCTCCTACCGACTTGACGCCTGCTGCGCCGCGTTTACGTCAGGGCAAGCTTACGCTTCTGGACCTGCGCCACCCTCCCCCTAGTCCGTCCGTTCCACGAAGCACCCGGCCTGCACCTCCCTTGCACCTTACAAACCGCTACATTCCCCAATCCTAGTAATGCATTTAGAACGGTCCGCTCACAGCCGGCGGCTGTACGTCCCCGGCGGCGGCATGCCGTACATCGCCGCCACCTCAGCCTCCGTGTACAGCTTCTGCCCCGGGGTGGTAGCCGCCAGCGCCTCCGGATCCGCGCCGCCGCCGCTGCTGCGCGTCGCCGCCGCAGCCACCCCCGTCCGCCTCTTGGCAGCGGCCCTGACCGCCGCCTGCCCTCTCCGCTTGGGGTAGGCGCTGTCGTACGCGAATACGGAGGGGTAGTTGAGGAAGTAGGCGAACAGGCCGCACATGAGGCCGATGAAGCTGCGGGGTCAAGGGGGGCAGGCGGAGGGAGGGGTTAAGGGGAGGCAGGTACACCATGTGCGTCGCGGGCTCCCCTTGGCTTTGGCCACGAGTGCAAGGCGCGCTCCAACTCTGGGCTGGCGAGGCATGCGAGCGCGTGCCCCCCATGCGCCTGCGAGCCACGACGCCGTCGTGGCGCACCGATTCTTTGGGGCAACGCACAACAGGTGAGAGGCGGAGTTATGCTCTTTCAGTTGTGCAAGAGTGGGGCAGCACGGCGTACGGCAGGAACCCGCAGGCCTGCGTGCCGACAACCCATATCAAGCGACAGGCCGCTCAAGGCTGCACGGTTGCACCCACCAGCCCGCATTCACGTCCGCCGGTGAGTGCTTGTAGTCTGCGATGCGGGACACCGCCACGAAGGCGGCCAGCGCCAGGGGCGCCACGGACAGGCCGGCCTTGAGGAACAGCAGCTGTGGGTTCAGAAGCAGTCGGGCGGGGCGGGGCGGGGGTTCGGTCGGGTGGGTTGGGGCGGGCCCGGGCTGGGTGGATCGGATGGGAGTTGCTTGGTTGGCACAGGTCGATGGTGGGGAGCATGGCCATGCCATGGTACGCCAACAGAGCGGGGCTGGCTGGGTCGGCCAAGGTGTCCAGCACTCTGAAGATGTGACCCTGCGTTCCTGGTACTGTGAGAGGAGCGTAGCCGGCGCGCTGTGGAGTAAATCCAAGTACGAGCCCTCCCTGGCTGGGGGTTGTGCAGCAGGGCCAGCCCCCCGGTGGTGTGAAGGCACCAGTCGGACGGAACCTAAGAGTGCACAAGAGGCGAGTACGAGTGCGAGTAGGCGCCAACCTGCTGTGTGCAAGGGGGGGGGGGGGATGCTGGTCGAGCAGCCTGCGGTGTGTGTCCCCACCTGGCTGGGCGAGTGCATGAGGTCCAGCTTGCCCACCAGGTACAGGAACACGATGGTCATGGAGAAGAACATGTAGGCCGAGTGGCCAGAGGGGTACGACAGCCGCGCGTCCGCCATTTCGGACGCGTCGCCCAGCGCGCGGAGCGTCAGCCTGGCGACGGGTGACAGTTGGGTAGTTGTCCAGTGGACGGGATAAGGGGGCGGTGCCAGGCTTGGATAGGATTTGACGCCGGCAGCTGTTTGATGGCGGTGCACAGGTCTGCCTCCATTGCGCACGGACAGCCTGTACTGGTGTGGTGTGGAAAGCACCAATCCCTTGCCTGCCGTTGTCCCCACGCTAGGAACCCGGCGGCACACGGCTTCCGTGCGCGGCAGTGCTGTTGCACACAGCAGGCAAGGCACCTTGTTGCGACGGAACGTACCAGGACGGCCGGTATACTCCAACCAGGTTAAGCCACCGCTTGAAGCCTGCGGACGCCACGGGAAGGGGCGACGAGTGCGTGCGAGCTTTGTGGAGACGACTCGTTTGCGTGAAGTGACTCCTGGACTTCCCCATAGACTTAGCCTTGGCAGCTGCCCATGCCCCACGCAGCTGGCCAGGGGGATGCGATGCGGCCATGTCCCATGTGCCCAATACCAAATATCCCAGACCCATACCCCCGGGCACTGCATAGGCCATCCGTGGAAAGGCTAGCAGCCCCGGTCGTGCGCACTCCCAACACGCTTGGCTGACCTGTTGTGAGGGCAAAGCCCTCTGCTATGCTCAGCGCTGCATGGTGCCTGGAGGAGGGGCGGGCAAAGGCAGTAACCACGGTGGGGTCAAGGCGACGCTTATGCAGCAACATCAACGCACCCTGCACGGCTCCAAACGCCGGGCTTCGGACAGCGCAGTGTAGTGGTTCAACTTTTGGGGTCAAGCACGTGTACGGAACTAATGCCCCGACCCTCCGTTCCCCAACGCCGCAACACCCAACCAGCCTCAGCCCACGCCGCAGCGGAGCCCGCGACCACCTCCCTCCACACGCACACGCACTGTGGGTTGTGCTCCGCTGCTGCCCCAAGGCACGCCCACATATTTCGGGCCGTATGGGTGCTACACGTGGCACGTGTGGCAACTGGTTAAAAGGCACATGCATCACGCACACGCACATGCACACGCACACGCACCAGTCCACCAGGCCGCAGTGCCGCTTGATGGCCGCTGTCACGGCGAACACCACCGCGGGCAGCACGAAGACCAGCACGTACAGCGCTGAGCTGGGTACGGAGGAGCTGTGGTCTGGGTACGACAGTGTGAGGTCCTGCGGCGTACGGCATGGGCGGCGGGGTCGGGAACAAGTTCGGGGGGCAGTTGCCTGCAATGACGCAAAAGCTGCAAACCCGTACGCCCCGCACTCCGCTGCGGCGGTAAAATCGATCGGCATTGCTTCCCTCACAAGCTGACGGAGGCACCACGACGGCCCCTTGCGCCACGTGTGTTAGGTACCAGCCAACACAAGTGTAGCGTGTCGCCGTCGACGCACGCACCGTGCTGTGAGGGCAACATGAGCAGCCACCCCATTCGGGCGTAATGCCACTGCATCCCAGTCCTCAACTCGACGGTATTCCGCTATGTGCCTTCATATCGTCCATCCTTTCACTCCCGAATGGTGACTGTGTGCTCACATTCTCGTTGAAGTACCGAGTCACAGGCTTAACGGCGTTGGCAGGCACTAGCAGGTTGATGAGGATGGCGGCACCCGCCACCAACCAGTCCCATAGGTACCCCTGCATGTGGTAGGAGTGTGGGGTGGGAGTTGTGGGGCGCGGGGTGCGCTGTGGGCATTTGAGGAGGGCCAGAGCCCAAGCGGGTGATGCGTGCTGGTGCGGTGCAGCCAGGGAGCAATGGTGGTGTGGGCGTTGGGCCGGCAGCAAGCCAGGACGGCGGGCAGCTCTTTTGTGTACGTTCGTGGTGAGGAGTATACGCGGCATAAGCGTGATAATGAGGGTGAATTTGGGAGTCCTTTGTGTACGAGGGAAGGGCAACCGGCTGCTGTGCGTGAGAGTCCGGCTGGGGCGTGCAGGTGGACGTAGCTTCCCCCCTGCTTACCTCGGTCAGGAAGAAGTGACAGAAGGTCCCGGGCTCCAGTGGGAGACACATGATATGTACCCGGAAGTATACTGTGCAACGCTTTGGCTAAGCTGTTCGCTGTCGACGTTCTTTTGGTGCTCAAATGCCGCGATGAACCTAAGGGACACCTTTAAATGTTGAATTGTTGGCCCCCGATGCGTGGCAATAATGATGAAGGCATTTGTAGTACGTATGTATAGCGTGCCGCGGGGGCTGCACTAGCTTTCGTAGTTGGGCCTGGGCTCAGAGGCAGACCCCCGGCAGCTGCTTAGAGGGCAGGTAACAAGTGGGTCAAGAACTACAGTGAGTCACAGGCGTGTTTATTCTGCTGCATGTCGGTTACGTACGGGGCAGAGAATCTAAGCGGTATGCTTGGTGAAGGGTTCCAACGAGCAACACAAGGTACGGCAGCAAGGTACGGCAGCCCAACCTCGTACCACTTGTAACCGTACCCTCACTGTGCAGCTTGGGCGCGGAGAACGGCCCACGAGCAGGAGGCAAGCACAGTCGAACATGCAGGGAAGTGCAGACGAAAGCCGGCGCCAGGGCGCCCGAATGCAACCAGGTCATGAAGCACAATAGAGTTGGGCCATGCAGGGCCATCAGGCCTCTGATGAACCCTGGGCTGTCAGCTGCAACCCGCCACAGGCAGCCACCATCCTACCCAGTCACCACCACGACCCAGGTCCCAAAGCCAACACTGTTCCGCGGACCAGGTTTGCAGATGTTCAAGGCGGTGCATGCACTTTTCTTGCCGTTCGGAACTTGGGTATTGCCGTACGGTACACCAGGTCCTGGTGCCGGCATTGTGCCAAGCGCCCCCTTAGGTGCCCCAGGGCTCGTGTCCTATCAGGAGCGAGCCCAAGGTAGCCACGCTGCGCTGCAAAAGCCGGACAGCATCAGGATGTTCAAGGTAGGATCAACGTGCAAGTGGGCTGGCAGTATGGCCATCCATGGCAAGGCATGCGTCAAGCAGACCCCCAATGGCCCCCTTATGTCCGTGCCGTTTGCAAGCGCAACGCAGCTCCAAAATGCCGGCTCAATTCATCTGGAAACGCGACAGCTGCAAGAGATGGCGACCAACACGACGTGCGTGTGAGGGTGTACGGCAAGAGGCGTGCTTGGGGCGTGTTAACTGAGTATCGGCCACGGGCCTTAAGCAAACCTATAGGCACCTGTACGCGATCATTTGCTGAGTACCTTGATGATCGTATGATGCGACAACTTGTGCGCTTGCCGACAACGCGCGGGCTCCCTTGCGTCAGCTTCTATCCGAGAACAACTGAAAGCCTTGCTGTGAGATCGTATTCTTCCTTGACATCTGGAAAGCTGGGCGGCTCAATCGAGGAGTCACTCAAGTCAAAGTACCAGTTTGCTTTACCTGTCCGCCTTGCCGATGGCCGTCCGGTAACCGGCTCAGCCGACTGGGACGACTATCCGCTATGGGTGGCCACATTTGCAGCGCGAGGGGCTGGGCGCTGGCGCGAAACGGACAAACGGGAGGTCCCCGAGTTCGGTCTCGAGTTCCGGAGCACTGGCCCGTAAGCACGCTCGAGGCCTTACTCGGGCCAGAGGCACCTAAGAGTATCCCGCACTGCAGTGATCCACTGCTACGGTGCCACCCATGCTTGCTAGCATACGAGCAGCTGTGACAACGGCTCGGTTGTTTGCGGCATGTACGCTTCTGGCATCACCGTACAGTGCAGCATCCCTCACCAGGCCGTGATCAGCCCGCACAATACACACCACCCAGCAGCCCCTGCACCACTCACTACGCTTCCCCAACCGCCCAACATGACAGCCAACCTGTCTCTTCCGCTTGCCTGGATCCCTGCCGCAGTGAGTCCCGCGTCCTCCGCCGCTTCGACGAGCCCACCCGCAGCGCCTTCCACAACAAGGTCCGCCTCTTCAGCCGCCTGGCAGCAGCCCGCGTGCCCTGCATTCCCACCACCCTCTTCACCGTCCACGACACGCAAGCCGCCCTGTCGGCCGGGCCCCCCAACGCGGTATGGTTCTACAAGAAGGCCAAGGAGTCACGCGGCAGGGGAGTCTTCCCCTTCACCTCCCTGGACCAGCTGCCACCCGAGGAGCTGGCGGCGGCGGAGGCGGCGGAAGCCGCCTCCGCCGCCGTCGCCTCTGACGCCTCCGCCACCCCACCAGCCTCCCTCACCACACCAGCGTCTACCCCTGGTAGTGTACCGGCCTCCGGCGGGGGCGGGGGCATCTTCCAGAAGGAGGTGTCCAACATGCTGCTGTGGGAGGGGGGCAGGAAGTTTGACCTGCGCGTGCTGGTGGTGCTGGGCCCCGGGCGGCGCGCCTGGCTGCACCGTACACTGTACGTCAGGGTAGCCACGCAGCCGTTGGCGCCGCCGGGCGCCGACCCGGCGGAGCGGCTGTCCCGTGGGTCGCAGTGCACCAACATCAGCCAGGGCGGCGTGGTGCTGGCGCTGCAGGGCCCCGAGCCCGGCGTGCCGCTGAGCGACGTGTACGACAAGGTGCTGGACGGCGTGTGTACGGCAACGCGCAGCGTCATCAGCGCGATGTACGACGCGCTGCCGGCGGAGGGGGCGATACACTACTTTGGTGGGTGGGGCCCGGGTGTGCGGCAGGGGGTGGTGCGTGTTGTGTGTGGTGCATGAGGAAAGGTGGAAATGCGGCGAGTGCTTCGCGGGCTGGGGCACGTGGGTGCGGCGGACGTGATGGCAACACTGGGAGCAAGGAATGCGTTCAGGCTTGCTGCCGACAGTATATGCTACTTACGAAGCTTACCAATGACCACCGCAGTGCCTACATGTACGCGGTGTTAGAAAATAGGACGCGGCGCCCCCGGGTGCTTGCCGTGCAACTGCATCTCCGCCTGCCAACCCGCTGTGGCCCCCATGTGCGCGCTACCGGCACCTCCAGGCTTCGACTACAGCCTGGGCAGCTCCCTGCAGCCCTGGCTGCTGGAAGTCTTCACTCCTCCCTCATCATACTGTGAACCACTGTTAACCAAATGATCTTCAGTATGCTCCTCCCTTGCCTCCAGGTTTCGACTACATGCTCGACAGCTCCCTGCGGCCCTGGCTGCTGGAGGTCAACTCCACGCCGCGCCTCATCAACTGCAACCGCGCCGCCAACGGCAGCGGGGCCGTGCACCAGGCGCTGGTGGAGCTGGTGGCGGGCGTGGTGGAGCCGCTGCTGGACGGCAAGCCCGTGGGCGGCAGCACCAGCACGGGCGGCTGGCTGCCTGTGTACCCGTAACAGTGTACTGCAGCAACGGCATTGCGGACTGAAGGCTTGTTGCTAGCGAGGGTCGTAGTGCCGTTGCTGGGCAGCTGTTTCGGGGCGTCGCGGGGGCCGAGGTGATGCGAGGGACAGCAGGGGCACGGGAGGGTGGCTACCCACGACCCTGTGACCATGCCCGCGGCAGTGCAGTCTGGGCAGTTGCGTGTTGGTGCTGGTGATTGTGGGCATTTGGGACAGGGGTCGGGTGCTGTTGCGAGCGCTGTGGGTCGGGTGGTGGCAGGACGCGGCCTGGGAGGGTGACAGGCCAAGCGGCGGCCGGTATGACGTGCTCATGCATTATCGTGAATCTGGGGGGAGTTACACAGCTGGTGTGTTGCAGTTGGCGGCCTTGGTTGCTGGTTGCACGCGGCGCTGGGATTGGGCACTGCGTGTGCGATAGAGGGTGGGACACTCGGGGGCTGCATTGCTAGTGCGTGGTCTTGATGGCCCCAGGAAGCAGACGTGAGTCTTGGCAAGGTCGCTTGTGATGATACGAGGTCATGTTACCTCTGCATTGTACATGTCCGCTAACTATTGATGTGGCAGGGAAAGCGGAGGCACTGCGTGTATGTGCGTTACCAGCACCCCAGCATATTGTCCGTGGCTGCAGCGTGCATGCAAAGCTCGTTTTGATCCGGTTAAAGCAAGCCGTGCCGTTGTCGAACGGCGGCAAGCTCGTTGTGGACAAGAAGCTGCTGTGACCCCCGGGTACTCCTCGCACGTCATTGGGCATTTGTGCAATGCAGTAGATGTCAGTGTTTGCGGCCTGTCAAGTACAGCTGACAGCTGGCAACGCAAGCCCCTTGCCGACGGAGGCTAATGGCGGTGGCTCTTTTGTGCTGTTTGGCTGCAGCTCGGGTGTGGGGTACGGGCTCGTCTCCTGGGCGGACACCGTGGCTTTGTGTAACGGTGCAGGCCTGATCAACCTTGCTACCTTACATATAAATCCTTACCGTTATACTTTGTTGCTGGTGCTTATGGTCAGCGCATTAGGATCGTGTGGAACAGGGGAGCTCCCCTGTTGTGGACGAGTGGACCCTTACCAACCCATGTGGACGCCTGCGTCGAAACAGATTAAAGATGGCTATCTGTGCGCATGCCTCCCCTTGCGCATCGGCCTCATGACATTCGGGTTTTACAGGGTACCATAACCATTGGTGCAAAACGCAACTCCGCCTGCCCCACATTGCTTTGAATCCACCTAGAACGCAGCTACCTCCCAGGTATTCGACCTCAGCACCTCATGCCGGCTTACAGCCTTACACGAACAAGAAAGACGCAGATAGACAGCTGCAGGACCCAAGCTCGCACTGGCGACACGAGTTCCGACGCACCAACCTAAACCAGATCACCGGCACCCCACTGTAAGCCTGCTACCATCAGCCACAATGATAGCAGTATGGCAGTGTGCCCGTGTGCGGTGCGCTCCAAGTCAGCAGCGACAGTACCACGGTGAGATTTCGCTGCAGCGGGTCATAAAACAAGCTTGGCGTCAACCCTGGCCACCCGCCCCATTTGACAGGTCAGCAACGCTGCGCAGCAGCCCATGTGTGCCGGGTACGACGCGTACAAGGGCCCTCTACCCCAGGGCGCCAGGGGCCTCACCAGGAACAGTCGCAATGCGGTTGCAATGCAAAACATACAGTATAGATGGATAGGCAGATAGATAATACGGCTTGTGCGATGTCTTTGTAGCCCGGGGCACCCAGCAAGCTGGCAAGAGCTTTGCAGGTTGCGGCAGTGCGGCCTGCCCCATGTCCGTTGGCCGGCTTGTTGAAGGCCGGTGAGCCTCCCACTGGCCTGGCCTGGCCTGGCTGGGAGCCCAGCACCGGCCAGCCTCTCTCTCGCTACACGAATGGAGCTCACTCAGACTGTTGCACGCACGCCGATGTCGTTCGTTGCATCCCATTCTAGGTCGTCCTCATGCGTAGGAAAGTGGGCTCCGCCGAGACTGATGGTCAAAGCGTCACTGCCCCCATGTCAGCGCGTCCTTCGCTGTGCCTCCCGCGGGGCGCGCCAGGCCTGCGAGCAGCGCGCAGGAGTCCAAGTGCGCTTTGCGTACGGTATCGGCTACGCATGGAGCAGTGCTGGTTGTGCAACAGCTAGTCGTATGTGTAGCCACGCAAACGGCGCTTGGCTGTGGTAAGGAGGCGATGCTTCATATGGTGGGGCAATGGGCTGTAGGTCCGCAGCTTAGTGTATGGCGCGGTGTTCCAGGTGTGCTTTCAGGACCCAGATGGACAGGAGAACCCGCTCACCTCCGTTGGCTATGCGTTCTCTCCTCATCTCTGTGATGGCAAGGCTACGTTGCTGCTGCTCCGCCTGCGCCTTCAACGTGTCAGCCGCAGCCGCCCGTGGTTCCATAGCTTTCACACCCACACGCTGGTGTTGCCAAGGGTCGGTGACAGGTGCCAGGGACCCATCAGAACCTCGCTGTTGCCCCGTTATCGGGTTGTACCGGTTCTTATCCTGACTGCGCAGGGCAGGGGCCAAGCAGGCGTGATGTGTACGTGACATGGGTGGCGGAGTCAGCCTGCAAGCAACTCCCCCCCTCAAAAGGGAGACTACCCTGCCACTTACGCTTGCTGTAACCGCTCTTGGCGAAGCTGGGCACAGGCTGCTGCTCGTTGTTCCTGCGCCCATGCGCACACGCATGATGTTGCAAGGACATTATTACGCCCCCTGTTGGCGTTGGGCCTAAAGCATAAAGCGCACCTTCACTGCCTCTTGCTGCTTTCTCTCCGCGTCGGCCTGTATCGCTTTCGCGGGGCGAAGACTTTGCCATCCCGGCTTGAACCGTCCATCTTTCTCCACCTCTTTGTAATAGTGCGCTGCTGAAGATGGATTCTCGGGCCCACCTCCACTCAAGAAGTTCCAGTCAGAGCCCCGTTGATAAGCAGGCTTTTGTTGCTGCGCCATTGCTTCAGGGTCAGTTGCCAGGAGGTGCGCAAGTGATACAATATATCTATAAAAAATGGTGGCAGGAATGGCATTTGCTATCAGCTGACAGGAATCATCGACACGTGCCTTAGAAGGGACAGGGGTACTCAGGTGTACTACGCCTGCCGCAGCTCCCTGCCGCAGCACGATGCAAAGACAGCACCGTAGCTGTCAACCTTGCAGCTTCTGTCCCCAGCGACGCCGTTGCTCGTGCTACACGTAGCATAACACTGAAGATAATGCTGTCCAGGACAGCCATAGCAGCCATGCCAGCCCCTGGACCGGCCAAAAACCCGAGCTGGCCCGCCCACCATTCCACCCCCCACCTCCGGGAAACTCCCCTGACCAACATCGCCTCTTAATACACCTGCCATAAGGACAATCGCACAGTAATATCGCCATCGGAAGTAACTAAGCAAATACGCGTCGCCTCCATCGAGGGTAGCCCTGGTAGCCGTTCATTGTATGCCGTCCTTCATATGCAGCGTGTTCCCCTGGGGCCCGTGCTTAGGCCATGGCGTAGGTTAAATGCTGCTGTAGTACAGTACTCGGCAAGTAGGTCGGGGGGCATGACAGCGGGGGAAGCCAGCCTGTGCAGCCTGGGAACCAGGGTCAGCCGGGGTTCATTCCATGCCTACCGTATGCTCGCCAGACGCCGTTTCGCCGGGAGCACCAGGGGAGCACCAGGGGAGCACATGGGCTTCGCCACGGCTTGACTGCAGCTGTAGGGTGACCCTTCAACTTTGAACGGTGCGACTAGTGTGAGGACATTGGGTTGGCTCACGGCGTCACGGCCCACCAGCCACAACTCCAACCCCGTGCCACCAACTTCGGCAGGTGTTCGGTAGGGCGGCGAGGTGGGACGCAACCTAGCAATACAGCACGAGTGTGGTTCTCATAGATATTGTGATGATTGTCGCTATGCTTTTGGTTGACGGGCCCGCAGGTGAAAGGCTTGGCGTTTGAATAATTGGAATTGCCATGCTTCACCGATTGCGCGCCCCTAGTCTGCCGGCGGCAGGTCCAGCGGGTAATACTAATCCAAATATACTTACATACTATAGTGACAAGCGCTTTCCCTGTGCAACTCTTTTCCGGTCGCGACAGCTCTATCGTGCCTATCTTGGTCTTTCTGCGCAGACGTATGCCAGGCCTTGAACGTTTTGGTATCACAAGGTAGCGAGCCAAAAGGATAGCCATAGCTGATAGCGCGTAGGCTAGGGGCAATGGCCTCGGTGGAGGTGCCTGCCACAGAGAGCGAGGTCAACCTTGTTGAGCTCTTCAACGAAGGCGAACAAAAGATCGAGCGTATAAGGTAGTCTAGCGTTTCACGAACAGGACGGCGATGTTGACAGCGTCCGGGCTTGCTCATCCGCTGCACTGACGCTCGTCTCAGGGCCGACAACCTCTTCAAGCAGCTTGACGAGCGACAACTTACTGAGAATGAGCAAGCTATTATCCAAAAGCGGGTAGGCAAGGTCCTGGGTGTCGCGGACGACTGTGAACGCCGTGGACGTGTCCAAGGACTGAGGGCTTGAGCGTATTGGTGCGCAGGTTGAGCTCCAGCGTAAAATGTTTCAAGAGTATGAGCGAAGAGAGCAGCAGAGAAAGGTCAGTACCCTGTGTGTCTTGCTGGCCGGGCACCTAACCCCAGGTGGCACCAGCAGGGTGCCGCTCTTGGTGGTGCTTGACGTGCCCAATGCCTCACCTGCGGGACCCAGAGGAACTGCACACCCCAGCGGCTTTCCGAATAGGCTTGTTTCGTGGTCAAACAAATCTCGGTGCTAAATGCATATTAATGAGGGGGGCGCAATGCATTAGGCCTGGGTGAGAGCTGGCTTATGCTTAAGGGGCACCCTCCCCTGCTGCGTGCGCAGATACGCGAGCTGCTTGAGGTCTGCCCCGACCTTGGGGAGGAGGGGGCAAGTAAAGCCCTTGAACTCTGCAACTGGAGGTGAGCCTGGGCCCTCCACGGTCCCACGGCCTGGGGCGTTGCGGAAAGCCTCGCCCCACAAACGTTGCGCACCACCTGTAGCATTCCGTCTAGTCGGTAGGGCGGTGCGAAAGCTTGGGGGTAAAACAACGCCCATCCCATTCGCAAACAATACACCACAGGGAGGAGGAAACGGCGGTTCGCGTCAGCTCTGACCCTGCCTTCTTACGGCGGGTGAAGGGCGGCTGGGCTGCGTGTGACGCTGCGCAAGGTACGCTTTACGCTGACTGCCGACCTGCAGCACGCTTACCCGCGGGTATATGCTAGCCATGCTGTCTGATAGAATGGTCCCAGATAGACTCTGCATGCTCGGCATGCGACCACACTTACAGCTTCTTGATGGCTGGCTCAAATCCCCTTGTCACAACAGTCGCCATTTGGCTGAATGGGCTGCCCCTATGCCCTGCCGTCGCAGCTACTACGCGGGAGCCCAGCAAGCCCCGCACCTCCAAGGCTGCAGTCACGGGCCCCAGGCCCAAGCTTGTAGACCCAAGCCAGGTGAGGGCGCTACAACCCTGGAGGACGGTACCCTGTCCCGGCGTAACGTGTGCGCAACATCTCTCTTGTGTGCTTTTTGAACGGCTTGTAGAAGCCGCATGCCACGCTGGATTGGCGCATACGATACCTGTACAAGTTCACCGCACATTGCGGTAAGGCCCCCTATGCTGACGTGTATTCTTGCTTATGTATGCTGACGTGTATCTTTCTTATCTAATTCCCCCACCCGGGAGCAGGTCGGCGCCGTGTTTGTGGGCAAGTTCAAGGGGCGGCTGGGCCCCCACCAGATCAGCGCCATGGGCCGCCAGCAGGCCACCGCGGCGGCGGCAGCGGCAACCGGCGGCACTGCGCCGCGTGCAGCAAGCACAGCTGCAGGGGTAAGCGGCGTATGATGGACTCTTGCGGTCGACAGCCTTCCTCGTGCACACCACGAATCGAATACGTGTAGTTCAGGGACCATGCCTGAGCAGTTTCCGCTGTCCAGTGCACTATCCACGGCTCAGCTTACAGCACCTGTCCATTGGCACTTGAGATATTGCAAGTCATACACTCCTATCCGCTGTACGCTGCCTGTTGTTAGGCACCGGTACCCAAGCCCGGCTTATGCCTGCTGTATGCTGCCCCGTGTGCAGGCTCGGCGGTCCACCCGTGCGGCGGAGGCCGTTGCGGACAGCAGCACTGAGACCGCGGCCGCGACAGCAACGGAGGAGACTGCTGCTGCTGCGGTAAGCTGTCAACAACATCCTGTAACAGCACAGGCACTCGGTGCTTTTGAATGGTCTTCAGCTATGCCATCATCCTCAGCACGTCCGCGCATGCCATGATTCCCTAATAACCTGGGGCGTCGCAGGCCGTGGGGAGCGCGCAGCTGGAGGGCTCTGAAGGGCAGCAGCCTGAGGCCGAGTCTGAGACGGCCAGGGCCGGCAGCTCGCCGCGGGCGGTGGACGCCGCTGCGGAGGCCCTTGATGCCATGGAGGTGGAGGCGGAGGAGGCCGGCGAGCCGGTGTCGGCAGGAGGGGAGGAGCCGCTGGGAACTGAGGACGGGGAGGGCGAGGGCGATGGTGACGGCGCGGAAGCCGCCGCGGAGGAGGAGCCCAACTCGGCAGGTACGCTACGCTGTACCGGCCGCCTGACACGCCTGACCCTTTTGGCCCGACCGGGGGAAGGCGCCTTACCTGCGCTTGTCCTGACAGCGTCTACTCTTTGGGCTGCAGCTTCCGCATCCGACGCTGAGGAATGAGGCGTTCTGCCGGGCCAGAGCAGTGAGTTGTCACCCACTTATATCTTTATGCACCTTCCATATTGGCCGCAGACCTGTCCGACAACGAGCTGCAGTACGAGGACGACGTGCTGCCCGTGCTGAGCCCGCTGGCCCAGGCGGCGGCGCGGCGGGCGCAGCAGGAGCAGGGGCAGGGGCAGGAGGACCAGGCAGCTGATGGCGATGTGGGCCGCCAACTTGCGTTCGGGGCTGTCCAGGAGGTGCAGCACCCCGCTGCCCAAGAGGCGTTGGGTTGGGCCGGGGCAGGGGCACATGCTGAGGTGGCGGCGCAGGAGCACCACCTAGGACCCAGCAGGAACAACAGCAATAGCAGTGGAGCAGGGGCAGGAGCGGAACCACAACAGCCCGCTAACGGCCCTGGTGAGTTGATGCAAGGGGCCTCAGCGGGGCAGGCGAGAGACGTGCAAATGCAGGAGGCGGATGGGTTGCGGGCGGGGCCTCCGCAGTGTAATGGGCCAACGGCCAGGATGGATGAGGACGAGGTGGTCAGCCCTAGCGCTGGTGCAGCGGCGGCGGCTGCAGCCACGGCTGAGCTTCGGCCAGGGCAGCAGCAAGGCGGTGGCGATGCGACGCTGGCGGCAGGGCCAGGGGCAGCGCTGGACGGGCAGCCGGAGCAGGGCGGCGAGTGCAGCGATGCAGAGACCGTGAGCCTCGCCGCGGCTCCGGACGAGGGCCAGGGGACGGGGGCTGGGGAGGCGGACGCGGAGACGTGCGCTGCGGGGGCGCGCCGGGGGCGGCGGCGTTGCAGCACGCGGCTGAGCATGAGCGACCTGAGCGAGGAGGATGAGGCAGCGGCGGAGGCTGACAGCTCGGACGATGACTTTGTGGGCCATGGGAAGAAGAAGCGCCGCACAGGTGGGGCATGCAGGAATACGGTTATAGACATAAAAGTAGTGCATGAGCGCGCACGATTGGCAAGTGGAAGATCGAGGTCCTTCAGGCGTTGTGATGGTTTGGACATGGACGTACGACTTTTGCACAGGCGTGCGGGGGCCTGACCGGCTTGCTTAGACGGATGCCCACGATTCTCCCTCGCCCTTCCCGTGACATGCTTCGCCCTGCCTACACAGGTGCAGCGTCCCGGGCACGTGGCCAGCCCCGCAAGAAGGCTGCGAGCCGGCAACAAGCCGACACCTCTGCAGAAGAGGCAGCGGCGCCGGGGCCCTCCGCCGCCGCCCGCCGCCAAAGCGGGGGCCTGGAGGGGCAGGGGCAGGAGCAGCAAGCTGCCGCAGGGACCTCGGGCCGGGCGGACGAGGCGGATGCCGACGGGTCGGAGGAGGACCGGCAGCAGCAACAGCAAGAGGACGCCAAGCCGAAGCGCGGCCGTGGTGAGTAACTTAGCCGTGGGCTTCCAAAATTCGGATAATGCAGACCTGGGACCTTACGTAGGGTGGTGAATTTTGATTGCACTGCGTAACTGTGTGCTCTTTTACCGGGGCGATAGAAGGTTCCTTTGGAAACAGGACACTGACCAGTGCCGTTCGCCCGCTGTGTGCTCTGTACCTGAACAGTCGCAGGCGGCCGGGGCGCAGGGACAGCTGGCGCAGGTGGCGGCGGTGCTGCCATCTCGGCCTCGGGCCACACGTGCCGAGGCCGCGTGAAGCAAAAGGGCGTAAAGCGGGCGGAGCTGCTGGCGGTCGGGCAACTCATCGCCCGCGCCGGGTGGTTCAACGCAGGTGGGCAGGCAGTGCGCAGCAGCCGCGCTTGCCAACCGCGCTCACAACTGCAGTGTCGCTAATACTTACCTTGCGGTACTTGCCTCCTGGTAACAAACTCCCGCCTCGTGAAGGACATACCCTCAAACACCACCTGTGCCTCCATCCTCATACCCGCACCTGCCCCTGCCTGCGCTCACGTGTGCCCACAGGCTACATCTTCCCCGCCGGCTTCAAGGCGCAGACGCTGTTCCGCTCCTCCGTGGACCTGGACTCGCTCACGCTGCACACGTGCGAGGTGCTGGGCGAGGGCGGGCAGTACTGGCCGGCGCCCACCTTCGTGGTCACGGCCGCGGACAGGCCCGACGAGCCGCTGGTGGCCAAGAGCTGCACGGGCTGCTGGACCGCGGTGAGGCGGGCTGGGGGAGGGGAATCAAACAAACCACTTACGCCAGCGAGATAGCTATCCTGCGTCACAGGCTGAGCGAGGCATCGCTGAAGAGCCAATGGATGGGGGCGGTTGGGCGTGGCATTTGGGGCAGGACAGGCGCAAAGGAGTGCACCATGGCGTCGGTTTGCAGATGCGCACCGCGGGTGCACGCGTTGTTGCCAGCTGCTACCTGTCGGCGTGTTGGGGTCTGCGCACCTTGCTGACTGAACATGAGACGGTCGGGCATGGCCGAACGGCATCTTCACGGCTGCTGGCCGACCGCACAGCGCAAACAATAGCTTGTCGTTGATACTAGCATGCTCCCCACCCCGCAGGTGCTGAAGCGCATCAACTCGGAGATCGAGGGCCGCCGCGCGGCGGGCGAGCCGCTGCCGCCGCCGCCCAAGACGGCCATCGCCGGGCCCGAGTACTTTGGGCTCAACCAGCCCGAGATCTGCGCAGCCATTGAGGCGCTGGACACCGAGAGGGCGTGCGCAGCGTACTGGTGAGCTGGGACTGATGATGGCGGTGGTTGTGATTGTGGGGCACCGATATTGAACGCTATGCTGCAGTGCAGCCGCTGGTTCTGTGGAAGCTTAAACGGTCACTCGTTGCCTTTCAGGGATGGCAAGATGGACCGCGAGGCGGTGCGAGGGGGGCAGGTGGTGCCGCCCCGCGCCCGGGCTGCGACGGATGCGGGCGCGGGGGCGGGCGGGGCTGGGGCGGCGGCAGCGCCGCGGGCTGCGTCCACCCGGGCGCCGCGGGCGGCTGGCGGCAAGGGGCGAGGAGGGCGGCGGGGTGGGCGAGCGGACGAGGACGACACGGATGAGGAGGCTGCTGGGGATGAAGACGCTGAGGCCACCTACGCTGGGAACAGGTGGGTGGCACGTCTGGCGGGAGCTGCGTTGCGGGTTGGCGCCAGCAACCGTGACACCATCCATGCGGGCTGGACTGTGCCGCTCCGTCCGTGGTAACCGATGAAGACGCCCGTCGCCTCCTTTGTTCCGGCTTGCGTCGAGTGCTGTGTTGCAGTTAGCTCCATATTCTGCGGCGACGACCCTACGTACGCGTGCATCCAAGCCACATGCCCGCCCCGCCCGCCCCACCCCACCCAGGTGGTCCGCCGTGACGCGCCGCGAGCGCTACCGCAAGCGCTGCGAGGACGCGGGCGACGCCGCGCTGCTGCCCGACCCCGAGGCCGACAACCCGCTGCCCGGCCGCCTGGACCCCATCACGCTAGAGCCGGTGGTCAACCCCGCCATCTCGCCGTACGGCCACGTCATGGGGCTGGCCACGTGGAGGGTGGTGCTGGTGGAGCAGGTGGGTGTGGGCTGTGGTGGCGAGGCGGGTGCTGATGGGGCGAGGGGATGGGTGTGGTGTCAGGGCAGAGTGGGTGGTGTGTCTTGTCTCAAGTGCGTGCGGGAGGGGCTGATGGCATGGATGGTAGTGCTGCAGGAGCAGGTGAGGGGATGCCTGGTGACGCGGCACGTACGATGAGGATGGCGGAGGGTGTGGGGTTTGGCAGGCGTAGCGCGAGACAGTGGTGCTAATGGAGTAGGTGAGGGGAAGGAGCGGAGGTTTGGGCGGATTGGGGCCGTCGTACAACAACAACAACAACAACAACAATCGATTGGCGTTTGAGAAGGTTTATGGACTAGGTTCACCAAGGCCAGAGCTTGCAAACCAACTACAAGTGTCCGCCTGTCCCACCTTCGCAGAAGCGCTGCCCCTTCACCAAGCAGCCCCTGACTTCGGAGCAGCTGACGGTGCTGACCAAGAACAACATCGAGCGGTACCGCAGCAGGATTATCGACCCGTGAACGGGGGGCTCCGAGGGCTGCGGCGGAGAGGCAGGAGCAGAGGCCAGGGCAGCATGGCTGGCGTGGGCCCTGGGCGCAGGATATGTGCTGCATGCTGCAGAATAAAGGGAGTGTGGGAGGCAGGGCGCGCCCTCAGTCTGTCGAGCTGAGGTGGTCCACATGGACAGCTGGAACATGTCGCCTTAAGCACGAGGCACTGGCAGGCTGCCCGGCTTCCGAGTGTGTGGCTGCCTTCCGATGATGGGCATTGCGGCCAAGGGCTATGCGCTTTGTTTACTTGTGCCGGTAGCACCTGATGCGGCAGACTTCTGGCTGTGGCGTGGACTGGCGAACAGTGTACGGTAGTTAGGGGCCCAGTGGCACAGCGCCAGGGGTGGCGGTGGTGCACGTGCACCGTGTTAGGAACAGGACAGGTGTTCCCTTCCCGAGCTGCACAACAGCACAACCTTCTTCCACAGCGGAATGGGTGCAGGTTTAACGCGGTGCCCGCAACCTTCCATGTCGCATGCGGTGCTCTGCCTATGCGCAATGCTACTGCGCTTGCGTTGCGACCGCCAGGAGATGGTGGCTTACAGTTTTGCAACGGGGGCGTTACCTAACGCAATCAGCACTCGGGTCTATTCGCCAACGCATGTGTCCATGCAATCCTAGCACTGATGACATTCATCCATGTAATACGGAAGGACAAACCCTTCTGTGCCCACGTCCCAGCTCCTCCTGGGCCTAGGCATGTACGTGTGCTGGTGCTAATGTTCTCCACCACGCCAGCTGCTACAGGCCGCTGCAGCTAGTGCAAGTGCAGCCACACAGGGGACAGGGCCCACCAGGGGGCCCTCGGCTGAGCCGTGCAGCAGCGCCAGCAAATGGCCTGCGACCTGTATCAGCCGGTACCGGCAACCTATCGTGGCACCTAATGTGGCACCGGTACGTGGCACCTGCCGGCGACCATCGTCCGGCCCGCACCTGCCCGCACTTAGGTAACTCACTACCTCACGCCAGGCTTGGTCAGGGACTGCACCCATCAGGGGAGACGGGCACCCACTTTATTCTTGTACAGCGACGCCTACGAATAAAGCAACCTCAACCCGTACGGCAATCACCCAGTGCACGAATACTAATGTGCAGTGGACCACAGCCGCTGCGCGTGGATGAATGCCGCCCCCGCCCCCGCTTGGTGATACCGGTACCCACCAGTCGTACCAAGAAACGAACATGTTTGTGTTGACATGACTTTAATACCTCCCATACGGAATGCTCAGCTCTGCTCTTGCCTAGCTTCCCATGCGTAAAACGGCGAAGTAAACCCGCAGAATAACGTACCATCAGAAAAAGGCGCTATGGCACCTACCCAAGCAAACAACAGCTGCTGCTATCAAACCTGGCCTGCCTGCGCACAGAGTAGCATCTAGGCGTAAGTATACGCCCAGCCCCAACACCAAAAATAAGCACCGCCGCCCATATTGTCTCCTTCAGGTACCCGTGCTGCAATCCCCCGCCTTCAGTCCCTCCAGCCAGGTGCAGCCACAGGGCCCACAGCTGAAACTGTGCAGCAGCGCAAGGAAGGGGCCTGCGACCTGTGCCGGACGGTACTGCAACTGAGTGACAGTACTGGGTGGCAACCTACGGTATTGTGCGTGGCACGGCAGGTGCCACGTGCCAGCGACCGACCATCGTCCGGCCCGCACCTGCCCGCACTTGGGCAACACACTACCTCACGCCAGACTCGCTTGGTCAGGGACTGCACCCATCTTATTCCTGTACAGTAACGCCAGCAAATACAGCAACCTGGAGCCGTGCGGCAGTTGCGCAGTGCACGAATACTAGTGCGCAGTGGACATCAGCCGCCGCGCGGGGATGCACGCCACCCCCGCCCCCCCCCCGCCACCCCCGCTTGGTGATACCCTCCAGTAGTACCAGTAGTACCGGTAGTGTAGTACCAGTAGTACCGGTAGTGTAGTATCCAGGTACCCACATGCGTGTGTGCCGCCGTGACTCTGGAATATCCCAACACAGAGTACCCAAATATTGCCTAGCTCCAATGCATGAAACGGCGAAGCGACCGGCAGAATAATGCACCAGCAGAAAAACGCACAATGACACATACAGGCACCTAGCCCGAGCCATAAACAGCTCCGTCTGCACTTACTGCCAGCCAACCTGGCGTACACACAGCGTAGCATCTAGGCATAATCATATGCCCAGGCCAACACCACCAACAATAAGCACCTCCATCAACTTAATCCCCTTCATTTACCCGTGCTGCAATCTCCCGCTTTCAGTCCCTCCAGGTCCCTCGCTCACTCGCCCTTGCCACCCTGGGCACCGCTCACATCAGCGCCCTCACACCGCTGCTGCTGCTGCTCCTGCTGCTGCTCCTGCTGACGACGCTGCAAAGCCATGTACTGCCGGCGCTGAAACAAGTCGGTCGCCGCCGCCAGCGCCGTACCGAGCACGACGTTGCCCGCTCCGAAGCACAGCGCCCGCCTCCAGCTGCCCCCGTAGTAGTGCCACCCCAGGGCCGTGAGGCCCAGCAGGTAGGCCAGCCCCACCCGCAGCTGCAGGCAGGGCGACAGCTGTGGGAAGAACAGTACAAGAGGGTGGGATGACGTTTGGAAGTTGGAGCAGGCGGTCAGCTTTGGCGAGGTACAAAACATCTTGAACTCCTACGGTATATATGTCCGGGGCACAAAAGACGTGCCTGACGGGCTACGAGCGAGTCTCCAGACTAGGTAAACCTGGGTGGACATGCGCTGTTGACTACGCCAGCTGGAGACACCTGCTTGCTACTAAAGTGGAACGATGGATCGGGTAGGTGACCAACCCATGCGCCGCAACATGCACAGCAATTCCTCTACGGTATCTCAATGCAGCGCAAAGGCCTGCGTGACAGGCCGCGCCTCTTCAGCCCAGGTCAGCATACGCCTGGGCTCAAAACGGCTTAGCCTGTAGTCCTTGCTCTAAACCCTGGCAACAACCGTCCAACCTGCCCCCACAGCTCACCCGGAAGGTGCACGGCTCCCACATCCAGAAGGTGAGCCAGTGGGTGCCCCACTGACGGGCGCCAGACACCCACACGTCGGGTACGGCCATCAGGGAGGGGCGGGCGCCGCCGCCGCCACCGCCGCCGCCGCCGCCGCCCCTCAGCAGGCGGGCGGGCGTCAGGCGGGTCGGCAGCAGGGCACTCACGGGGAAGAACATGACGGCTAGCACCAGGGCATCCAGGTAGCCACGGAGCAGTAGCGGCGAGTTGCGGTGCCTGCAAATAATGACAGCAGGGTCAGACGTTACTGTACGTGACAGCGTATGGTTTGATTTGGCGGCAAGCAGGTACGCTTTCGTGGCAAGCTTACGACAGCTGCGCAAAGGCATGCAGTGCGACGTGGTTTGCCAGCGTGCGAGCCTTCCATTGTGCAGATAGATGCCTTGAAGCAGGCCTGGCGACGATACCAGCCCTGCCCTGACTCATGGCGATCTACGGTACATACCAAACAGAGCCATCGTAAGCCCGGGCTGCACGCCCGTGCCTGCTCCGTCCTCACCTCATGCTGCGCGTCGCCCTGTAGGCCAGCACCAGCGGCACCGCGCCCGACACGAGGAACACCAGGTGGCTCCACAGCTGAGGCAGCAGGACCTGCAGCTGCTGCAGCTGCTGCTGCTGCTGGGCCGCCTCCCCAGCTCCAGGAGCCCCCATGGCGGCCACCCCTGCCACGGATGTGGCGGCGGCGGTGGCCCTGGCGGCGACGGCCGCCGAGACCACCTCCTGGGCCGTACGGCCGAACGCCGCGAAGCGTATGCCGAACGTCAGCCACAAGGACCAGTATTCCAGAGTACGGCAGGCGGCCGCTTTGTACTGCTGGTACGAATCCTCCTGGGAGGCAGGGGAGAAGCCCCGCAGAAGTACGCTCAGCCACCACCACACTGCACCCATGGTCAGGGTCTGGGATCGGGGCGCTGGGGCCCTGGTCCGGGCCGTTACGTCCCTGCTGGTGTTGCTTGGACCCTGGGCGCTGCCGTTTGCGCTGTCGTTTGCACCGTCCTCGCCTTCATCCTCTCGCAGGTCCGCTTCAGGTCCGAAGCAGAAACCGCGGCTGGCTGTTGCTTGCGTAGCTGCAGGCTCTGTCCCTGCAGCTACAGGCGCTGCAGGCGCTTGCGGTGCCGCCTGGCTGCTGCTGCCGCTGCTGCCGCCAAAGCTTGCATCGGCACTGACGCACCGTGCCATCAGCGGCCCAAGCAGCTCCATGCCAGGGCCGCCCAGCTTTGCAGCTGCCAGCCCACCTGCCGCTGCCCCCTCCACGGGCACGCTGGCCCACCGCTCCGCACGGCCCGCCCCGCATGCAGCGGCCGCCGGCTGCGGCAGCACCCCGGCCGCCCTCAGGGCGCCCATGCTCGCCTCCATGCAGGCCCCCAGGCGGTTGGCCGCCAGGAACATGAGCACCGCCTCGTGGACGGCGCTCAGACCAGGGCTACTGCCCTGTTTGCCCTGCTGAAAGCTAGGGTGGCCGCCACCAGCAGCAACACAGCAGCTGCTGCTGCTGGTGGTGCTGGTGGTGCTGGTGGTACTGGTCGTGCTGCTGCTGGTGCTGATGCTGCTGAGCCAACGTGCTCCTGGTGATACTCCGAACGTGTCTCCCATGTCGTACGTCAAGTTGGTTAACCCGTTGCGCTCCATCACTTCGCACACCGCTGCCAGCAGGGTGCTGCTGCCCGTGTCCCTTGCACCGCTGCTGCTCTGCCGCTCGATCGGCACAGCGCCAGCACCACCAACCAGCGCCGCCCGCAGGCCGCTGCTCGTCCAGCCGCCCACCTGCTCGTCCAACACCCTGTCGTACAGCTGCCGTACCTCGGACACGGCAGCGGCGGTCGGCAGAACCATGAGCGGAAGGGTGGCCAGGGGCGCGGATGCGGGTAGCGGCGGCGGCGGCGGGTTAGCAAACTCGGCGCTCTCTGCAGGGTCAGCAGAACCTGTTGCAGTTGCTCCCAGGGAGAGGGCTGCTGCGAAGCCGGACGTGGACATGGAGGTTGAGGTGGGGCTGTAGGAGACATGGCTGGTGGTGTCTGCGGCGGGCTGTCCGGGCAGCAGGTGCAGGACCAGGGCACCAGGGCGCTGGAGGGCGGCCAGGGGGACGGGCAGCCTGGGCAAGTAGCCAGGGAAAGAGGGCACACGCAAGGGTGAAATGAGGCTCGAGAATGAGAGTGGCTGTTGTGATCCAAATCAGGAAGCTTTCCAAGTGTCACATGATGTGCTCAAGTACCTGCTTACATCGATTGCAGGTCATTTCGGCAACCGGTGCTTACGGCACCGGCAAGGCGCACAGAGCCGCAAGGCTAGCTAGCGGTGAGCTATTCTACTTTCTACATGGTCGAAATGCACGTGCAAAACAAAAGCGCCCTGGCGTATTGGTTCACGCCTCATTGTTGTACCAAACCCACCTCAGCATCACCACACCGTCGTCCTGTTGCCCGGAAGCGTGCTCTGCTGCTCCTGCCCTGGAGCCTCCTACCCCCGCGGCGGGCCGCAGTACCACATCCGTGAGGGCGCAATGACTCGCCACAGGCCCCTCTGCCCCTGCTGCTCCGTCGAACGGATCCTGCAGCAACGGCGGCGGCTGCAGCTGGCCTGCTGCACACCGTGCTAAGACACACCTCACCGCCTCCAGACCTCCAAGCGCTGCCCGCGACAGAACCACCGTGACGACCGCCGCCGCGCCCGTGCCCTCGCCAGCACTGCTGATGCTGTTGGCACAGCTGTCCTCCTCCCCGCCAGCCACCCACACCTCGTACCCCATGCTGTTCCCCATTGGGTCCTCGTGGACCACATCCCATGGGGCTGAGCTAGCAGCGGCGGTGGATGCCTTTAACTCCTTGCCCAGGGTTACTGCGGCAGCTAGACCCGCACCCTCCTCCTCAGGACCTGCTGGCTGCTGCAGCAGCTGCTGCTCCAGTGCGGGCGGCCACACCATAGCGCAGCACGTGCTGCCCCTGCACACCTGCTCCAGCAGCAGCTGCTCCACGACTGCCTCCACAGCTGCCTCCATTGCCTCCGCCTCCGCCTCCTCATCTTCCACCACCCCTCCGCCCTCCGCCTCCATGTCGCCGCCCACCAGCTCCGCCACCCCCGCCTCCTCCCCCACCAGCCCTGCGTCCCCAAGACACACCACCGCGTGTCGGACAGAACCCCACGCCGCGCCTCCATTGCCGCTGTATTCGTCAGTGGCGCCCCTACCCTCTGTGCTGTCCGTTGCCACAGCCCTGGCCGCGGCAGCCACCAGAGCGCCATCACTGCTCCAGCGGCGTGTCAGCAGCGCCGCACAGCCGTGGCCCACACCGCCGCCGCCTCCTGCCTCGCTCCTCTCGTCCACCTCACGTACGACGCAGGCCCCGTCGCCGCCCTCCCCGAGTGCCCCCGCACCCCGCACCAGCATCAGCACATGTACGCAGCCGGGTACGACACACACTGACCTGGTGTCAAACCGCACACCGCCGTACGCCTGCCTGCTGCCCACCCTCGCGCCGTCGCCCCGCGCCGGACCCACCCCAGCGACGCCGACAACGCCCCCGGGCGATCTCAGGTCAGCTACCGCGCCCGCGGTTGCAGCAAACTCCTCCGGCGGCCGTTGACGAAGGGAGCTACTGCTGCTGCTCCTGCTGCTGCTGCTACTGCTGCTGATGCTAGTGCTGCTCCTACTCCCGCCGCCAGCGATGTTGCTGGTGCTGGTTGTTCCAAGCAGCGGGGTGCTTGCCTCGGCGCTGAACCTGCCGCTGACGGAGCTGCTGGGGCCGCCCCCACCCCCGCGACGGCCCTGCCCCACAGCCCCAGCCCCACTTCCAAGCAGCGCACCGCCCATGCGGCCGACCCTGCCCGCACCTGCAGCCACCCTCGTTCCAAGAGCGCCGGCAGCCAGCTGGACGTTCAGGTGGGATACAGCGCGCCTGGCCGCCGCCGCCACCCTCGCCGCAGTGAGGTCAAAGCTCGCGCCCGGCCTCGCTGGCAGTGACCATCCCGCATGTCCAGCTCCGCCTGCCCCCATGCCCGCTGCCCCCTGGGACGCACCCACACCTCCCGCCACCGCTTGGAGCAGTTCCACCCTCTGCCGTTGCACGCCGGCCTCACTGCCGCTACCGCTGCCACTCCTGATGCCGCTGCCGTCGCCTGTACGACTGCCGCCGCCGCCCTCGCGACGGCCAAAAGCGGCGGCTGCGGCAGCGGCAGCGGCGGCAGCTGCCGACCCATGGGTCTGGGGGTGCATCTTGATGCTGAGGGTTGTTGGCGCGGAGGACGGTGAGCGGTAGGCTTGGAACGGCGGGGAGGAACCTTGCACAGGGGCTGGGTCCTGGTGCCACTGCTGCTGCTGCTGCTGGTGCTGCTCGGTACCAACTCTTCCTGTTCCCGCAGCGTCACCAGCAGGGGAGCTGAATGCAGCCTGCTGGGCTGAACCCAACGGCAGTCTTGCGGCCGCTGCCAGTGGCGCCGCCGCAGGCGTTGGCGCTGCCGCTGCTCCCGCCGCCGCCGCAGAGTGCCCGCGCTGCTGCTCCCGCCCCTCCTGCTCCTCTTGCCCGTGCCTCTCCCCGTCCCGCACCTGCTGCCGTTGCCGCTGCTGCTGCTGCTGCTGTTTCTGCTCCTGCTGCTGCTGTTGCGAACCCTCAGAACCCCACAACCCCTGCTCCTGCACCGATGGCGGCGAAGCGGTGGCGGGAGACCAGGTTGAGGTCACCGCCGACCCCTCCGCCCTAAATGTACCTGCAGTCCCACCCCACTCGTCCACGTGGCTGTCACCCCGGACAGCGGCGACTAGCCCAGACGGAGCTGCTCCTCCAGCCGGCGCCTCAATCACACCAGCTGGAGCATCCCTCGCTCGCACCTCCTGCTGCTCCTGCTGCGCCCGCCGCCACCGCCGCACGTACCTGTCGTACTGCGGCCGCAGCCAGGCCTTTTCCCATGCGCGGTTGGCCAGATACGGCAGTACGGCGATGGTCACAAACAGCAACACAGCCGTCAGCGGGGTGAGGTGGGGCTGCTGCTGTTGGGAGTGCTGCTGCTGGGAGTGCTGCTGGGTGTTGATGTCGGGGTACGGGGGCTGCTGCGGGTAGTGTGCCACGTCTGTACGGCGGTCCAGCTCCACGATTGCGGCCAGGGCCAGGGCCCACAGCGCGGGGCCGAACAGGAGCTGCAGGGAGGACGGAACCTGGGGAAAGTGTAGGGTGTGAGAATGCGCAAAGCGTGTTACCACCAAGACTGTTCGGGTGGCTGATGGCGACCGCATGGGGTCGATACGCGAGGCGTTTGTAGGCAGGTTCTTGAGCAGAGGGCCGGTATGTTTGGTACATATCCCGAGTTGCTTGCTAGGAGGGCATGCCATCCTACTGTACGTGGTACCATGCACCCGCATGCACAGTACCAAGAGTGGACCGTGGAGAGCGCCGGATGCGTTCCAAGCGGTGCACCGCGTCAAGTACCGCCACAGGCTGGTCCACCGCTGCCACGCGTTTCCGCCACGTGCCTCACAATCCCTCCGTGCACTCAGTGCCAGAGGCCTGGCGTCACGCGGTTGCTACGTGCGGTAAGCGACCTACATTCGCCCCCAGTCCCCACCCTCACCCTGTGCACCATGACCGCCCTCCAGCCGTAGTAGGCCGCCCCCATGCGCCGCTTGCCCGCCGACAGGTACCACGCACCCAGGTACGGCAGCAGCTCCGCTGGCGCAGAGCGTGCGGTCGCGCGACAGCCGATGAGCGTCGCCGCGCTAGCCGCGAAGAAGAGCCAGTGGCGCGCGGCGGCGTGGATGTACAGTCTTGGAATAAAAGCAGCGATGAAGAAAGGGATGAGGCTGTAAACGCCGGAAAGGGCGTAGTCGTAGGTGAGGGCCGCGACCCATGGGTCGGCCACCGCGCCGGTGCGAACCGCGTAGAAGACGCCTTGCAAGTAGTTCAAAGGTCGCTTGTCGCATGGAAAAGCGGTGTAGATGGACCTTGCCCGCTGGATGGGACTGGAGAGGAATCGTCCGGGAAGCCAGGACGGGGACGGCGGCGCTTCCAGAAGATTGCCGAAAGCAAACGAAGGTATTATGTTGCACGCGACGCCTCGGAGTAGTTGTGCAGTATGCGGAGCGCACATGACGAGCAGCTCGAGAGGCAGAAGGAGAAGGTCGCTGCGGCGGGCTTGCTTCGCGTACCACTGCTTGAAAGAAAGCGGCGGGGTTGACGCTTCTGGGGGTGCGCTGCCGCCGGCCGCTGCGGTCTGTGACACCGCCTTATGCAAGCCGGCGGCCTCGTCCTCGGCAGGCATGTTGCCTTTAGTCTCGCAGTAAGAGACACCGCTGAGTTGCAAATTGCATCCGAGTGATTCGCCTAAATAACATTTGGATATGCCTTGTTGTGTGTAGATGCATGGATGCTCACCATCGTTTTCAGCTTATAAACGTCCAAGGTACGAACAGTACCGAGAGCGGCCCCAAGGTCCGCCTTGTCACCGAGGGTGCGTAGGTTTCTAACTACCAGGCTTGCCTCGGCCCGTAATCAGCCGCCTAAACCTTGACAGCAAGGACTGCGACCGGTATACCGATACCCAGGCACACAAAGCGTCTGCAACTGAGCGGCCAAGACTACTGCGGCGATGTGCTGTCGCGCCAGGGCGATGAAGCCTCGACTCGTCAACCGCCAAGCACGGACAGGCTGACCGCCGCGTTGACCCCTGCCGCCGCCACCCGAGCACAGCTCTTGCGGCCGCCCCAGTAGCCGCAGCGTGTGTCCCACCAGGTACAGGGACCCTGTGAACAAGCCCAACCCTGTAACAACCCTGTAACAAGCCCATACCGTCGTTGCTGCTTCTATGTACTGCTGCTACAGCTGCCCCTTGGCAGCCTGCGCGCATCCGCCTCCCCACGGTACGCAGCAGCACCAACACGTTCTGCAGCGACCCTAAAACCCCGCAACTACCACTCTGCTACCACCGCGGCCCCGCGCCTCCTGCTGTCACTCCTGGCCCTGCGCATTCCCGCTGCCACACCTCCCTCATGCGCTCCTGCCAGCTCAGGTCCACAGCCGTACTACCTGCTCCTCCCCCTTGCTGCTTCCCGCCCGCCCGCCGCCGCTCCGCTGTGCCACTTCAGCAAGCCGTCGTAGCTTGTACCGGATATGCACGTGCAGCAAGGAACGTGCCTTTTCAGCTGTGCCTTTTTTGTGTGACCGCGCAAGTGGCCCGTTACAGTACGTTCCGGTGATTTCGTTTTTCTGTGGAAAGGTTTACAGGTGATGACCGTCGCTCGTTCGGCCCGCAGACATGCAGGGCATCCACCACCTCCCGTTGAACCGTACTCAGCGGACTAGTCACCTTGTTCCATGTACAGCCAAAACGCACAGACTGGCAACCGACCCAGTAGCCTCAGCGTGTCCCCCACCAGATACAGGGACCCTGTCGCAAGGACACGCAACCCCTGCCGCTGTTGCGGCTGGCCCTCCGCAGCCTGCGCCCCCGCCCCCGGCGGCCCTGCCTGTCGCCGCCGCAGCAGCGCCAGCGCATCCTGCAACGACCCCGCAACCACCACCCGCGGCCCCGCGCCTGCCCCTGTCCTTCCTGCTACCGCTCCCTCTCCCCCGCACTCCCGCTCCCATACCTCCCTCATGCGCTCCTGCCAGCTCAGGTCTACACCTGCACAGCCTGCTCCTGGACACACGGCACCGCTTCCTGTCACACCATACACATCTGGCTGGTGTGACCGTAGCCATGTACAGCCACGACTACAGGGCCCTCAACCTGTAAGCGACGGACCTAGCACACGTGCCATAATGCTGATTCTGCGCAGCCGCACACAGCATGCACGACAACACCCACCGACAGACTGTAACAATCAGCCAACACCTAAACGCCGGCGGGCGCGCATGCTCCTCCCCCTTTATGGAGCGACTCATACCGTACTCACACGCTGTGCCGTCAGTGATCGTTCAAGTACCGTGACAGCGCACGCGGTGTCCCGGTGTGACATGGGAATGAGGTAGGCGTACCATGGCGCACCGTACGTCCGTACAACCGCACAACCGTATGTACAGCAGTGGACCATGGCGGCCCTGGAACCAAGTCTACGCAACTCTCGAGCACCATGCAACCCCGCTTGGCGCGCGCCGCCAAAAGCCATCTATGTGCAGAGCCGCCATGACGTGACATACTTCTGTGTTGCTGTAATGGGCAAAGTCGGCCTCCTGCTTGCTCCTCTAAACAGAAAGCCGATTGGCATTGCTGTAGCATGCTATACAGCTGGTCCACGCCATGGCCGGCTAGTCAGCTGCCGCTATCCACCCTGCCCAAAGCCGCCACAACCTGCCACAACTTACGCGCAAAGTAGCACCCAGGCGCATGCATGAGTACAGCGCACATCATAAAAGAGTTCATGGCAATAAAAACAGTTCTGTGCTCCACCGCTATGACCCCATGCCTGGGCGTGTAGAAACGCGCGCACACGCTGATCCGTCACACCGTTCCCGTGAACACATGCAATGCCGCCTCTTCGGTGTCCAGCCCAGCAAAGGTACCCATGCTACTCACCCCCGCACTATTCCGCGCCTCACTCGCCCTTGTTGCCCTTGGCACCGTTGCGCTGCCGCCGCTGCTGCTGCTGCTGCTCCTGCTGCCTCCGCTGCAGCGCCACGAACTGCCGGCGATGGAACAGATCCGTAACCGCCGCTAGGGCCGTACCAAGTACGACATTGCCCGCTCCGAAGCAAATCGCCCGCCGCCAGTTGCCCCCGTAGTAGTGCCACCCCAGGGCCGTGAGGCCCAGCAGGTAGGCCAGCCCCACCCGCAGCTGCAGGGCGGGCGACAGCTGCGGGAACAAGAGTACAAGAGGGTGAAGGGTTGGGTAACGTCGGTGGTGGTACGGCACCCACCGTGGTACGGCACACATAGCTCCTACGGCGTTCCTGGGGTACAAAAGGCCAACCTGACATGCCATGAGTGTCCAGCCTATGTTGACACTTGCTGCCAGTGGTGCGCCGCTCCCACACCCGTTCCCGTTCTTCCAGCCCCCGTGCGTTCTCACCCGGAAGGTGCACGGCTCCCACATGGAGAAGGTGAGCCAGTGGGTGCCCCACTGGCGGGCGCCGAACACCCACACCTCGGGTACGGCCATCAGGGAGGGGCGGGCGCCGCCGCCGCCGCCGCCGCTGCCGCTCCGCGTCAGGCGGGCGTGCTTCAGGCGGGGCGGCCGCAGGGCACCCAGCGGGAAGAACATGACGGCTAGCACCAGGGCGTCTACGTAGCCCCGCAGCAGAAGCAGCGAGTTACGGTGCCTGCATTCGTTTTTGAGACTGAATGTTACTGCAATGATTGACATGCTTTTTGACACGAGCGAGGGCCCGTACGTTTTCACAAGTAGCTCGGTGTTGGCCCTGGGTGTTACTATGCTGGGCACTCGAGCAGCAGTAAGCGTACGCCCGCCAACATAGGCATGGCCTATACATAGCATATCGCCCGTGCCCGCGCCTCACCTCACGCTGCGCATCGCCCGGTAGCCCAGCACCAGCGGCACCGCGCCCGACACGAGGAACACCAGATGGCTCCACAGCTGGGGCAGCAGCACCTGCAGCTGCTGCTGCTGCTGCTGGGCCGCATCCCCAGCTCCAGGAGCCCCCATGGCAGCCGGACCTGCTGCTTCGTCAGCTCCCACAGCGGTGCCGTTCCTGCCGCCGCCCCTGACGGCGGGGGCCCCAGAGGCAACGGCCGTCGACACCACCTCTTGGGCCGTACGGCCGAAGGCCGCAAAGCGGATGCCGAACGCCAGCCACAGGGACCAGTAGTCCAGCGTACGGCACGCGGCCGCTTTGTACTGCTGGTACAAGTCCTCCAGGGAGTCAGGGAAGAAGCCCCGCAGCAGCACGCACAGCCACCACCACACTGCCCTCATGGTCAGGGACTGGCGGGCCTGCGTCCGCGCCGCATGGCTGCCGGCATTGCCTGCGCCACGCGCGCTGCCGCCAAGGCTGCCGTCACCGCCCCTGCCCGTGGCCTCAAGCTGCGCTGCAGGTCCGTGGCTGGAGGTGTCGCGTACCGCGGCTGTGCCTATCGCAACGGCAGCTGCGGCAGCCGCTTCAGGTAGTAGTGCCTGGCGCCTGCCGCTACCGGTTGCACTACCGGCGCCGCAGTATTGTGCAAGGGCCCCCCTCGCCTCCACGCCGGCCCCGCCTAGCTCTGCAGCTGCCAGCCCACCTGCCGCTGCCCCCTCCACGGGCACGCTTGCCCACCGCTCTGCACGGCCCGCCCCACCTGCAGCGGCTGCCGGCTGCGGCAGCACCCCGGCCGCCCTCAGGGCGTCCATGCTCGCCTGCATGCAGGACCCCAGGCGGTGGGCTGCTAGGAACATGAGCACCGCCTCGTGGACGGCGCTCAGTCCAGGGCCGCCTTCGCTGTCGGCACGGTCGGCCCCACCGTCGCTGCTACTGCTGCTGCTGCTCCTGCAGCTGCCCGCCCGCGGCCCTGCCGACACGCCCACTGTGGCTCCCATGTCGTACGTCAAGTCGGTTAGCCCGTTGCGTTCCAGAAGCTCGCACACCGCTGCCAGCAGGGTACTGCTGCTCATGTCTCCTACCCTGCTGCTGCTGCTGCTGCTGCTGCTTGAGCACGTGCCAGCGCTATCAGCAGGCTGCACCAGCGACGCGGCTGCCGGCCGCTCGACCGGCACAGCGTGAGCGCTACCAACCAGTGCCGCCCGCAGGCCGCTGCTCGTCCAGCCGCCCACCTGCTCGTCCAACACCCTGTCGTACAGCTGCCGTACCTCGGCTGCTGCAGCAGCGGTCGGTAGCACCAGGAGCGGAAGGGTGGCCAGGGGCGCAAATGCACGCAATGGTGGAGGCGGCGGTGGCGGTGGCCGCGTTGGTGGTGTGCTAGCACACGCCGCGCCCTCTGCAGCGGCAGCGGCAGCAGCAGCTGTGACCGCTGGGTGGCCTGCTGCTGGGCTGACGGTGGGGCTGGAGGTGGCACGTCCTTGAGGACTGGGCGGCTCCGCTGCGGCCTCAGTAGGTGGCCCGGGCAACAGGTGCAGCACCAGCGCGCCGGGCCGCTGGAGGGCAGCTGGGGGGAGTGGAAGCCTGGGGGCAAGGCAAGGGAGTGGGCACGGGTAAGTTAGTCCGGTAGTGATAGGACACAACACCTTCCGCGTGCTTGTGCAACTTGCTCTGTTGAGCCCTGCAGGTCTTCCCGCAATGCGCGAGTACAACACTTCACAGCGCGCCAATAATCTGAGTTTGCAATGGTGGGCACTTTCACGCCGTCAATTGCAGGTGTCGTGTGTAAGCATCTCTGCGCATCAGCTCACAGGACGGTGGTTCCTGACCCACCTCAGCAGCACCACACCGTCGTCATATCGCCCGGACGCGCTCCCTACTGCTCCTTTTGCCCTCGTGCCTCCTGCCCCCATGGGGGGCCACAGCACCACATCCGCCAGCGCGCGACACCTCCCTGCACGTCCCTGCCTGCTGCCTTGGTCCTGCATAAGCCCACTGCCTTGCAGCTGCTCCCCATCTGCAGCCGCCAGCTCCGCTACTGCTGCCCCTGCTGCTCCCTCCCGCAGGTGCAAGGGCGGCGGCTGCTCTGCCTCACACCGGGCCACGACGCACCTCACCGACCCCAGACCTCCAAGCGCTGCCCGCGACACCGCCACCATCACGACCGCACCTTTGGCCTGGCCGCCGCTGCTACCTGGGTTGGCGCAGCTGTCCCCCTCACCGCCATCCACCCAAACCTCGTACCCCCCAATGTCCCCTGAGGCTGAACTGACAGCGGCGGTGGACGTGAGGTCCTTGCCCAAGGTTGCTTGGGCGCCTGTTACCGCGTCCTCCACCTCAGCACTTGGCTGCTGCTGCTGCTGCTGCTGCTGTTGCTCCAGTGCAGGCGGCCACACCACAGCACCGCTTGCGTCCTTGCTTTGCAGCTGCTCCTTCAGCAGCTGCTGCACCGCGGCCTTGACCGCAGCCTCCATTGCTTCTGCCTCTGCATCCGCCGCTGACTTCTCGCTATCCATGCCAGCGTCTACGTTCGCCTCCTCCTCCATTCCCCACCCCTCCACTCCGCCATCCACCGACGCCGCCGTCCGCGCCTCTTCCACCTCCCCCCGCGCCTCCCCCAAACGCACCACGGCGTGTCGTACAGACCCCACCGCTGCGCCACTGCTGCTGCTGGACACGCCCTTGGCCTCCGTTCCCGCTCTGCCGGTAGAAGTCACGGCCCTGATCTGCAGCCCACGGGCCGAAAATCCAACTGCACCCGCACCCGCCGTCAGCGCGCCCTCGCTGCTACAGCGGCGGAGCAGCACATCACCACCACCATCTGCATCCTCACTTTCCGATCCACGGCCACTGTAGCCCCCGTCGTCCCCCTCCCCTGGTGCCTGCGGCCCCCGCACCACCATGAGCAGATGCACGCAGCCGGGTACGACACACACCGAGCTGCCGTCAAACCGTACACCTCCGGCGGCGGTCCTGCGGCTCGCGGCCAAGCTGCCGCGGTCGCCCCTGCCTGCAGAGCCCCCAGTGTTCCCGCGTGGGCTCAGCTCAGCGACTGCACCTGCGGTGGCAGCGATCTCGTCCAGGGGCTGCCGACGCAAAGGCTCGCTGGTGCTGCTGCTGCAGCTACTGCTGCCGATGCTGCTGCTACTGCGACATATCCCCCCGACTGCGTTGTTGCCGCTGGTGCTGATGGTTCCGAGCACAGACCCGCTGGTCTCAGCGCACACCCTGCCGCTGTTGGTGCTGCTGGGTTCGCCTCGGCCACCGCACTGCCCTACAGCCACCGCCCCATCCAGCGCGCCCCCTGTGCGGCCGCCTCCGTCCACGACGGCAGCTACCCGCACCCCACCACAGTTACCGCCCGGCTGGGCGGTCAGGTGGGACACAACGCGCCTTGCCGCCGCCGCCACCCTCGCTGCTGTGAGGTCGAAGCTCTCGCCCGGCCTCTCATGCGGCCAACCGTCACGCCCGGCGCCGCTCTCCCCCATGCCCGCCACCGTCTGCAGCGCACCCACACCCCCTGCCACCGCTTGGCGCAGCTCCATCCCCTGCCGGTGCGCACTGGCCTCACCGCCGCTGCCGTCGCTGCCGCTGCTGCTGCCGCCGCCGGCCGGACGCCAGCTGCCGCCCTGCCCACGAAGTACGGTGGCGGTGGCAGCAGCCACTGACCCATGGGTCGGTGGGTGCATCTTGATGCTGAGGGTTGCACGGGCTGCGAAGTGTGAGCGGTAAAGGTGGAACTGCGGGGAGGGCGCCTGCTGCAGCAGGGGGCGCTGGTGGGTGCGGAGGTGCTGGTGTGGCTGCTGCTGTTGCTGTTGGCGTTGGTGCAGCACCGTGTGACTGTCGCCTGGTGCCTTGCCGGCCGCACCACCAGCAGAGCCGCACGCAGGCCGCGAGGCAGGGCCCAACGGCGAGCCTGGTACTGCTGCTGCTGCTGCTGCTGCCGCCGCCGCCGCCGCCGTTCGTGCCGCTCCTGCCCGTGGCTCTGACGCTGCAAGGGGCCTACCGGGCCGCACCGCCACCCACTTGCGCTGACATTCCCCTTCATCCTGCCCCTGATGCCCTGTCCTGTCCTCGTCCCGCAGCTGCTGCAGCTCCTCTGAAGTCTTGGAAACACGCATGCCCAGCTTCGGCTCCTGCGGGGGTGAGGCTCCGACGCCAGGGTCCCGACCTCCGCCAGCAGCCGCACCTCCCGCCGCTGCCGCACCCGCAGGAGCATTCCTCGCTCGAGCCTCCTGCTGCTCCTGCTGCTCCCGCTGCTGCTGCTCCCGCCGCCACCGCTGCACGTACCTGTCGTACTGCGGCCGCAGCCACGCCTTATCCCACGCGCGGTTGGCCAAGTACGGCAGTACGGCAATGGTTACGAACAGCAGCGCAGCCGTCAGCGGTGTAAGGCGGGGCTGCTCCTGCTGCTGCTGGGTGTTGATGTCGGGGTGCGGGGCTTGCTGATGAGGGTGATGCGCAACGTCTGTGCGGCGGTCCAGCTCCACGATCGCGGCCAGGGCCAGGGCCCACAGCGCGGGGCCGAACAGGAGCTGCAGGGAGGACGGAACCTGGGGAAAGTGTAGGGTGTGAGAATGCGCAAAGCGTGTTACCACCAAGACTGTTCGGGTGGCTGATGGCGACCGCATGGGGTCGATACGCGAGGCGTTTGTAGGCAGGTTCTTGAGCAGAGGGCCGGTATGTTTGGTACATATCCCGAGTTGCTTGCTAGGAGGGCATGCCATCCTACTGTACGTGGTACCATGCACCCGCATGCACAGTACCAAGAGTGGACCGTGGAGAGCGCCGGATGCGTTCCAAGCGGTGCACCGCGTCAAGTACCGCCACAGGCTGGTCCACCGCTGCCACGCGTTTCCGCCACGTGCCTCACAATCCCTCCGTGCACTCAGTGCCAGAGGCCTGGCGTCACGCGGTTGCTACGTGCGGTAAGCGACCTACATTCGCCCCCAGTCCCCACCCTCACCCTGTGCACCATGACCGCCCTCCAGCCGTAGTAGGCCGCCCCCATGCGCCGCTTGCCCGCCGACAGGTACCACGCACCCAGGTACGGCAGCAGCTCCGCTGGCGCAGAGCGTGCGGTCGCGCGACAGCCGATGAGCGTCGCCGCGCTAGCCGCGAAGAAGAGCCAGTGGCGCGCGGCGGCGTGGATGTACAATCTTGGAACAAAGGCCGCTACAAGGATGGTAATGAGGCTGTAAACGCCGAAAAGGGCGTAGTCGTAGCTGAGGGCCGCGACCCATGGGTCGGCCACCGCGCCGGTGCGAAGCGCGTAAAGCACGCCTTGCAGGTGGCTGGATTGTCTTTTGTCACATGGGAAAGATACGTAGATGGACCTTGCCCGCTGGATGGGACTTGATACGAAGCGGCTGAGGAGCCAGGACGAGGACTGCGGCTCTTCCAGAAGGCCACCAAAAGAGGATAGTGGTCCTAGATCGCAGGCGACGCCGCGAAGGAGTTGTGCACAGTGCGGGGTGCACATGACGAGAAGCTCGAGAGGAAGTAGGAGCAGGTCGCTGCGGCGGGCCTGCTTCGCGTACCACTGCCGAAAGGACAGCGGCGGAGATGCTCCTAACGGTGCGCTGCCGTCTGCTGCGCTTCGCGAGGCTGCCTTTTGCAACGCAGCAGCATCGTCCTCGGAAGGCATGGTCTGTTTGGTCTTGGGCAAAGCCCGTAGATGCTGACAGGACGCTACCGGGTGTTTCCCCAGTATACATCGAGGTGGGTTATTGTGCCTTTGACTAAACGAAACTAGACTAGGGGCTGGACAAGCTTTGCACCGCGTTATGCGCTGCGTGGATTACTCGATTCGGCAAAGGGGCGATCGGCGTCATCACGCACCGAGGTTACGTGGCTCCCGCCAGCTCCCGCTTAGTACTACGAGTAGCAAATCAGCCTATGATCTGCACGACAAGGTAGGAGGTACCGGAACCTCTACAACCTCAATTATGTCTTTGCACGTGCAGGGTCGAGGTCCATTGCAGCAGGCTGACCTGCCAATCCGCCACCCGGACCGCTCGCGACGACCCCCGCCCCCGCCACCCCACGTAGAACTACTCTGGCGGACGACCCAGTAGCCTCAGCGTGTCCCCCACCAGATACAGGGACCCTGTCACAAGAACACGCAACCCCTGCTGCTGTTGCGGCTGGGCCCCCGCAGCCTGCGCCCTCGCCCCCGGCCCTGCCTGTCGCCGCAGCAGCGCCAGCGCATCCTGCAACGACCCCGCAACCACCACCCGCGGCCCCGCGCCTGCCCCTGTACCTCCTGCTCCCGCTCCCCCGCACTCCCGCTCCCATACCTCCCTCATGCGCTCCTGCCAGCTGAGGTCCACACCTGCACCGCCTGCTCCTCCCACGGGCTGTTGCTGGCCCCCTCCGGGTTGCCCGCCTGCCCCAGCCGCCGCCGCCGCCACTCCGCCGCTGCCTGCCGCCCCTGCACCTGCCCCCAGCAGCACGCCCCCGCCCGACAGCATGGGCGCAAACACCACCAGGCCCACACGCCCCAGCTGCTGCCCTCCTGACCCCGCTTGCCCTGGTCCCCCTGGCCCTGCTCCTGCCCCCACGCCCACTCCTGCCTCCCGCAGTGCACGGGCCAGGGCGGGCAGCAGCACATCCGGGTCCCTGTCCCTCATGCAGCTGAACAGCAACGCCGTGCTGGCCTGCTGCTGCCCTTGCTGCTGCAAATGGTGCTCGTGCTCCTGCTGCTGCTGCAGCTGTTCCGCGAACCACTGGGCGCATGTGGCCATGGACTCGGGGGTGTGGGCCCCGTCTAGGCAGAACATGAGCCCCGGCTGTGCCGGGTCTTGGACCACCTGCGGCGTGGGCAAGGGGAATGGAACGTCAGCAGTACGATTCATCTCATCAGCGTCAAGACATGCCTACCGTTCATTGCATACATCCACGTCTTGAGGCAGCTGTAATCAGGCAGGGCTGTCATGCACAGCCAACAAGCATTTTAGCTGCTGTGTACCAACGCGACCGTGGACGCTTCACTGGCCCGCGACGCACGCTGCTTCCGGCCCTGCGGGCTGCACGTGCTACTGGCGCCGCCCAGCTGCAGCCACAACCTGCCAACCCATTGCACGCCGAGCCCCACTCAGCCCACGCACGCAAAGCCCACCTGGCTCCTGCCCGGCCACCGCACCGCCTCCAGCCCCTCCGCGTACTCCCACGGCAGATCGCCACGTGCCACCGCCGCCGCGCGCCGTGCCGCCGCCGCCGCGTCCGGCCCGCCCGGCGGCAGCCACAACCCTGTCCCCGCACCCATTGGCTGCTGCGCCGCGGGAGCACCGCTGCCCCTGGCAGCATCCCCCGCTGCTGCTGCTGCTGTTGCGTATTGGGACTCAAACTCCGCCGCCAGAGCCACGGCCAGGGAGGCGTTCAGCCGCATGTGCGCCCCGCCAAGGCCGATGGCGGCGGCCCCTGCGTGGGCTAGTCCAGAGGAGGAGGCCCAACCGCCAGCCCCTGCCACCTCTGCCGCGGCCGGCCCAGACGGCCCCGGGGATGGAGGTGCCTGTCGGTGCTCCAGGCGGTAGGTGTCGAGGTGCGACGGTACGGCCAGGCGCGCGCCGACACGGGCCGCCACCTCCTGGGTTGGCGGTTGGCGGGTTGGGAGGAGGTAGGAAACAAGTGAATGGCGGTTGTAGGCGTGACCGGGGAGGGGGATGCAACAGGGGAGCGACCGTAGCAGGACGGCAGCCTCCAGCCGCTTCGGCGCACATGGCGCCCTTTACTAGGGCGGTGGGCCTGCAGGAAGCCAGGTTGCTCAGCCGTCTGCTGCTTGCAGCCAGCAGCCGTCGCTGAGCGACAGAGGTGCGACCACCACATACGGCCCGGGACTCACCCGCAGTGCCTCCATGGCATCCTCTGGCTGCGGCGAAGCAAAGACCGGCCGGCCGGCCTTCATGATGCCCGCCTTCTCGCGGGCGATGGCCTGAGCACACGGTAGGGGGGCGTGTCCAGGGGCCTTACAAGTCACCATGGGTGCCATTGCCAGCCCCCATAGAACGACGGGTGCACAATGCCGGCAGCGCGTTGGCCAGCAGCTCCGTGTGTTGACGCCTATGCAGTTCCTACTGTCATACTTAATGACACGGAATGACCCTGGTTCGGTCACGCCAATGAACATGCACCGGCAGCGTGTGTCCCAACAGCTCCGCGTGGTCACACTTAGGGGAGTGGAGGTATGGCATACACATGCAATATGTGGTAACTAACACAGTTCTTTGTGGTTCAACACGCACCGGCAGCGTGTGTCCCAGCAGCTCCATGTGGTCGAAGCCTAGGGAGGTGATCCCCGCGGCGGCGGGCCGGGGGCACAGCGCGTTGGTGGCGTCCAGCCGGCCCCCGATGCCCACCTCCAGCACCACCGCGTGGGGGGCGCGGGAGGGGGGCAGGGACAGCAGCAGGTCGGCGGCTGCAGGCAGGGCGAGGGGGCGTAGAGGATGGAAGTGGATCGAAGACGGCAAAGGAGCAAGGGGCACTGGGAGGTGTACTGTCAGGAGAGTGTCTACAGCAAGTAACTGGTCGGGGAAGGGCGGAAGAGTCCTTGGGTGTTGTACACTGATGTAAGGGCGTCTGGATTATCATGGATTGGGCTGGCAGCGGCGATGTGGGGAGGAGGGGAAGGTGTCGCACATGTGATGGATAGGTGCTGCCGTTTGCACACCGTGCAACCCACGAGCTTCAACGCCGCACAGGACTGGTCGCTGCAGTCCATGTACCGTACCGTATGGCGAGCCAGGGCGGACAGGATATTGCCCCCCTTGTGCACGACCCAACCCACCACCCACCCATGAGCGTCATAAAGGTGAAGAAGCTGGGCATGCCCACAACCACACCGCCGGCACCACCGCCGCCAGCTGCTTCCGCTGCCGCGCCACCAGCCTGCTGCTGCTGCTGCCGCATGTCTTGCTCAGTGGCAGAACGCAGCGTGTTGTGCACGCGCCAGAAGGCTGCAGCAAACTCCTCCCGCGGAAGCATCTTCCTGCAAGGCGCCAGCAAAAGAAGATGAGCAGTGGGTTTCGTGTGGGAGCGCTTCAGGTCAGTGCCGGCCAGTCTCAGGTCTAACCAGCGGACTCGCTACCGTGCCTTATGACAGCCCAACCATCCAACCGCCTAACCGCCAAAGGGCCGTACCCATCCAGCCTCAAGCGCTCCCGTACGTCCACCAGGTGCGGCGAGGTGTACAGTGCCGTACGGTAGCCGCATCGCCGCAGCATACTCTCCACCATGGCGCACGTGGAGCCCTGCAGTTGGTAACGGTTTAGTGATTAGCTGTTCGCTGAGCGGGCGTTCTAGGTTGTCGACAGTAACTGCGTCACACGCACACTGTGAAGTACGGTGCGCTTCGCCCCAGGTCCCAACACGGACCCGGCCCTGCAGGCCACTGAAGCTACGGCGTCTACTTGCCCTCGGCGAACGGGTGGCGGCACAGCACTGGTGCAGACGGGATGGTCATTCATTCAATTTGTCATCATCATACTCACACCGGCAATTTGCTTACCTTGCCCTTGGTCCCCGCCACGTGTATCACGTTGAGGGACAGCAGCCTGTCGCGTGTGATGCCCAGGCGCTGAGGACGAAAAAGGGTGAATCAGGGACAACAGGATTCTCACATTCATTGAGACACTGCGAAGTGCCAGCAACTTCTGATGGCATTAAGAATTACGAGCACTTTTGGGATGTGCCAAGGATGGGCCAAGGATGCTGCCGCAGGATTGTGGGGTACGGGCCTCCCTGGCGTCCCCCTCACCCCTCCCATGCCCGCACGCCGTGCACAGTGCTCTAGTATGGTGCAGTCTGCCTTGCTTGGGCGGGCATGTGATGTTTCACACACCTGCAGGTGGACTGGCATGTATTCATAAGCGTCCTTCCAGCCCCCAGGGGCGTTTGGCTTGTTCTTCGTGGCTGCCATGCTGCCGAGGACAGACACCACCTCGCTCCATTCTGCATCTGTGATCGGTCTAGCTGCTGCTGCTGCCGCAGAGCTTAGATGCGCAGCAGTGGAGGTATTGGTTTCGCGATGAGGATTGGAGATTGCGGCCAACTGCGTGGCGACGCCATGCTGCCCCGGCCATAATCGCCCCGCTGTTGGGTGTCCGGCAAACCTCGCAAGATGCAACAATTTTCTCGATGACATAGACGCTTGTTCAGCAATGTGTCGATGGGCACCTGTCCTCATATGCTGCTGGTACAAAGAGAGGTCAACAAGGCTGCGTTTGGCTAAGCATCGAGGTTCATACGAGTCCCGACATGTAAGAAGAGATAGATATATTGTTTGGCTGGTAATCATGCGGCTGTGTTCCCTTGCAAGGGTGCGGCTTTGTGCAAAACCAACCGCCTAACCGCCAGCCGTGCCCGGGGTCGAGTCGCGTGTGCCTCACAGCCCAAAGTCAACCCAGTGGCTCTTGGTCATTTCCTCACATCAACTCCGCTCCAAATTGAACCCTGACCCCTATCTCCGCCTGTCTCCATCCGGTGCCGTCACCTTGCCCCGCCTGGTCGCCACACCGCTCCACGTCTTTCTCCCCATTTTCCCCCCACAGTACCCTGCCTCCCTCACCTCCAGCCATACGGAAGCAAGCAAAGTGCGGTGGAAAACTGTTCACGCAACCCTGCAACCAGATGCTGCATGCTTTTATGTATTTGCACTCACAGCAGCGGGGACCGATTGACCCCCAACGCCCACACCGCTGACAGCAGACTCACAGCTCTCCAGTACCGCGTTGGCAACTCAGGGACTGCACGGCGCTCCTTATGCCGCTGCCCCAACCTTCAGTCGGAACGCCAGCAGCGCGCAGCCCGCTGTGTGCACCGCCGTACAGTCCAAGCCGCACCCAACCGCCAACTGCTCCTGGTCAAGCAGCTCCCAACCGCAAACCGCCGCGAGGGCCGACAGCCCCAGCCCATGCGCCGCTGCCCACGCGGCCCTCACGCACAGCACCAACAGACGCCTCTGCCCCTGCCCCTCACCCCTGCCCCCCGTGGTGCCCCCTGCACCGGCAGCAGCCACGCCCGCACCCCACGGCTTCACCCCACGGCCCACAGACGCGGCTCCAGACCCGTAGTGCACGCACCCCTCGCCCATGCCGCCACCACCAGCAACGCGCTCTTTATTGCAATCACCCCTCCCAGCGCCCCCGGGGTGCAGGAGCTCTGCGGCGGCAGCAAACAGCGCCCGGCCCGCAGCCAGCGCCGCACTGCTGCCCTCGCCATCGGCCTTGTCCACCTCAGACGCGACCCCGGACAGCAGGTCCACGCCGTACACGATGTCGTACCCGGCCGGCTGGATGCGTAGCATGTCCCGCAGCTGCCGCCGTACGGCAGGCGACCAGCCCGCCGCCTCGGCCGCCGCCGAGCCCCCTGCTCCCACCGACGTCTCCCATGCCCCTTTAGCGTTGCCGTTGCTCCGCACGACCACCTGCGGCCCTGAAGACGTACCAGGACCCGCTGTAACGGCTGCTGCAGCCATGTTTGACCAGTCAAAGGGCGCCATGCGCAGCCGCTCAACGACCACGGTGTGGGCGTTACGCTTCAGGTCCGCCGCCAGCGCCGCCCGCCCCTCCCGGCCCGCCTCCGCCAGCACCACCCGCCGCGCCGCCACCCGCACCGCCGCCAGGGCCGGCAGTACACCGCCGTACACCTCACGGTGGCGATTCGCCTGGTGCTGGTGTGGGTTAGCGCCGACGTCCTGCGCACGGAGGACGGCAAGGAGGGGCGGCGCGCCGCGGACGCCGGGGGTGGTAGCTGAGCCAACACCGGGGGTGGCGGAGGAGGCTGGGAGCGCGGGGCCGAGTTGCACGGCTGTACGGCCGCGCAGGAAGGCAGGGGAGGATAAGAGGGCGGTGGCGAGGGCGAGGTGGGCCGCGTCGGGGGCGGGGCGGCCTGGGTTTGGGAGGGGGAAAGGAGTACGGGCGTGGGTGTTGCTAAGTTACAGTTACAGTTACAGGCCCAGTAGGGCGCGTCAGAAAGTGTTGCTCCCCGCGTGCTGCGGGCCACATGAGCGCGGGTGGAGATGATGCTGCCAGCGCGTTGCAGGTCAACAGCGTGCAGTGGGCACCGAGATCGGGAGCATGCTGCAGGCCTCCAGGCGACAGGCACAACGTGCCTCACGCCGCACCAATACCAGCGGAAGGTACGAGTAGCCCAGGGCACATGCAACCTGTGACCATAACTGGCAGCCTCACCAGGCCCCACGCACGCAAAACGGTGACTCAGCCTGTACCCCTCCGCCAAGGAACGCAAGGCGGCAGTCCCCCAGACCCCCACGCCTGCGCACCTGCACTCCTGTCCGCCACGCCGCACATGCACCGGAAGGACACGCCCGCCGCCAGCTGCACCTCCGCCTCCACCCCGCCAGCCCCCAGGTGTGTCCGCCTTTCCCCCGCCGCCTCCCTGCTCAGGCTGCTGGCCGTATGCCCGTGCCCGTGGTGCCGGCCGCCGCCGCCTGCTGCTGCCGTACGGCCTCCAGCGCCCGCCGCCGCCGCCGCCGCCGCCAGCCTGACCGCCGCTATGTCGGACAGGTCGGCCAGCTGCACGGAAGCGCAGGAGGCCTCTTCTGCAGCGACCTCGGCGCTGTCTCGTTGGACCGTTGCGAAGAACTCCGCCTGCGGGCGGGAAACGCACGGCGCGGGCAAGGAGCTTTTCGTCCTTAAACCCATGTGCCCAGTGCGGGTAAGTACAAACGGCTTGCCGTTAAGAGACATTCTAGGTGCTGCTACACGGAAGGTCCAAGGTTCCAGCAGGACATTGAACCCGCACCTCTGTCACAGATTTGTAATGCCACATGGCCCACCGTAGACAGCCGCTGCGCCACTTTTTGCTACCCACAGGCTTTCCTCCATTCCTGCCTGGTGCCTAGGCAGAGGCCGATGCAGAGCGCACGCGCTGCTGGGCCTCCGTGCCCGCTCTGCCCCGCACCCGCACGTACATGCACGCCCATGCCCATCCCCACACCACCTACAGCTTCCCCTGTGAGCTTCCCCCCCTTAGGCCGCACGACGCAACGCCCCCCTCGTCCACACGTGCACACGCCAGCACACGCCCGCCCCTCACCTCCAGCTGCTCCTCCAGCCCCCGCCTGCCGGGCGTCCCCGGCGAGCCCGGCGCCCCGCCAGCCCCTGCCACCCGCCCTCCTGCTCCACCTCCTCCACTGCACAGAGGCGACACCGCGGCCCTCCCTTGCTTTCCCGCCGCCGCCCCGGCCCCTGTCCCTGCCGTACAGCGCAGGGCACGTGGCGGCGGCGGCGGTGAGGCGGACAGCGCCGCGGCGTCGGCGTCTGCGTCGTCAAGGGAGTCGGGCAGCAGCGCGCGGCCGCTGGGGCGGCCTGTAGTAGGGTTGGAGGGTAAAAGATTGGCGCAGTGGTGGTGTCGGAACATATAGGGCAAGGGGCTAAGGTGGGAGGGGGCCGGCAAGGGGCCTCGAGGTGCACAGGTGCGTGGAGCGGAAGCGCCGTGGCCGCTGTGCCGACCTGGGGTGCCAAGTGGTTAAGACTGGGGAAGGAAGGGGCCGGAAGCAGCGGCAAACAAGGGAACAGTGTGACACTGGCATCATCAAGACACCTAATACCCTTCGCTGCACCGCATCCTAATACCACAGCCAGTACTGGGGACGCAGGGTGTAGCCTTGCCGTGACCAAGCCTTAAACTGCAATCTTGCCCGACGCTAGAGCCAGGTGCAGGATGACGGCCAAACCCACACCCATCGCCGACCAGCTTGCCCTGCTCCGCCCTGCCGTGCACCCAACCGGGCCCACACGGTTTCCTCGCGTTTACACGTACCCACCGGGTCCCTCCGCCAGGTGCGACGCCAGGCGGCCCGCGGCGCCGGCCAGCCAGCTGCTGCCGCTCAGGCCCACACCACCGCCGCCGCCCCCACCACCACTCCCACTGCCATCTGCAGCAGCTTCCCCTCGGGCCTCCACTCGTCGCTGCCAATCCGTTGGGAGTGCCTCCTCCTCGGCGGGGGCCAAGGCGGCTGCCCCCGCCGCTGCTGCTCCTGCTGCTGCTGCTCCCGAGCCCGCTGCCGGCGGCGACGGCACGGCCTCCGCCAGCATCACCTCCAGCGGCCGCGGCGGGGCCACGTGCGCCGGCAGTGTAAAGATGGCCTGCGGGGGGTGCGGGCGGACGGAGGGAGGGCGCGGTGCAGGTAGGTCTCGCGGCCCCCGGCCTGTGAGCCCGGTAGATGCTGCCATTTGTCCCCTTACAGCGCCAACGTCGCGGGAGCCTCGGCCAGGCAACGATTTGAAGACATGTCCAAGCCAGTGCCCAAACTGCAGGCGCTTTCAAAGCCCCGCACCACCGTGGCGCCGCCCCTGCCTGCCTGAAGCCGCGCGTACGGCGAGTACGTACCGTACGACAGCCCCTCCTGCACACTTGTGACCAGGGCACCCCTCCTGCCCCACCTGCCCCCCTCTTAGCGTGCAGGCACCAGCGTTTCCGTGCTTGCCTGACGCCTTACACGGTGTGCTCGCGTTTCACGCGTGCCCCACCTGCAGCCACCTCCTGTCCATGGTGATGTCCCGCTTGTGGTTGCGCACGCTGCGCTCGTGCACCACCAGCGAGTCGCACACGAAGCCGGCCGAGGCGAACAGCGACACCACCTCGCCCTGTGTGGATGGACATGGGCCCAGGAACGGATAGGGGGTGATTGAGCACCAGGCATGGCCGGTGCGTGCGGCAGTGTATGCCGTACGGCGAGGGCGGGAACAAACCTTGACAAGGGCAATGCAACATGCATTTGGTTGCCCACGCATGGCCTCAGCACCACCTGCAAGGCTGTCATCACCACTGCCCCACACCGTGTTCCTACACTCTGCGACGACACGCCCAACAACAGTAGACCGCTGCGTAAGCGCCCCCGCCCACCTCCGTGAAGTAGCAGCACCGGGTCCCGTCGCCGCATAACATTGATACATGCTCACAATCCATCTACGTACATACCACACGCACAATCCGTGTCAGGACGCGACACGGAAATATGACCGCAGGGCCCACCTCGGTGAAGTAGTAGCACCGCGTGCCGTCGCCCCTCACGTAGAAGTTGTGCCCCAGCCGCCTGCCGCCCTTGCCCTCGCCCGCCAGCCGCTCCTGCGCCAGGTCCCCCTCGGCATAGTCGCGGAACAGCAGCCGACCGCCGGGCGCCAGGCAGCGGGCCACGTTGTGCACGGCCTGCAGGGGGGCGACAAGGATCGGAGAAACTGTAACGGCCAGCCTGCGGTGAGCGAGGTTTTGGGGTAGCCTGTACAGGGGCTGGGGAAAGTGGCGCGTCACACGTGGCAGCTACCAACGGCGATGACGCCAGGGGGACAAAGGGCAGCGCACGCCCTGCGTCTGGCACGCGGAATGCAAATGGGGGGTGCGGCACGTGGCATGTGGCAAGTGCACTACCGGACAGGGCTCAGGCACGATTGGTAAAACCAGAAAGCGGGGCCACCAGCAGCTGCACACGATCGCTTCCGGCACAGCGGCATAACTATTTCCTGCATCTTCCCCGACTCGGAAACCCCTGTCCCCCATAGGTTCCCCCGTAGCATGCGGTACGCAACGCACCGCCTCCATGCGCTGTGGGTGAATGGCGGACAGCACGAAGATGAGGGTGGCCAGGTCGCAGCCGCCCGCAGGGACCTGGTGCCAGGAGGAGGACGAGGAAGCAGGGGAGGAAGAGCATGCAAGGGCTGGGCCGTCGCCCCCAGCAGCGGTATGTGCGATGTGGATTGCGCTGCAGGACTCGGTAGCAGGTGGCTGTGGCGGCGGCGGCGGAGGCGCCAGCGGGTCGCGTGTGATGTCGGCGACGAAGGCGGTTACGCGGCCGTTGCCGTTATCGTACAGGGGGTGCTGCCGCACGATGTCGACGGCGGAGGGTGCAAAGTCGCAGGCGTACACGCGCAGGGCGGGGTTGGTCTGGGGGCGAAAGAGGGCGAGGTGGGGTGAGTTGGTCAGCGGGGGGAGGCTGGGCAGTGTCGTAGCGCCTGTGGTGTGCGGGCAGCTGAGGATTGGGTATGCGTTGGAGGAGCAGAATGAAATGGGAGACGGGTTGGAGGCCGCCTGTTGCACAGGGGAGTGTGGCACACGGTCCGTTCAGCCTGTTAGCCATCTTGGCCAGCCATCTCGGCCACGTGGCCGTTGTCGTCAGGACCATGTGTTGGGCATGCGGGAGGCGCTTATAAGGGGATCTTTTGAGCGTTTAGAACTAGACGTAAACAAGGAGATTGGATGCCGCGCCACTAAGCTGGGGAAAGCGCCGTTGGAAACGGGAAGTGCCGCTGGAGCTGTTGCGCTCGGCAAGGGGACCTCCCCTGCTTTCCGCCCTCGTTCCGCGCCTGTGTAGCTTTGCACTGCTGCACTGCATAACTTACTGGCAAAGGAGCAGCTTTACCGTTTTCCTGATCACGGCAATGTGAGAATTCACGATTCTTTGTCATACGGATTCGTCCACGAGGAAGTTCCGACGTGCGAAAGCGTCCGGTAAGGCTCGCACGAACGGCGTGAAAAACGTCCGCGAATTGAAGGGGCCGCTGATGACCTTTGTCAATTCAGGGGCGTTTTCACTGAGAACCCTGTGCCGCAGCGTGAAGCATCTAGTGATGCAGGTCGTCGCGTTTATGCTGCTCCTACCTCCCTCGGCCTACGATGACCGTTTTTCACAACTGTGCCCACGACCGGTCTCAAACGACTGCACATCCCAGCAGGATTTCGAGGACGTGGGTCACACACAAAGGAATGCTGCGGAACCAACGCAACCAGGAACACCGCACTTCGGTGACGGCCGCATCAGCCTCAGCGCCTTCAGCAATGCCAACCATGATATGCCTTTGCGGCTTGGCCAATACGCCCCATGCGGCACGTCACCCAATTTCGCAGTACCTGCTAGACAGACGGGCAATAGTAGACTGGAGTCGAGCCCCCGTTCCTCCCTGCCACATGGTGCTGTGCGCCTATCAGGGTACTGCAAGCGGCTCCGCCGCGGCCATCGACCCACTCACCTCAAGCAGAGGGAAGATGGTGTTGCCCACTCCGCAGCCGACCTGTGGGGCAGAAAGGTGCACCGCAAGGAGGGATCAGTGGAACAGAGCGCCTGAAGGTCACAGGCAGGCTCTCAGTATCAGTACCGCCTCCTTGACCCACTTCGAACGTACCGGTAATCAGGTTGCGTGCAGCCCAAACCAAGTAGCAAAGCGCTGGTAGGTACGCAGACGGGCTTGCCCACCAGTATTCTTGCCGTCCTGGTTTCACACTTGTGTGCGTACGTACGTGCTGTGGTGTAACAGCAACCTCCCAGGTCAACAGGGCTGTGCTCCCAGGGGCCTGCGCCCCCCGCAGTGCGCGCCATCTTACCTCCAGGAGGGTGGCGGGCCCGGCAGCCAGGTCTGGGAACTCTGCGGCCGCAAGGAAGGAGCGCGGGGCACAGCCTGGCTGGTCAGTACCACACGCAAGGACACAAGAGCAACGCACGGATATATTGCTGCACCAGCCGACTCTGTGCTGCAAGCTGTTCGGCCATGGCTGTAGCCTGGTGCTAGAGTGAAGCCATCAGTGGTGCTCGTATCGACTCTCGCTGTTGCCTGGTGGTATGCACTGCGGAATAGCGTGGCGCTGGGCTTCGCTCGGGTGAATGCCGCACGCCCAGGTCCCCACACGTGTCCACGTTTGGAAGCCAGGCATCCAGACGCTCACCGGGCCACCAAAGCCCCCATGCATCCAGGGTTATGTGACACACCCAGTCGCACCAAGTGCAACTACTTAGCAAGCGAACGCGTGATAGAAGCCGCCGGGTGCGTCCTGTTTGGCGCCTGGCCTGCCCTAGCACGGTATGAGTCACGCGCCACGGCCCCCAAGCACTAGGTCACCTTTGTGGAGGTAGTGTCGGTCCTTAAAGAACTTATTGGTGTTGCGTCGGTAGAACATGTCCCAGTAGCGGTCCGCCTGTGCCTCATAGCGCTCTGGGTGGGGTCGGTGGGGGTGAGCAAGGGGCTCGCCAGGCTGGTCAGGGCTGCGGTGACAAAGCACACCCGCCTATAATCCCCTTTCGACTCTGAGCATTCCCCTCTGCCTGTAGGACGTTTGTTTTGGGCTGGCCGAGCCGCCGCAAAAGCTTGGCGATGCGCTTACCCGCCAGTCGCGAGGGCACATCCGACAGCTCCTCTGGCAATAAGCGCAATGAGCTGGCCATATTCAGTAAGGAATTATTGCTATTTTACGGACTGGTAGCGATAAAGCATGCATTAAGGTGCCCCTCTGCTAGCAGGCAGTAAGGTCACCGGACACAGGTAGCCAAGCCGCACATAGTTACACCGCTTGCATCACTTAGCTAC
>VFQN01000474.1_pt1 | contig 74529 bp, 120 predicted proteins | sample 3512371 | NCBI WGS metagenome assembly VFQN01 (sample SAMN10412370, study PRJNA504923) | tailings metagenome | isolation source: Replicate 2 from Balatoc abandoned mine | place: Philippines: Itogon, Benguet | collected 2017-08-28 | reverse complement strand
GGGGGGGGGGGGGGGGGGGGGGGGGGGGGGGGGGGAGGGGGGGGGGGGGGGCGGGACCAAAACGACAACTCCCCTCGTGCTGCCTGCCTTCCCCACCGCCCTCCGTCCCCCCTTCTTCTCCACCTCGCCCCGCAGTGCAGCTGCGCCGATCCGCCGCCGGCCACGAGGGCTCCAAGATGGCCCGCCGGAAGCACCAGATCGGCACGCTGCTGTTCAACGCCAAGATGCAGGAGCTGGACATGCTGGAGAAGAAGAGCCAGGGGCAGAAGACAAAGGCGGAGACGGTGAGGCCGGGTGGTCGGGGGCTCGCTAGCTTGCTACTGTACTACTGAGGGTGTGGTGTGCCAAGGTCTGGAAATGGGAGTGGCGCAGCGGCCTGCAAAGGCTTGGGTAGTTACCCAGTAAGGATAGAGAATTTGGTGGCAGGCGAGAGGGGAAACCAGGACCTGCTGGGCGGTGGCGAGCGTCAACGTAACGGCACTGTGGATGTGGTGCTTGCGAGCATGAGCACATGCCGCATTCCTGTAGCCTTTGGACTTGGTATTTGCAAGCTCGAAAGAGGCGTGCGGGAGTGCGCCTGTGCGCGTTGGAGCCCCCCGTAGCACGTGTTGCCCAGATGCGCCAAGACACGTTCAGACCTCAGACGCCAATCCCCATCCCCTTGCATGCAAACCTTGCCCACAGGCTGCCAAGTACGGCTGGTAGTGGCCAAGCACACACGGGGGGCCACTGTGGATAGGGGATCCCATGTGCTGGCGGCGACGGCGGCCGTGCCGTGTGGCACGTGGCTGCTGCAGCTCTCGCCGTACGGCATCGCACCAGTGCTCCTTTGGAGATGTATGCTCAGGGTGTACGGAGTCGGGCCATTGGGTCAGATTCTTGGCTAGTCGCTGGCCCTAACTGGGGCAGGCAGCGGTTCAACGATAAGTGGGCGTTGAATATTGGGGGAACGGGTAGCACGAGGAGGGGTGCATCGGTTGACTGGTCCATATTGGGGAGGGACTGCGATTGTATGCGCCCTAACAGCAGGCAGTTGCAAGGCGGTATGGGTGGTTCGGCATGTCAGGGGCCTCGGTGTTGTGTTGCAACTGCTGATGTGAGGTAGTGAGGAACTGCCTTTGGCATGTGTCGGGTCGGCTGCTTATCAGGCATTGAAGCTCCCCATGCCTCCGCGTGAAGGCCGGTGCACCTGCCGCGCCAGGTGTAAGGGCACTTACGGTACGGTATACCCATGTATCGTACTCTTGGTACGCGACAGGCACAGAAGAGCAAGGATTGCCGAGTTGGCTTGATTGGCAGCACCGCATGCATCGCATGCGGACGCACAATTTGCCAACTCCTTTTGCTCAACAGCTCATGTTAGTTCGGCTTGGTGAGGGCTTAATGCAGTGCTTCATGCGTCCAAACTACCTGATACAGTGATACTACTGTCCTGGACAGCCCTGCCTGGGCCATATCAAAAACGACCGAAGTGCTGCAACGTGCTGTTACTAAAAGGTGGTTAAGAACGAAGCCTGTTGGCCTTGCGACCGAGAGCCTCTTACCACGTTCGAGCGGTCCGTTACACGATGGACCCCCCGCTGCCTTCTGAGCTGATCAATCTGGTCCTGGAACATATTCCGCCCAATGACATCGCCTTAAATGGCCGCCGGGCCTTTCGGGCCGCTGCGCGCCACTTCACTGCGTCCACCATCGCACAGTGCGCCTCAACAGTCAGCGGCTGCCCCACCGCGCCTTGCAGTCGTTTCACGATCAACTTCAGCCCTTTGTGAGGTCCCTGACGCTGCGCCAGAAGCTGAAGCTATTGGCTGTCGCGGCCGCAAGCGGCTGTGTGGTGAACATGTCCGCCGCCCGAGAGGTGCTTCGCCCACACCTGTTCCCGGAGCTCCTTCCGCCAGACAGCGCCTCGCACGACCGCTCGTTCAACTACATGCAGTTCCTCCCTGAAGAAGAGGACCCCGGAAGGGTCGCCTGCGAGCAGGGCCACCCTCACCTGGTCCCCTGGATGGTGCAGCACGGCTGCCCGCTGGCCCCGCACGCCACCCTGCAGGCGGCCGCCCGGCACTGCGACCTGGACACCCTGCGCAGCCTGTGGGACCTCCTGCGGCCCCTGCCTGGCGCCCCGGAGCACCTCGACCAGCAAGTGCTGGAGGCAGCCGCAGCCTCCGCCACCCGTGACACCCTGATCAAGGTGGAGTGGGTGCTGGGTGAAGGAGCCGGGAGCTGCTCCTTGACGCCCAGCGTGGCCGCTGCTGCAATTGAGGGCGCTGGCCAGGCCAGCGGCCAGGGCGCGGACACCTTTCAGGCCGTGCGCTCCCGGCTTGAGTGGCTGCAGGACAGGGGCTGTCCCCTGGAAAGGGCCGAGGTGTTCGCAGCTGCCCTGCAGCTGTCAGGGGCCGCGTCCCTGGAGGTGGCGGCATGACTGCTGGGCCAGGCGGCGGGAGGAGCACCGGGGCAAGGGGCAGCGGGCCAGGGGGGACAGGGCGCGGCGGGAGAGGCCAGGAAGGGAGCAGGCTCAGGGGGAGCGGGTGCCCTCGGAGCGGGTGCGGTGGCCAATGGGGCCGAGGTGGCCTGCCTTCCGCACCCGGTATTGGCGGACCCCAGGCTGCTCACCAAGGCGGCGGTAGCGGCCCCGGACAGCGTGGCGAAGCTTGCGTGGCTCCAGGCGCACGGGACGGTGGTGGACGAGCGCGCAGTGGAGTTTGCTGCGCGGGCCGGCAGCCTGGAGGCGGTCCGCTACCTGCGGGAGGAGGTCCGCGGCATCAGACCCCTGTCCAGCGGGGACTGGCAGGGCGCCGCCAGCTCGGGCAGCATCCCTATCGCCGCCTGCCTGCACCAAGCCGGCTGCCCCATGTCGCACTTGGCGTACGTGTCGGCTGCGTCGTGCGGCAGCCTGGACATGGTGCGGTGGCTGCTGCAGGTGGCGCACTGCCCGCTGACGACCGAGCCTCGCTTCCTGGACTTCCTGGTGGAGAAGTGGGGGGTGCCCATGGGGGGCACGCCCGTGGCTAAGTACCGGGGCAAGGGCTGGGGCGTGGGTGAGGACAGCGGCCTGCTGGAGGCGGTCCGGCTGCTCATGGACGCGGGGTGCCGTGTGGACGAGGCGGTGCTCAAGACTGCGGCGAAGCGGGGGGACCTGGCGCTGGTGCGCCTGCTGCACGAGAGGGGGGACCTCCATGTGGGGGATGCGGTGAAGGCTGCGGCCACTGGTGGCAGCCCGGCGGTGCTGAGGTACATCGAGGCGTCCAGCGACGAGTGGGAGGACGGGCTGAGCAGCCGCGTGTACAGGGCGGCGGCGCAGCAGGGCGACGTGGCGACGCTGGAAGCACTGGAGAGGATGGGGTGTTCCTGTGGCTCGCAGCGGGATGCGGTGGCGGAGGGGGTTACCCTGTGCGTGCAGGAGCGGATGGCGGGGCAGGGTGTGCGTGCAGGGGCGCGGGAGGCGCAGGGGGTGTTTGGGAGAGAAACCTAGACGCCTCGATTTGGAGGGGCACACCGCGGGTCAGGCCATGGGGTTCCTGTCAGTGCGAAAAAGGGTGAAGCATTGCTGCATGTGGCCAGCACACAAAAACCTGCCCTGTTGGAACGCTGAGCTTACCCATGATTACCATAACACCGCTGTGCCCTGCAATGTCGTCGTGGAGGATGGGCTCAAGCTAGATAGGATTGCGTTGCTCGTTATTCCCTAGTGGCGGGTCGCAGAGTGCACAAGAGATGACCCCTGATCAGCATGCCGCACCGGACGGAATGGTGAATGCGATGTCACGGCGTCGGTCCCTCAAGGCTCACTGAGGCTGGCAATATTTCCTTTACTGGCAGCTGGTCTATTGGCGTGAACGCTTGGCGAACGCAGGCGAACGCGTGTCAGCAGCTATGGGGCAGCATGCTCGGCACCAAAACCTTTTCAGTGTCCAGGGCCCAGGCATCATCAAGGATTCACTAGCAGGTTGTGTATGTCGTTACCAGCACGAGTTCCCCCAAGCGCGCATGTCGGCTGCACACCGCGGCCGTGCCAAGGGCCGCGCCCAGCCTCACCCCGTCCTTGGCGACCGGGCTGCACTCCGCCAAGGACCGCATTCAAGCCACAAACCTTGCCCTCCAACCCTCCAGCCCCCTACACCACACCTCTTCCGCCCCGTCACACAACCATCGTCCCGCTCATCACCAACGTCGCCGCCCCCGACACCCGCACCTTGACGTCCCCTGGCCCCTCAGGCCTCAGCACCTCCACCAGCAAGTCCCCTCCCCGGGCCGAGCACTGCCGCATGCGCATGGGGCCGCTCGCACCCCCTTGACCCACACCAATACCCGCACCCACGCCCGGTCCAGCTGGTTCCCCTGGGCCCTCTGCCCCAGGCCCCCTCAGCCTCGGCTCCCAGTACGGCCCCAGCACGGCGTGTGCGCTGCCTGTGACTGGGTCCTCGTTGATGCCCATCCAGGGGGCGAAGAATCGGGACACCACCGCGGGCCCGGGGGCGGAGGCGGGCTCGGGCGTGGCGCGCCAGGGGTCGCCTGGGGACGGGTGGCAAGGCCAGGAGAACAGCAGGGCGGGAGGGCGGGAGGGGCAGGGGGTGGCCTGAAGAGAATGAATGGGGTGGAAGAAGTGGAACCAGGGCTGGGGATAGGCAGTGCTTGTTGGCAATGACAGACAGACAGCAGTTGTGGCAACCATGGAAGCGGAACGTGGTGTAGGTGCAAAGTAGGGGAGCTGCGCACAGTCAGCAAGTGCAACGTATCCTGCTGGTAAACTTTACGGCGTGGTGATGTGCAACGGGTATAACGTGCGGTGCTTCACACGGCCACATGACCCAACCCTGCTGCTCACGCCGTGCATGACCTGCATAACCCTCTCCACGCAGCCACGCGCTATCCCGCCTCACCTTGCCCTTGCTGCTGCTGCTGCTGCGCCTGTCCCTCCCTGGCGCACACGATGACGCCCTGCACCTGCCCGCCCGCCGCCGCCGCCGCCATGGCTCCGAAGTCGGGCTGCAGCGCCGCCAGCTGGGCAGCGCCCACGCCGTCGGCAAGCACCTGCAGCCATGAAAGCGTGTGCAATCATTACTGCAACGCGCTACTTGCTCCCTTCCCACGAGTCCCCCTGTCGGCGGGGCACTGAGGCAAGCAGGCCGCACACATGGCCCTACACCTGTCGAATGGAGCTCCCACCGGTGTGCATCTCAACCCGCTCTTCCTCAGCGACGAGCCAGCCGCTCATACAGTACAGATCGCACCCCCATGCACCACTACCGCGCCTACCATCAGCACTGAACCACAATGCCTCACCGCATCGTGTACGACACCCCGCCATGCAACTCCCAGCACCCCTCCCTGCTCCGTTGCCAGCCGGTCAGCCCGGCCCTCGCCCATCCCATCCCGCTCACCATCAGCACGTAGTTGAGGCCGCCCCGCCCCGCGTACCGCACCTCGGCCACAGGCAGCGCACCGCAGCAGGCGGCGGCCAGCGGCCCCGTGGGGTCGGCAGCAGCAGCGGGGACGGGGTCGTCGGGCGGGTATGCGGGGAGCGTGAGGGACAGCAGCAGCGGGGCGGCGGGGGCAGCGGCGGAGGGGCCGGCGGAGGAGGAGGAGGAGGCGGGTGGGGGCGTGGCTGGGGGCGTTGGGGTGGGCGTGGAGGGCTTGGGGGCGGTGCGGCTGACTGTCATCTCGCCGCTGAGGGTGTGGAAGGTGATGGAGGGGGAGGGGTTGGAGCGGGCTGGGAGGGGGAGAGGAGGGAAGGGGACGGAAAGGGGAGGGAGGCGTGCTGGAGTTCAGGGGTGGGCATGGAAGAAGCATCACGCGGCGATTGTGGTACACGATGCATGTCCATATCACCGCACACCCATAAAGCAGCGGCGCGTTACAGGTCCGTGCCAGCGACCAAAGGGTGATGGAGACCCCTGGGCACTACCACGTGCACTGCCCCACGCTGTCAGGAGCGTGTAGGCTGCAGGTAACAGCGTGCTTGCTTGGGCAGCAAGGAGAGCACTCGCACCGGTCCCTTCCCACCCTGGTACAGCACCGCTGCTGACGCGACGGTGGCGTGGCCGCAGCAGGGCACCTCGCAGGTGGGGGTGAACCAGCGCAGACGGAAGTGGGACGCTGTGGCAAAGGGGTCGGGGGCGGCGCCTGCAGCCTCCGCTACACCTGCTGGCGCTGCTGCCTGGCTGTCCCCCGGGCCCTGCAGCGGCATCTGCAAGTTCACGGGGCAGGTGGGTGGGTGCATGCTTGCATTGCCATCACTGCAACATGAGAAACACAGCCGGGCTGAGCGGTAGAGGGCATGAGGTGGGGTGTGTGATCTTGCACAGTGCACACAGATCCTGCCTACATTGCGTGTTCCGCATCCGTCCAGGTGTTGTGTGGGCCCCCTCCGTGACATTCAGCCCCAGCACGGCCCCGGCCTATCCACAACTGAGCCCGCACTTCCCAGCGCTGTTCCAAGGCCAACCCCCTCGCCCAGCTTACCGGCTCCACAAATGCCGTCTCGGAGAGGTTCATCTCCGCTGCGATCTTTTGGCGTGTCTCGTCGCTGAGCACCACGCCAGGACCCAGCAGGCAGACTGCGGCCGGGTTACCGCTGAATGGAACGCTGCTGAAAGCATCCACTATAAATATTGGTAGCTGCATCTTCTCAAGTGCAACGAGCGTGACACTGGATCAGGGGCTCTAGCGCGCAGGAGGCACGACGCTCTATCCGCACGGCTCTATCCTGGCTCCGTCCGTGCCTCACTCAGTCCTCAATTGCATGTGAGACTAAATAGAATTGGACAGCGTACATTACTTCTTACTGTCGTTCTAAAGGTCTTGCCACAGTGGAGCAGAATCGTTCTATTTCAATTTCTAGGCCCGGATCACCGCTCCGAAACGGTTTGCCTGAACTCGAGTGCGACCAGTCACTACTGTATTCATGTGTACCAACTAACATGGGTGCATTCGGTAGTCGAGGCGTGTCGAAATTCTGCGTCCCAGGCGGGCAAATGCCGCCCGGGCAACAAGATGGTCCTCCGGAGCGCATCGCCCGTCTAGCATTCTCATTGCAAGAAACAACATCAGCCATCCCTGTCGTTGTCCGGAGGGCAGCAGATGCGTCTAGCTTCGGTTTCGGGCGCGGGCCAGACGCTGCCGGGACAGACGTCGCTGCTGTCCGCGGCGTCACGTCTATGGGCGAGAGCACAGCTGTTGGACCCCAGGCGCTGCTGCTAGCGCCCCTTTTTACCCTGCGCACAGAGCTCAGGTGCGGATATGTGCCCTTGTTCCCAGCGATGGGCAGCCAACAACGAGCTTATGGCGAGCTAGGGTTTTCGAGGTGGCGCGGTCGCCGACCCTTACCCTTGCCACCCCGCACACCGCCCCCTTACCTTGACTGCCATGTGCTGTATCTCTGACTGCAGCAAGCTGAGCTGATGTATAGCCCTCCTCACCCACCTATGTGTGCTGCATAACTAACATGCTCCATGCCGCCTGCTTTCGCCCCCTCCTCCAGCCGCCCCCGCAGCCCCACCCATACCCCCAGCAGCCCCTCCGCCCCCTCCTCCTTCCCATCGCCCTCCGCCTCCCCTCCTGCCTCCCCCCACTCCCACCCTCCCTCCAGCCCGACCCCCTCCACCGCCTCCTCCGCCTCCGCCTCCGCCTCCTCCCCGACCCACCACCGTCCAGCCGCCACGCTGCCGCCCCCGCCGCCGGTCGCGCGCATTGACGCCGCGGGTCTGTCCCTCCCTGGCTTCGCGCCCGGCTACAAGGACCGCAACCAGGACGCGGCGCTGCTGCTGGACACCTTCCTGTCCAACCGGCAGCACCTGGTCGCGGTCATGGACGGACACGGACCCGAGGGCCACCGGGTTTCGGAGTTCGTGCGGCGGAACTTGCCGTACACGCTGCTCAGTAACCTGGTGGCGGAGGCGGAGTCAGGGGCCGGGATGGATGCGGGGAAGGAAGCGGAGGGGAAGCACGGGGTGGGGGATGTGGAGCGGGGGAACGGGGCAGGGGTGGCAGGGGGTGGTGGCGCGGGCGCAAGGGCTGGCAAGGGAGGGGAGGGAGAGGAGGTTGACGGCGGCGGACCGCTGCGGCGGGCGCTGCGGCGGGCGGTGACGGCCCTGGACGAGCACCTGGCTGGCAGCGGCATCGATGATGTCAACAGCGGTGCGTTGCTAGTATGGGTTTCGTAGTGCCGGCCGGGTGCCGGGGTATGAGTGCTGGGTCTGGAGCTCCGGTCCCGTTAACAAGGGTACCTGCCGGCGTGCACAGGGCCAATGCCCCAGTGCCTCTTTGACCCACTGCCAGCCAACCCCGCCTCTGCCCCGCTTCCCCCAGGCACCACCGCCGCCCTGTGCCACGTGCACGGCCGCCGGCTGACGGCCGCGTGGGTGGGCGACTCGCGCATGGTGCTGGGCCTGCCGCTCGGCCGTGACAGCAGCACCAACACCAACACCAAACCCAACGCCAACAGCACCGCCAACCGGAACAGCGGTAACAACAAGGAGGTTGAGGAGCTGGACAGCGGGGGCAAGGGCCCTGGCGGGGGGTGGCGGGTGGCGTGGAGCTCCCAGGACCACAAGCCGGAGGCGCCGGAGGAGTCTGCGCGCATCGCAGCAGCCGGCGGGCGCGTGGCGCGCAGCGTGAGCCGCAACGGCCCCGTGGGCCCCTACCGCGTGTGGTTCGCGGGGGCGGACTACCCGGGCCTGGCCATGAGCCGCGCGCTGGGGGACAGGCCGGGCAGGCAGATCGGCATCACGTGTGCGCCGTCGTGTGCGGAGGTGAGTTAGTTTGGTTTGAGGGCGGCGGGGATCCGCGGGGTGGGGAACGCAGAGCTGGCAGATGCAGTGGAATGCCGTTGTGTAACCGCTTGCATGAGCAGCCGAGAAGGGGAACGCACAGGTCAGCTCTACTGTGTCTCTCATGTGAACTTCCCGGTCCCCAGGTGCTGCTGCCCAGCGACCGCACGCCTGCCGTCCTGGTGGTGGCCAGCGATGGCGTGTGGGAGCTGCTGGACAACGCGGAGGTGGTGCGGCTGGCGGCAACGGCAGGTGGGTGTGCCAGTGCACAGCATGTGTAGCAGGTGTGTTACGTAAAACACTCCGGCACGCGCTCGCCCTTCATACCTGCGCAGCTGAGCGGCCGTAGGGCAGTCCGTGATCACCAGGCAACTACTCCCTCAACGTCATCCGGTGGCACGTCCGCGCCACTTGCCGCCCCAGGGTCCGCCTCCGAGGCAGCCTCGGCGCTGGTGCACAAGTCCCGGCGGGCGTGGGTTAAGGAGTACGGCGGGTCGTACGTGGACGACATCACGGCCCTGGTCGTACGGATCAACATGCCGCCCAGCGGCTTAGGCCCTAGCTAGCCCTGTGGATGAGGTGCTCTACCAGACGGATGACAACGGCGTTCCGGCTTCTGTGTACGTACAGTGGGGCGCGCGGATGAGCATGTTGCCCAGGGGCCGGCTGGTGCTGCGGACGGAGTGTCGCACGCCTTGCAGCGGCGCCCGATGTGGTGAAACAGGATAGGGCCAAAGGGCATCAGTGCGCAGCGGCTTGGTATGCTGAAGATGTCTGCGATCTTGTGGCTAGCATAGACATTTCATTTGGGTCGTCCTGGGCTGTCCTGGGCTGCCCCGTGCGTACAAAGCGTTATGGCACTAGAACGACGCACATGCGCTTGGTCGCGGTTTGAGTTAGGGTAAGGGCCGGTACAGTTGGAGAGCGTGTGGGTTGTCCGCCGCCGTTAGGAACCTGACATTGTGGAGTTGTGTGGAGGGGGTTTGGAGGGTGTTGCACGCTTTTATTTGCAGCAGCAGAAGCAGGGGCGAGCTGCGCGTGTAGGGCAGTAGGACCCATCAATGTGCGCTGCAGGGCTTGCTAAGCTGGACGGTGGCCCACTGGTCCTGCTCCGGGTAGTCGACCATACGGCCAGCCAAGCTGAAAGCGCGTACATGCGTGCAACGAAGAGACCCGCACAAAAAGGTCTCAGCTTCCTGTTCAGCGTGGTCCACAAGTCCGTGGGCGCTGCACGTGTGTGGCAGCCAGGCTTGGTTCCCCGTGCTTTCCCCCCACCCTGCCCCCGGATACCAGCGTAGTCTGAAGGGCACCAGCTGACACGTGACACAGAAACCCGAGGCAAATGCTCGGGTTGGACTTCAACCATTGTGATGCGCTCATAAAGCATCTTGCGACAGCGTGGCCAAAGCTACGAGGCCGTCCTCATCGGTGCGGATCGTGTTCGGCTGGGCAGCTCGCCCAGGCGCTTACGCAGCGTGCCCACTGCCACGAGGCTGCTGCAGGCTGGGTGCCCCATGAGCCCTGGCGCGTACGGGGCAGAGGCGGGGAAGGGTGATATCAACCTGGTGCGCTGTATGTGTGGCGATGGAGGCGGAGTGCCCGTCTGAGGGGTCTGGGCAGAGGGCACGTCTGAGGCGGTCCCCGAGGCCTGGAGGCCATACAGCAGCAGTGGCGGCGTAGAGGGCAGGAAGCTCGGGACGCGGACGGCATCTGCGTGGGGCATCTGCGTGGGGCGGCTGCGAGGCGGTGCTGGAGTGGCTGTTGGGGGCGGGTGCGTGGCATGCGAAGCGGCGTACGACGATAGACCCCTACGCAAACGCGGCAGGCCGGGTTGTCGTGACCTAGCCACCCTGACCTGCCTGCGCCGCCTGCGGTTTACGGGGGATGCGCGGGTGCTGCGTCGGGCAAGAACAGCACGCCGCTACCCCTGATGAGGTGGCTGAGGGCGCCGTGGGACGGGGAGGCTGTGGCAAGGGTGAACAGTGAAGCCGGTGAGGACAGCAACTCGGAAGGTCTGGGGACACCGCGGCGTGGCTTGACGCGCGTCCTGCGACGGCACGCAAGGCAGGCGGCTGAGGGAGCAGTCGTAGTTAAAGCTGGCGCAACAACGCGCACCGTGCTGCTGGTCGTGGAGGTGTTTCCTGACGCATGCGTATTAGCGTGCTCGTCTGCTCAAGCAATGCGGCGGGGCCAGGTGGGGCAGCTTCTTACCCTGCAGGCGCATTCTGTTTGGAGCCGTGCGGACCCCTGCCCGTACAGCGAGAGGTGTGGGAAACGCTTTTCCGCCCATGGCCGGGACCGGTCCTTAGCCCGTGCACTGAATGGGCTGGGCTCTGGAAGGCAGGCGACCAACTCGCAGGATTGCACGCTGAAGTCATCCCCATACCCCGTCACAGACGTCTTATCACCGACCGACTCAACAACGACAACTGCAACACCACCGTGTATTGGTATTAGCGTACCATGTAACAATGCTACATCCAGCACACCTGTGAGCGGACAAGCAGCAATCGCAGCCCTGCAGCCCGCTCAAGTGGCCCCACTACCATAGAACTCCGCCACGGCCATTAGTCACGGTACGCTGGAAGTGCCCATAAGCCCCCACATATGGGCCGCTTTCCTCACTCTGTGCGCGAAGCCCTTACCCCTGACCTACTCCTGTAGAACCCGCAACTTCCCGCAGGCTTCCTTTCGCAGCTACCTACAGTACTCAACATCCGCACCTTCAGCAGCTTGCTGTCCACCCCTGCCGCCACGGCCGCGCACTCCTTCCAACTCAATACAGAAACAAATGCAACAACCTACATCTGCTCAGTCCCGCCAGGTTGCCTCCCATCCGACATACTGCAACGTAGGCTCTCCAGCAACGCGAAGTCTCAACCAACTCCTGCATCACGACTCGCATGGGTCCAGCCTTTCAGCCTTCTGTTCAGTCATGCCCGGGGCCGGGACTTCCCGCCTTCTGTTACTCCCCACCTCCGCTCTTCCCATGGGCAGCACTCCACCGCCATACCACTTTCAATATCTACGCTAGCCACCCAGCGCCGCGGATGACGCGGCGTACGACAACTGTCCTGCACCTGCCGTAATCTCTGGCCTCCTCACCCCAGCGCCGCGTACACGGACGTGTAGCCCTGCATCTGCGTACGGTCGTGCGGCAGCACACGGCCACCTGACACCACCGTGCAGCGGGCCCCTGCCACCGCTGCCGCCCCGCCGCCGCCGCCACTGCTGCCGGCCCCGTCCACGGCCCCGTCCTCCCGGGAGTGCACGCACATCGGGTTGAAGCACCAGCCCACATACCCGCTGCGCACGAAGGGGCCCAGCTCGCCGTTACAGAAGGCACCCACGAACGGCACGCCCTGGTGCAGTACCTGCGCGGAGCGGAGTAGCAGTTGTGGCGTGTTATAGCAGCGGCTGTAGTGTGCAGGGGTGCAGGATACCCGCTGGGGCGGTGTGCAGAGGGTACAGTGCAGCGGATGCGTGCGTGTCGGCCCAGCATAACAAGAGCGTTGAAACGAGAGTGACCGTTGCAAGGGTAGGAGCTAGCAGGACGGAAGGCAACCGTCCTCCCATTACGTTGCCCCCTCCATTTCCCGTGCCGACACAATGCGTCGCCTGCCAAACCCACCCACCCTCCAACAAGCCAGTAACTCCATCCAGCAGCAAGCCATACCCAGCAAACCCGAAAACAACCCCGTCTGATTCCAACACTCTCGGTACCCACCTCGTCCGCAATGCGCGCCTCGCTGTCCCCTCCATCAGACCCGAAGATGGCCGCCCCCCGCCCGGTGCAGGAGAACACGGCCAGCGCCACGGGCCCCGCGCGCGCCCCCGCCGCCGCCGCTGCGCGCGCCACCACGCCGTAGCCCTCCCAGGACCGGGGGTCGGGCCGCCCGCCCGGCAGCAGCGGGTAGCGGGAGCACAGCGAGCGCACCAGCGGCAGCTCGGCGCGGAGGTGGTCGCGGCAGCCCTGTGAACGGACGAGAGGGAGGAGAGTGGAGTGGAGGGACGATGGCAGTGACATTGGTGGTACGGTACATAAGGCAAATGCCGCACTGCATATGTAGTGGGCAAACGTCACCGGAGGATCCGTACTCCCGTGGCTTCCAACAAACCCAAGTCCAAAGCTCGCCCCCGCTGGCCCGCGTGGCCACGTCAGTGCCGCACTTAGACAAGTGGGCTTCGTGCTTCTGCCCTGCCGCACCTGGGGTGTGATATCAGCTAGCTGGCAGCACACAATGCCGTCCACTGCCCCGCGCCGGTCCCTGCCACCGCCGCCAGCAGCAGCCGCCCCCTGCCGCCCCTGCGCCTGCTCCTTCCCCTGGCTCCCGGGGCCCTCCTGCCCCGCCTGCTGCTGCTTCTCCTCCTCGCCCAGGATGACGTCCAGGGCGGCACTGCGGTGCGATGTGGTGCGGTGCGGTGCAAGCCAGACCAAGACTTCAATGTAGCGCGGAACGGCACAGGACAAGGGGTAGACAAACGAGAGAAGCGAACGCACTGGAGGACTGAACGCACCGAAGACCCAAAAAGGAGGAGCAGCCTCGTGTTGCCCCTTGCGGCTACTCCCAACAGGAGCCCGCCGTGGCGGGAAGGTAACCAGGCGCAGCTGTGCGTGTAGTTCCATAGCACCATACGTCTTCTGCGCATGCGACCATGCTCGCCTAACTCAGCCCACCCATATGTACGCGCCCACCACACGGAACACGTGCCCCATGGCCACACGTGCTGGCATGACGTGCAAGGCTGTGTCTTAACCCCATCGGGCCCCTCCCCTGGGTGCCTCACTAGGCACCGGGCGCACCTGTCCTCGGGCCCCCCCGTGCGGAAGGCCACGATGCCGTGCATGGACAGCATCATGAGGTCCGCCTGGCCCAGCGCCACGCGCCCGGAGCGGAGCACCTGCCCAGGCGCACGCAGGGGGGGCCGCAGGGGGGTGTGGATCACATCAAGGGATGGAAGCGCGTGCTGTGCGTCGGTTTGTGCGTCAGCCAGTAGGGATGAGCGGTGGATGGTGGCTTGATGGAAGCCAATCAATCGGATGAGCCACAGGTGGGACCCCTTCCATGCTTGTGACAAGAGCTGGAGCAGGTAAGGCAGACGGTGTTGCGCCCCTGCCAGGGCAGCCCATGTGGGTGCACGGCTCGGACGCGCAGTGCCGTGATCGAGCCCACGCACCTCGCACTACTCCCACCCCCACCGCCCCACCACCCAACAACCCACCTCCACGCCCAGGCCTCGTTCCAGCGAGGGGTCTCCCCTGCCCGCCAACCACACCGCCACGTACGGCAGGCTGCGGGTCTGCCGTACGTACGACTCCAGGCAGGACGCCAGGGTGGGCGCCCGCGCCTCGCCGCCTCCCTTGGCGCCGGCCCCTGGGCCCCTGCTGCCCGAGTTGCGCCGCGACCTGCGCCCCTGGGGCATCGCCGCCCCACTGCCGCCCTCGTCATCGCCCTCCTCAGCGTCAGAGTCATGGGCACCGCTGCCGGCGCTCCTCCTCTTGCCCTTGGCCTTGGCTGCCTCCTCCTCCTTTGCGGGGGTGCCTGATGAGCCCTGGTGCTCCTCCACCGCGGCGGGGGTGCCACCTGAGCATTGTGCGACGCACCAGCAAAAGTGCGGCACGGGCACGTAGTCACATTATTAGCAGGGTACGCTTAAGCTGGACAGGTGCAACGCCTCAAGGGCCGAACCTTGGTCCGCATATCCAAGCAACGTGGCATCCGCAGGGTGGCTGCAACCCCCGTACCATCTGGCGCTGCCAGGGCGAGACAAGCACCCGCCTACTGAACTGCCAGAGCACGCCCCCAAGGCCCCCACGCCTCAGCACGCCCCCAAGGCCCCCATGCACAACGAACAAGCCACACTTCGCGACCCCCAGCCATCCGCCCCACCTGCCACGATGACCGCCTCCCCGCCGTCCTCCTCCTCCTCCTCATCATCATCATCATCCAGGTCCTCCTCCTGCAGCCCCAGCGCCTCCTGCAGCCGCTGCCGCCGCGGCCGCACCCCCTCCCTGGCCACCGCCACACGCTGGAACACCGGCTGGCCCTCCAGCCCACACACCCCGCGCATCGCCAGCGCGCACGCGCGCACCGCCGCCACCTGCCCGCTGTACCCCGCGCTGCCGCCGGCCCCTGCATCGCCCTCCACCGCACCGCCGCTGTTCCCCGGCCCCGCCGCCGCCCCTACCTCCTGACCTACGCCTGCCCCCGCGCCTGCTGCTGCGTGGGTCCCGCCCGCCGGCGCCCCTTCCGGCCCACCCCCGGCCATCACTGCCAACCCCACGAACGTTAGCCCAGAAGCGCCCGCATCCCACGAAAGCCCCGCCGGTGCTGCACCTTCCTTGCCACCTTCGCCGCCTTCTGCTGCAGGTGTGGGTGCAGGTGTGTCGGTGCTAGTGCTCGTGCCCGCACCGCACGCTGTCTCCTCACTGCTGCCGGGGCGGCCAGCCTGCTGCTGCTGCAGCTGCAGCTGCCTGCCCGGGTGGAAGAACAGGTTGCCCCTGCCGGACGACACGCCGCCTGAGACGACAGGCCGGTGCTGCACGGAAGGGCGGGGGAGGAGGGGGACGGCTAAGCGGCAGTGAAAGAAAGACATTTTGCAGCGAGCGGTGTTGGTGAGACCCAAATCAGGTGATATCTGCACGACCCTGCAGCCCGCTTATCCTGAAAGGTACGGTACGCTCGTCACCGTGCACTTATGACGCACAATGCACATTGGACGCACATCCCACCAGCTCATCCTCCTGCAGCCACTGCAGCAGGCCGCCCGGGCCGTCCACCTGCTCCCCCGCCGCCTGCGTGCCGGCCATGAGCACCCACACAGACTGCAGCCCCAGCGAGGAGCAGCCGGGGGTGGCGGGGCCCGCGCCTGCATCCACCGTTGCCTTCGTGCCGCCGCCCTTGGCGCCACTGCCACGTGTCTTGCCGCCATCGCCGGCGGCTGACTCAAAAGCAGCAGCGGCGGCGGCGGCGGCGGCGGAGGGCTCGCGTGAGTCGCTGAGCCAAGCGTAGGCGGCATGCTTGGCGGCGGCGATGGCCGCGGCGGCGCCGCTACGGGCGCGCGACGGAGCTGGGGGCCTGACGCCGTCCGCCTGGCGGGGTCAGCGGCGGGTTGGGGCAGCAGGGAGCTCAACGAGCAGCCAAGGTACCCCCAGCCCCACGCTGCCCCGTCTGCCATACACACCCTTCCCTCAGTGCAGACCGTCAGGCGTTGCACCATGTGCAGTACCAGTACCACGACCCTCCTGCAGCATGGCACCCTGACAGCTGCTTCTGCGCCACCCCAGGCGCCTGGCCCCTGCATTGTGACCGACCCATTAAATGCACACGCCGCCTGTACACACCAGTTGCACACGCAGCCTGCACACACGGGCGCGGGCGCACCTTTGGCGGCGGCAGGTTGCAGAAGGCCCGCACCCTGCAGCCCGGCAGGCGGCCCAGCAGCAGGCTCACGCCGGCCACGCGGTCCTCGCCGCGGGCCGCCCCCGCGCCCAGGCCCCGGCCCTCGGAGGGGTCCAGCTCGAAGGGGCCCCCGCGCTCGGGGGCCACCCCCATGAGGCCGGAAGTGGCGCAGCCCAGGATGGCGGTGCCCTGGGTGCGCATAGGGGATGGGGGATGGCATGGGGCACGCTGCACACGAGGCTGCTGCAGGAGGAGGGTTGGCAGCCTTGGGGAGCAAGGTGGGTACGGTCAAGCAGGCTGCTCTAGGGGCTCGCGCGGGGCCCATAGTGGTGCGGTTCACTATGTCGTATTCCAGATTGTTGGCCCAGCAGGCCCACTCCTGGCTGCCCAGCCCCACAGAGGCAAGTCCCATGCACCCCACCCACCGGCGGCAGGCTGTCCTGCAGGCGCTGCACCACCAGGCCCGACAGCGCCTTGGCCGTGTGGCGAGCCACGAACACCAGCGCAAAGTCAACACAGCCTGGGGAACACGCACGTGGACGTGGTGAGTGGTATCTGTTGGTGCGCAAACGCCATTCTGGTGTGCTCGCAGGAAGGTGGTGCAGCATGTGGCACCCTATCTGGAGTGTGAACTGTGGGGCACGTGGCCTCCCGTGTCGGAAGGGGTCGCATCACACCCAGTGTGGTCCAGTACGTGTAAGGCTCAACTGTATATGATGCTGCGGTGAAGCGTAGAGTGATGGCGTCCGCCGGATAAGCGGGTGGAGAGGGCTATGGCCACGTCAGCACGCAACACCCTTTCTGGAAAGGGTTTGTCTGGTGCGGAGACCCACCAAGCATGCCCTGAAGAGCGCGATCGCATGCCTCTTTTATCCCCTCCTCCAAGTCTGGCTTGAGACTTGCTGCCGAGGCGAAGCAGCGGTGTTCGCGCAGGACCATGGCCAAGCCGCGAAGACGCGTGCAGGTCGACGCCGCAGCCAGTATGCCCTTGCACCCCGTCCCCGCAAGGACACGCAACAGGACTTCATCGGGTAGATCGGTGAGGTCCACCTGAGATAGCAGCGGGTCAGCGTCAGGAGTCATTCTCAGGTGCCGGCACGTCGGTCGTCCGGAATTGCCTGCTGCTGACGGGTATCGCATGCACTCAAGAAATTGGGCACATATCTACCATCTTCATGCCGCCAAGATGCTCCTCTGTTCCCACTCTGTGACCTCTTGACACAAGTAAGAGCCAACCGTTTTGCGGAGTCAAAGAGGCCGTTGACTGCCCTCGGCACCGTAATTTAATTTCAAATACTTGCGTGAAGTGCAACTTCACATACAATCTGATCTGGGTGTGTTGATATAGTCTGCACGCTGCACCATGGGAGTCCTCTGGTGAGCCCCTGGGCACGCGCCGTACGTGCTGTGGGAAACGTGGCAGGGCCCTTCCTGCATCGCCCACACGCCTAGCATGGCGCAGTACACCACCTGACACACGTGGGCGTTTGTCCATGGTTGTTGTATGATGTGTACGATAGCTGCTGTCAACCCTGCACTTGCTGCCCCCCAACCAGGCCCACCCTGACATACCCTCACCATACACGGCAACCATATAACAATTGGTGTGGTGTAGTACTAGTGTGATGCTTATCATTGGCTCCGTCTTACAACAAGTGCTATCCAGTGGCGGTCCGAAGAATCAAACACGTTTCACGTATCCCCAGCCGTAACACAGCCCAACATGTGCGCTCCGCTATGCATGCATACCCAACGTCCGCCAACGCGTAGGAGTGTAGGACGTAGTACAACAGGAGATCCGACCAACTCAACCCCAAACGGCTTCCACGTACAGCTTGTACGATGCCCCCTGTGAACATAAACTGCGGCGGACACAAACCAACCCATGCATATCACCACCCCGACCGGCCCCACCTCCTGGCCTAGTGCCACCCTTGCTGCATACCACACACACGCACAGGTTAGGTCAGCGGCTCGGCCAGCCGCTACCCATCTACGCCCTCGTTACCTCCTAGATAATTGTGAACAGACTACGAAGGTGCGCAGCTCCCCATCGCACGCTGTCTGCGCGAGGGCACCCGCACTTGCGGCCTGCGGTGCCTCGCCCTACGCTGTGCCACCTGGTGCCGATGCACGTCGATCTGCAGCAGGAACACGCCACCCGGCAGTCGCTCCACCACTCTGACCAGCACAGCGGTGCACGGGGCCTCGCTCACAGCCAAAGCTTTGCCCTTCTCACAGCTTGCTGGTGGCGCCGCGTGTCTGGGGGCCTGCGGGCGTGGGACAGAGCTGGTGTGCTGGGGCGTGGAGGCCTGGAGTCGGAAACGCACCATTCCTGGCCTCAGACTCGTGTGCGCATGCATACAGATTGTAGGTGTGCCAGCATACGGGTACGTTCCACGGCATTTCAGATGCTGCAATTGCGCCACAACCACTGCCATGCACCATGTGGGTGTCGATTGGCTCAGTGAGCAACAGGCTCCGCGGTCAGGTTGGGCAACCGTCGCTGTTTTGCTTGGGGTGTCAAACTGTCTACCGTACCGTACGCGCTTCGCACTCAACAGTTCAAGAGGTGCAACTTCAGGTTGCACGCCGTCACCAAGCACCTCAGACGCACCTCCAGCGTCACGCGACGAGGCGGCGCCACACCTGCAGGGGTTGCAGGTGCACGCGCCCTTGCAGCCGCAGCCGCTCACGCCAGCCGTCATGGCGCCACCAGAGGTGCTGCGGCCACCTGCAGGAGGCACAACACGCATTTCACGTTGTGTTATAAATACATTCTACGGTCACGACTGTACACAATTGTCAATCGCTTCAAGCCACAAGTAGGAGCAACCGACACCGTGCGCACATACAGGAACCAGCAAAGCCCGCACGTGCTGCCCCGCACCCACCGGGCGACTCCTTTGCCTGTGCTGCTGCGGCCTTCCCCGCCCCGCATGTGCAGGGGCTGCAGGCGCAGGGGGCACTGCAGCCGCACGCGGCGCGGGCCATGGGCGGGCCGTAGCTGCCGTCCACGCCTGCACACGGCCGGGAAGCAGCACGTATATGGCCGTCCACAGGGTACGCAACGACACCGGCTGCTACGTGCCTTCCTTCTCACAACATGCCGTTCAAGCAGCGCCTAGCCCCGCAACAGCTCCCACTTCGGCCAGCAGCCCTCCCATCAACCGTGCGCCATCCAAGCACCGCCAACCCACCTGCGCCACCCGGCGCGCGGCTCTGCGGCATGGCCTGCCGGCGGGCGCCCCCTGGCAGCGGCTGCTGCGTGCTGTGCAGCGCCCCCACCATCTCGGGGGCGGGGGCGGCCATGGAGGGCGCCGCATCCTGGGAGGACTCCCCTGGCAGCGCGGCGGCCAGCGCGGCGCTGAGGCTGCCGCCCAGGCTGCCCATGCCGCCGTCGGGGGCCTGGGCCTGCAGCTCGGAGGGCAGCGGGGCGTAGGAGCCGTAGAGGCCTGCGCCGCCCGTGGTGCGGTAGATGGGGGCCTGCATAGGCTGGGTAGAATGCAGGCAGGACCAGGCACACAGACAGGGTGGCATGGAACACATCGGTACCGTGTGGGCGGAGGGGGAATTGCAGGAGGGGTGCCGGAACGCTGGCTCAAGGGCAGACGTCTGTGGCTGCCAAGCCGTGCAGACCAATGCCGATGCCTCTGCAAAGAGGCGCATACAGCAGGAGAGTATGCAAGCCCTACTGACCTCTTCAATGGCGTTCATGGCTATGCCTGTCTCCGCAGGCTGGCGATCTGCGGTCTCCGTGTGTCGGTGTCGGTAACCGGTTGCTGAGGTCGCGTTGCCTTGCGCTGTAGGGTGGCTATTGCGATGCGTTGCGCGAGCGTAGGATCCTCCAGGCATTGCCAAGCTACCATGAATTATGATCAGCATACCTGGTGGGAGTTGGGGCATGATCGCGGCACTTCGCCGAGTTGGCATCCGCGCACGGCACCGCGTCATCTCCGCGCCCCTGCGGCATGGCCCATGGGTCGGCCCCTGCGACCGGGCTAACGCAGGTCCTTTCACCTACCCTGGGACGTAATCAATAGAAACGACATAGCGGCTCGAACTACGTTTCAAATTTTGACGGTGTAGCATTGTGCGTGCGGGACAAGCACAGGCTGCTTCGCCCTTTCAGCTACGCTGCTCGCCGGACCAGGAAGATGCCCATTGCGTTCCATTGGAACTGGCTGCTGTGTGGAGGCGCCTGCTTCTGCGCGCAGGTACGGTAGGTCTGCGACTCAGCCTGCGGCCGACTGGCCCCCGCAGAGCGCTGTGCCAGGCATAGGTTTGTGATGGTAGCTTCGCACGTGGTCTGGGCATAAACATTCGTGGTTTTAACACCTTATTGCTCATGGCAACTGTGCGGATGCCTAGGCGCCCACTTTCCCGCGTGTGCCCGCTCTCCTCACCTGCTGCGCCGTGCCGCTGCGGCCCCGCCCCCGTTGGCTTTCACCGTCGTCCACAACGGCCCCTCCACACGGTCGTGCTCCGCGCTCCCCTCCGCTCCCCCCTGTACACAGAGCCCCAGCATCGACCAGATCGGCCAGCCGCTGCGGCGCGCAGCCAACGCCATCCGCCGCCACCGGGGCGAGCAAAGCAGCTCCTCGCCGCCGCCCTCCGACGCCTCCTCTGATGAAGGGCGCGACGTGGAGAGCAACCCGTAGCTGGCGGCTTCAGCCCGTAGCCCATGGAAAGGCCAGGCCCTTCTGGCTGGTGATGGAGGCCGGGCATGTTGGAGAGGCTGGGCCCTTAGCTTGCACGTAGGAAGTTGTTATGGGAGCTGTAGGTGGTACTGGGTTGAAATGCATCCTGGGAACGGGCCAGGCAGGTGCAAGAGGGCCCTCCAGCGTCAGCGGCAGGCCGCTGCATGCAGTGATGTCGCTGAACGGCCGGGTGGAGTAGGAATCGGCCTGCAATGAGTGGAGGTGAAGGCAAAGGAGGTGTCTTGTGCGTCCTCGTAGTTGGGGTGGCAGAGGGTTTTTTCGCAGACAAGGCATGCTGGTGGCAGGCAGCACCGCCTCCCGCCAACACCACGATGGCAAGGGTTCGTGTCACCACGGCGTCAACGGGAAGCTGACTGGAGCTGGACAGGAGACAACAGCACCCTCAGGTACTGCGTGCACACCTGCAGAAAGGCCACAGGATTGAGCGTGACAGTGTTCCTGTGAACTAGTGCTCATCACCCCTTGCAGTTGGGCTGCATACCAACGGCTACCCTTGCTGCTGTGTGCAAGGGTGTGTCACGGTTGCATGAACAGCATGCGCATCTGGCCGTACCGCTTCACTTAGAGGCTGGCTTGAAACATCTGCATCCTGTCAAATGACCCCCGGAGGCTCTCTGGTGCTCACCAGACCACCAGCTACCTGACCAGTCGACCGTCATTGAGGGCCATGCAGGGGCACAGGCTCGCCGACGCGCCATACTTGTGCGTTACATGCAGGCTGACCCAGCTCAAAACCACCACCCCCGTAACATACCTCCCTGGCCTCAAGGCCGAGAACAAGCCCTCCTCAGCAGGTGCCAAACAGCCGACAGCAGTCGGCATGAGCGCATGGGGCTGATCTCCTTCGCACGGCCCACTGCCGCAACTCTTAAACGACGGCAACAACAGACATGACCGCACACAACAGACGGACGTTGAGTATCCAGTACTGCAATTGTTGACCGCGTAGCGAGCATGAATACGGTCGCCTCCACCCAGAGTCCGCTAGCCCACCGCCCTACCGCACTGGGAACACCCCAAGACCTCCACCTGGCCCTGCTGGTGCGCCACTTGTCTTGTGCTGCCCCGCAGTCTTGCAGTGGGCGTGCATAACAATGCACATCAATTGCCGGCAAAACCGCCGAGCTGCTAACAAAACACGCCCGGCCAGCGGTCACGGCAAGGCTCCTCTTCCGCACGCGGCTCCTTCCCGCCTAGGCAAAACCTGCTACCGCCTTGCCCACAGCACCTCCCAGCTCTAAGCGGTTCGCTCAGCTCTCCCCAGGCTGCCCCCGCCGGTTGATCTCCTCCTTCAGCAGCTCCATGCGCTTGCGCTGGTCGGGTGACAGTGAGTCATAAACGCCCGACACCATCTCAGCGCCGATTTGGGGCGCAGCGCCGGGACCAGCGCTGGGGGTCTCCTCGCCTCGAAGCGTGGCCACGTACACCTGCCATTGCTCCACAAACTGCTGCCACTGCTGCTGCGTCGTCTTGCCGCGCAGATGGTTGCGGAACTCTGCGCGGGCGAGGCTGTCCCCGAGGTCCCTCATGGGCGGCGGTAAACGCTCGCGATGCAGCTTTAGGACCGACCGATACAGTTGCAGTATCGGTATAGCCGCCTGGCGCGGGCTGGTCGTGGCCATAGCTGCGTAACGACTACTAGCGTGGAAGGCGACACGCCGCGCGAGGTGACGCCGGTGGACTGTGGCTGCAGCTATACTTAGGCCTTGGCGCCAGCAGGGCCGGTAAGCACGCTCATCTGCTCCTTCTCCATCTCCAGCATTTGCTGCTCGCGGTCCATCTCGATGATCAGGGGCACTAGTAGGATGAGCAGGGTAGTAGAGCTAATCCAGGCAGCCTTCTTGAACGAAGCGAAGAGCTTCTTTGCAGCAAACGAAGCAGTCAAAGGTCCCGCAGGCTCGGGCTTAGGGGCGCCACCACCGCCTAGGGAGAGCATTTTCGCGTGGGCAAATAACGACTAGTACCTAGGAGTACAGTTGTCGTAATACGCAGTGTGTGATCACACCGTATGCCGAATTGGTCGTGGTTGATGCTGCGAAAGGTAGCGAGTACGACGACATGCTCCTGAGCTCCTTGCTGCCCTGTGTGCCCTGCCCCGGAGCTGCGAAGACCCATGCCCAGGCGGTTAAGACAATCACATAACGCAAGCTCCCATGACAGCCATACAAGTGTGCTTCTACTGCTTCACGACTTCGCAGCTCGTGCACCCCACACGTTTTGGCGCACGACCGCCACCGGAGCCTTTGACTCCCTGGGCCGCTTGAACCCACTGGGGACTTGAACCCCTCGGAGGCCTGAAACCTCAGATCGTTGACGTTGTGTATAGAACACAACGGGCCCCAACGCCAGGATTGACTACAGGATGGATTACAGGATGGATTACAGCGGCGCCCTGTCCTGGCCACTGTTTCAGCCGCTGTTCTCGCCTCAGCGGGGAAGCCTGGAGGCAGAGCTCGCGACTGCGCTCATGGTCTATCCTTTTGGTGTCCTGAACGGCCAAGCTGCACCCCCGCACACGCACAGTGCACCACTAGGTCGCAGCTCTGCAACTATGGTACAGAGGTACACCATCAGAGCCTGCCGCTTACAGACTGCTGTCAGGCGCAATCAAGGCCCTGGCATCCAGCGTCCTAACAGGCCAGGTCCCAACTCTAACTGCCCAGGCCCCTCCACCCGTCAGCCCCTCAACAACAGCCAGTGCCATCCGCTTCAGCCGATCAGCACACCGTAGCCATTACAATACTTCCGACTTGTCTGCTTGGCTGCCAGCAACACGGGCCCCCGTAGGCACTGCAGCCTTCCGTAGCCAGAACCCTTTTCCTTTGTTTTAAGCGTACCCCAACCCTGCTGCTGCCATCCCTTGCACCTCCTTCACACCCCCAATGGCAACCCTCGTGAAACAGCAACTTGGCCGCCTCGTGCACGAGACACTGTGCACGCCCCAGGACCCTGTCCCCAGGACCCTTTCCCGCCTCTCGCTTCCTCACGGGTTGTCCTGGTGGGTAAACTCGTAGCGGTGCATGAGCCCAATCAGCACGTTGGTGACCCACACCGCCCCGCCGCACACAGCCGCCAGGGCCAGCGCCACCACCGCGGAGACCGGCGGCGGCGCCGCCAGTAGCGCCCACCCGGCCGCAGCGGCAGGGGCAGCGACGGCGGCGGCTGCGGCGGCGGTGGTATTACCAGCGGTGCCGGCCACTGCTGCCGCAGCCCGAGCGGACGCGGCGACCGCAGTCGACATGGCAGCTGCAGCATGGAAGCGGCGCACGGCAAGGAGGTTAGGGTACATGTGTGTGGTACGTGGAAACCTCTCAGCCATAACGTCATCGTCTTGCACGGGCGAGAACTTTCCATTGAAGCTCAGCTCGTGCAGATGCGTGCAACAGATCCCTTCATATGATACTGCCCGCCACTGTCACCCTCATTCCTGCCCTCATTCCCCAGCAGTCAGGGCCCGGGGCCCGTCTGGACCCCGACGCACATACCTGCCAGCACGCCCGCCACGGCGCCCACCACCGCCGCCACCCTGGCCGCCCTCAGCCGGCCCAGGGCCTTGAGGCACACTGTGCACTGCTCGGTGTGCGTGTGGTAGGTGTCGAACACGTCGCCCTTGGCGCGGTCGCCGGGGGGCAGCGACCGGGGGCGCAGCGGGGCGGGAGGGGCGGCGGCGGCGGAGGCGAAGGTTGAGGCGGCGGAGGCGGCGGTTGGGGTGGCGGAGGAGCCCTCCCCTGCGTAGGGGATGCCGCCCCCCGCCATGCGCCCCATCCACGTGCGGAAGGCGATGACGGCGCTGCCGGGCAAGGCAGTAGGGCGCTTGTGACATGGATTCCATTGGCACTGCTGCCCAGTGATGGTGCTTGTCACCAGTTGGACACTAAGAACCATGGTGTACAGGTAGGTGCGAGGCAATCGCGCGGCTTCGAAGGCAGCAACGGCACGCGACCTTGAACCCGACACCCATGCGCGTGGCCCCATCAGTCCGGTCCCTGCCCCCTGCGCACTTGTCTGCGGGCGTGGGCATGAAGTACTTGGCGGTGTGCTGCTGCGCCGCCCGCCCCGCCACGTTGCGCTCCTGCAGGTGCAGGAACGCCTGGTCCTGGGGTGCGCGGGTGGGTAGGGAGGGGCAGGGGCGGGGTCAGGGAGGGATGGGACCGGGCGACGGGGCGACTGGTGGTGTGGGGAAGGGACGAAAGGGGGTTATCGCTCGGGAACGGTGAGTAGGGGCAGATGGTACTGTGAGGAATGCTGCACGTGGTAAGCAGGTGTGCCAGGCTAACTGTACCCTTGCCAATGATGCACTCGTCCTTGCTTCGCCTCTTGTGGCTTGGGCCCATTGGCACACCACTGACTCACCTGGTGCAGGAACAGGGACGCCAGCGTGTGTGCTAGCCAGGTGGGCATGAGCGGGTTGGCGAAGAAGGCCAGGCCGCGGGGCATGCGGCCGTCCTCGCCGCGCACCAGCACCTGGGGGCAGGGGCAGGCGGCGAGGCAGGAAAGCCGGCAGGTGGATTTGGGTGGGGATAGGCTGGGGTGGACAAGCGGGGTGGACAGAGGGTAGAAAACACTAAACGGGGATGCATAACGTAACCGCAGGCGCCAAGGTGCGTTGTTGTTGTGACGTGGGCCCAGTGCCCACCTGCCTCCCGATGTGCCTGTTGTGCCCCGGAGTGGTTGGCGTGGTGTACAGGATGAGGAGCAGCATGGCGCCGCCGCCGAAGTCCACCACCGACCTGCGTGCACAACATGTCAATCGAGCCGTATGACCGAAAGTTGATTGGCATTACCCTGCAGCTCGCTGGTGTACAAGTGCATGCCGGTGGTACTTCCTTATAACGGACCGTTCTGGACGACCACAGCAAGGGGGCCGTAAGGGTCGTAGGGCAGTGGCGTGGATTGCGTTGGGCGCTGCAAGACGTGCTGACCAGCACGTGTTGGGCGTGCAGCTGTGCTGTATGAGGTTCCCGCTCCTTACTTGACCAGGGAGGGCGGGAGGAACTCGGTGGTGGAGCTGCGCGCCCGCAGGCCAGTGCCGGTGGGTGTCCGGGCCTGGGGTGCGTGCCACGGGCCGGGGGCCAGGGGTCAGCTGTTGCCTTGAGCTTGTAGCGGGCATACCGCGTAGGAATAGGCGGGCGGCCATGCACTGTGAAAGATGCTGCATGCGAGGCCCTGCATGCGACGCGAGCGTGCTGTCAGTGCTGCATCGCGGACGGGCCGTGCTAACGCCGCCGTGTATGCATGCTGACGCCCGTCACGTGCCAGGCTGGCAGCAGCGTGCAGAAGAGCAAACGTCCTCTAGTGATCACCTGAACTGCAAACTTGAATCCCTCCTGGGGGCTGGGCGGCCGCAGCTCCTTGACGGTGAAGTACTGGTCCGCCGCGTAGCGGTTGCCTGTGGCACACGGGGCACGGCGGGCAGGGGGACAGGGTGCGTGGGTTGGCGAGTACCCCTGCAGGCGTGACGTTGTAAACCCCAACGCTTGCAGTCATGGTGTTGTCACGCAGCGTTCAGAGTACCGTGCTGCTTCACTTGTTGCTTGTCAAGATACCACCACGGACGAATCCCGGTAAGCAACCGTCACCTCGACATGCCGTAAGCCTCGCGGCGTTGTCGAGTACGGGTGCCGGTATGTGACCCTCCAACATGGCACAATGAAACCAAGCTGGCTTGCAACTAACAACTCACACCCTCAACTGAATATGTAGCCCTAACTGATCAGATCAGGAGCCTCTCATGTCCTGCCCCACCAGCGCCGTGGCCACGTGCACACTGCAGGCCCACGCGGCCGCCGCATCCAGCACCCTCGCTCATTACGTGCCGCACTCAGTGGCCCGACCAGGCCAGGTCCACCCAGCCGGCACCAGACGCGCCCGCCCACCTGCCAGCTTGTGGTGCGACACGCCCACGTGTGCGGGGTCCGTCACGTTCTCAATGAAGTAGTCGGCGGAGTAGGGCAGGTCGCGGAAGTACCAGGGCCGGGGCAGCAGCCGGGAGGCAGGCAGCTCCTGCGGACAACCAGAGGAGGCTTACCAGGCAACCGCTGCGAGCCATAGCTCAACTGTGTTATCATGCAGTGAAAGCTTCTGCCTACGTTACCTGTAACAAACCACCCGAACTGAGGCCTAGCATGCCTCTTGACTATGTTACAGCTCAAACGTGCGCCCCAGGGGCTCAAGGGTACAAATTCTTTCACCACTTGCGCCCCAGGGACTCCCCAGGGAAGGGTCTATTCAGTACACCGAGGATCTGCGTGCACTGCGCACCTCCATCTCGGGTATGGTTGCGGGCTGCCTGCCGCGGCTGCGCTCCATGCCCTGCCTCCCGGGCTCCCCCCACACCCACAGCAGCCCCTGCGCCTGCAGCGTGGGGTACACGGTGGCGCAGCTCCTGCAGCCACGAAAGGAACACATGGGGCAGAAACATGGCGCACCAGGTCATGGGTTGAAGGGAGCACAAAACATGCATGGCTAGACGACCAGTACTGACACGTGGCACCGCGTCATGCGTGCAAGGGTGACGCAGTGGAATGGAACGATGGGGAGACAGGCCGTGACAGTTTCATTTTGCCACTGGGTCCTTTTGCCACTGGGTCCTGGCCATGCACCCACCTGCTGCTGCCACACGCCGCCGCCTCCGCCTCCCTGCTCTCCGCCTGCGGGATGGAGAGGCAGGTGCCCTCGCCGGAGAAGCGCCAGGCATGGTAGGCGCACATGAGCGAGCCGTCAGACTCTACACGACCCTCGGACAACGGCGCCAGCCTGCGAGCCATACAACCAGAAGGCGTGCAAGCGAGGCAAAAGCTTGGCTTGGCTTGGATATGATGCATGCCAGGCTCATCCCGGAATACAACGCTACTTGTGCTGACCCGCAAACCCTTCGGCGGGCCAGCGGCACGGCACGTGTTGGGAGGTTTTCCAGCGGTGAGGAGCCCGAGCAGGAGGGCAGCGAGCGTCTGACGCACCTGTGCGGGCAGGCGTCCTCGAAGCACCTCCAGGCGCCCCCTCCATCCCGCCACAGCACCAGCTCCCGCCCCAGCAGCGTGAAGGCGTGCGGGCGGCCTGGGTCCATGTACTCCACCACCACAACAGGGTACCACTGCGCCACCCAGTTGAACTGCCCCGGGCCGGGCTGCTGGGGCTGCTGCTGCGGCTGCGGGGACCCGTGTGTGTTAGGCATAGCGGGTGCGGGTGCTGCTGGTGATGGCGACGGTGGCGGTGCGGGGTTGGCCGGGCGGTCCGTGGTGCTTGCAGCAGCCGGGGTGTGGGGTGTGGCGACACGTGGTGGTGCGAGGGTTCGCCGCGTGGCGTGTGGGTGCAGCCGTGGTGCAGCAGCGGCCCTTGACGCATGGAGAGCTGGGCACGCCGGCGCGCGTGGGCATGTTGCCTGCGAGCATTGGGGAAAGGGGTGGGCAAAGTGGGGGACGACTTTGACAGGCAGGCAGCGGCCATGCACGGTCAGCCAGGTGCGGAGCCTCCTACCTAACACCTCGCACGTGGCATAGTGGGGATCCAGTGCGCATGGCCGAGCGACCAATCAATGGCCTGGCATCAAGTTGATCAGGGGCCGCTTCTCAGTACACTCTTATAAGGAGAGCGGCGTTGCGTACCGCCATTGTCCGTACGGTGCGCACGCTGCGCGCACAAGGGCGCTGGCCGGCTGCACAGAGGCCCTCGAGTCGTGGCATCAGCGCTGGGCCCCGGGTGTCGTGGCCAGGTCAGGATATTCTCGAGCCGCCTGCGGCTTCCCCAAAAGGCAACAGACCTTGGGCGTGCAGCTTGCTGTCTGGAAGGGCAGAGAGATAAGGACGTGTCGCAGACTTGGCCGAGTGTATCGCGCAACTGACGACCCCGTATCCTACTACTGCGACGAAGCCGTTGGTGTTGACGCTAATGTTTCAACATTGCCCTTACTGCCTTACACGCACATGTATTGCGCTTTCCGGTGCCGGCTGGTCAAACGCGATCGCCGTTACCATGGATTCGTGATCAAGGACATGGGTATAACGCAACCAACCTCACAGCTGTGGCCTTATGCACGTCTTAATCTGTACACTGTACAGCAGGTTCGCTACGCGATGCTGCGCCCTCTCCTTTGCACCTACCGGCTAACGCCAGCAGACCCATGGGCCGCTTAACCCACGTGGCACAGAGGCGCCAGCGCGGAGCGAGAGATGTGCAGTAGTAGTCGCGCATCGTACCCCGGTAGCTGCCACATTCATGGCTAGTCAGCACCCGCTTAACGATCAGCTCAATCCCAAATCACCAAGAGAGTTCCCCTGCCCAATGCCCTAGATGCGCTGGACGTCTGCGCAGTAGCATTTCCCCCTGATGACGAGGCATGACTTTCCGCCTCGGCCCTGCAAAACCCTCAAGTAATGGTACAGCAGCAGGCCCGTGCAAGGGGCAACGCAGCAAGGATCAACCTGTGCGTGACGGGGGCGTTGCACGTGGCGCAGCACCACCCCTTTCTGCCCCTTTCACCAGGGGGTACCGTGCAGGCGCCGCGGTGTACTGTAATTCAGTCTTGTTGACCTGACGTAACTTCGCGACTATGCCAGCCATGGCAAAGCAGTGCCTGGCAGTGCTGATTGCGGTGCGTGGATCCTCGTGAGCAGCAGGGAAGGCTCCCCCCTGGTGAGCAGGTATGCCTTCGTGCAACGGGTGTGGCTCTGCATGAAGCCGGCAGACTCGGCGGCAGTGAGATAAGGCAGTGTCACTACTTGACCACCGTAGTCGGCAAGGGTTTGATTACAGGCCCCTGACCGTAGGTGCAAAGAAGAGGCAATCGTCGTCGGAAGTCCATTTACCAGGGGATCACCTTGTATATCAGACAGGCCGTAGATGACGCCAACCCAAGTCACCGGGCCTCAAGTCTACCCCTGCTGCTTGAGGTATGCAGACACCTATCAAGGGAAAAGACGCCCAGTCCTCGCATAACATGAAACGTCCCCTGGTGATCAACGCGCTCCAGAACCAACATTTTCCAGGATCCTGTCCCAGATTTCCTCGCATAGACAACACTTTTCGCACATTGTATGATCAATTGAAGTATAAAAGAACTATATGCTTTTCGCTTGGACAGCGAGGAATATATACCCAGCTGCAACCACTGACACTGAGACAGAAGCGTTGGCAAAGACGACGCCTAGGACTGGCAGACTAAAACGCAAAAGCCCGCCCGGCGGGCTTGCAATCATCATGAAGAGGAACGGCGTGCCGCGAGGAGGGGCCGTGCTCAAGGGAAATGCCGAGACGGAACTCTGTGACGTCTGCAGCGCCGCGCTGGCCACGGTCCTGTGCGACGAAGACCACGCAAGGATGTGCAGCTCTTGTGATATGTCGGTGGGTTCCATGTGGAGAGCTGCCCAAAGAGACCAATGTTCCTCAGTCTGGCGGAACTCCTGACCTCGCTGTAATGTGTTCAATTCCTGCAGGTACACAATGCCAATAAAGTTGCTCAAAGACATATCAGATGGTCATTGTGTGGCGTGTGCCACCGCAGCAAGGCCACGGTGCGTCAGTACCTGCGTCATGCTTCCGAGCGACGCAGTATGGCGGCAAAGTGGAGATATTGTTTCCACCTGCTGAGATGATCTCGAACAACGCATGCGGTTGGATGTTTTGCAGAAAACGAGCTCGTCTACGCAGCAGACGGGCATCGATGTTTGTGCCGGTTGCGCGAGCACCGTCCCAAAATCGTGCAAGTTGCATAAGCTGTCAGGTCCACTTCCGCCGCCGGCCCTGCGGACAGCCACGGTGAGCTTTAATCCTGCGCAAAATCTGCTTAGTATCTTCGCAACCCACGGCGGTTGCTCCCCCTTCCACGTCTGGCCCCACCTCTCGGCGCACTGCAGCTACCCCGTCCGTTATAGCCATGCCCCTGCCATTCTTCCCATCATTGCAAACATACAACGTCTTAGTGTAGCTACTGCACAGAATTTGTTGTTGTTCTGCGCGTTCCTTCACCACGGTGCAGGATACCTCGCCTGCTCGCACGTTGGCCCAGCCACAACCTGTGGCTAAACGGGGCGCCTCCGCCGCGTCGGATGCCATGGGGGCGCCCCGCGGCTCAGAAGATGCCCACCAGGTGCGGTGAGGCTACCGTGCGTTGTGGGTCAGAGCCAGAAAGCAAACTGGGTCAAGAGCAACCGCGCCTCCCGTACCTCCACGCCGCTGTTCCATACCGTGACATACAACTGTCACTACGCTCATAGCTCGTGAACATGTTACTGCCTTCACAGGGTGGAGCGGCTCGGGCGGACTCGTGGGATATGAGCAGCGCTGGCGGGGAGGGGTCACGCGACGACGACGGGGGCTGCGGGGCGGTGTCGGCGGGCCAGGTGCCGCAAGAGCCGCTGGGGCAGCGGTCCAGCAGCCAGGCGGGCGGCGCCGGCGGCGGGGGCGGCTCCAACCCACCCTGTAGCAGCACATCCATGGTAGCCCTCATGGGCCAGGCGGCGGCCGTGGCGCGGAACACTGTGGCAGGTGCGGGCGGTTCTTGTGCTGGGTAGTGCCATACGAGCCGAACCCGGCTGCAAGACTGCAAGCGGGAGGGCGGGGGAGCTTGTCCGTGTCATGGGTTCTGTTTCCACCGGCCCTTACGTGTTGTATGCTCACGCTGTATTTATATGCGGTTGCTGCGGCCGCAGAGGCGTGCCAGCAGCAGCAGCAGCAGCAGCAGCGGCAACAGCGGCAGCAGCAGACCGCTGCCCCGGAGCAACCGCTGGCGGCGCGGCCGGTGCAGCTTCTGCGCAACGCGTCCGGCGGCTTGTCTGGAAGGGCCGGCGGCGCCAACACGCCGGACGTGCTGGACGAGCTGTTCAACAGCTGGGGCGAGGAGGGGCTGGGCTTGGGAGGGCTGGGCTTCAACGGCTTAGAGGTGAGCCCCAGCGGAAGGCAAGATGAAACGCGGAAACAGCCAGATATGGTCTGGGCAGTTGCCTGTGCTCCTGTGACGCTAGCTGCTGGCGGTACAGCGCCTGATCTTGAGTACCGCGCGTTGCCTGGCCATATGCGTGATGTGCCGCTGTGGCCTTTGTATGCAACAGGTGGAAGATGGGAACGCCGGGGATGCTGGCGACCTGGACCTGTCTCTGTGGGCAGACTCGCCCATGGCTCTGGCCAACCAGCAGCTTAGCCCTTGCGACAACCCTCCTGGAAATGCCATGGAGATGCCAGCTGCAGAGGGAGCAGCAGCAGCTGGACCCGCTGGCCAGGGGGTACAGGGCGCTGAACCCGAGACCACGGTCCCGGGGCTGCGCAGCGTGCGCTCCAGCGGGAGTGGCAGCGGCTGCCTGGTTCCCAGCAGCACGACGAGGACGGTCGGTGCGACGCAGCTGGCGATCGGGGCAGACGCGCAGCAGCGGCTGCAGCAGTTGTCCTTGCAGCAGCAGCAGAACTACCACCAGCAGCAGCAACACGACCAGCTTGCACGCGACGCCGGTGCGTTCCAGGCTGGAGATGTTGCAGCAGCACGGGCTCCGCAACTGGCGCTTGGCGGGCAGATGCCGCCGCCGCAGCAGCAACAGCCGCACCCGGACTGCCAGCAGCGGCAGGAGCAAGAGCACCAGCAGCACCGCGACCGCCAGCGCGACCGCGACGAGCAGGCGCAGCAGCTGCAGCAGCCACAGCATCACCTGCACAAGCAGGCGCACCACCAGCACGAGCCGCAGTACCAGGCCCCACCCCTGCCGGCCCCACCCCAGGTTCAACACCAGCAGGCTCCACCCCAGCTTCAACACCAGGTCCAGCAGCTGTCGCAGCAATCCGCGGGCTCAGAGCTTGAGGAGGTACGCGACCGCCCACACGGGCAGGGGCACAGCCGTGGCGAGGCGGCACGCCCAGCGGTCTCCGTGGAGCAACACAGCTCTGCATCGCACCCATTGGCGCACGGAGGGCAGTCAGCCCGGCACAAGCGCCACCGTGGCCAGCAGCAGGACTCTGGCTCCACCATGAGCCAGAGCCCGGCGCACATGCACGGTGCGCAGCAGCACGGCTCTGGCGGAGGTGCTCCGTGCGGGGCAGATGGTGGCGGGAGCGTGCGGGCGGCCGGCGCCGCCGCGGGTCAAGGTCTTAGCCGCACGACTTCGGGTGCGGTACAGCAGGCGCAGAGCTTGGCGGCCCAGCAGCAGCAGCAGCACTATGGCAACGCGCAGGGGAAAATCCGGCCCGACATGGGTAGCAGCAGCGGCGCTGCCGCACCCGGGCCGCTGGGGCAGCAGCAGTATCTGCCCCAGCAGCAGTTGCAGCAGCCTGCAGGGCTGTCGCTGCAGCAGCTGCAGCACTTTGGGCAAGCACACTGCTATCCGCAGGTCCAGGGCCAAGGGGGTATGCTGCCGCCAGGCGTCAACCCAACCGCAGCGGGGTTTCCGTCATGGCTAAGCAGCATCCTGCAAACGCAGTACACGGGTAAGCACGGCTTGATGCAACATATATGCGGTTCGAATGGACGGCGTGCAGGTTCGCTTCTCTCATGGTCAGAGTACGCGGCGAAGAGGTTGGTTAATTCATTTGCATCTCCTCCTTCCTCACACATTGCAGGGCTGGTTCCAGACGTGCTCGGTGCGACGCTCGGCATGACCAAGCAGGAGCCAGTGAGCACAACGGTTTTGTGCACGACAACGCGCACAGCAATTGCATCGCAATTTAAAGCTTCATGATGTCCCTATCTGCAACCGTGCAATTGCACGTCTCCGTCATGACCTGGGCTTGCGGCTAACCACTGATCATGGTCTCATGATGCTGACGTGCAGGCGATGTCTTGGCAGCCGCCGGGTATCGTTGGCCCACTGCCACCCGCGCTGGTGCAACCGAGGCCGCCGATGCCGCCGCCGCAGCAACAGCAGCAGCAGCAGCAACAACAGCAACAGCAGGACCAGCAGAGCTGCCAGGCGTACGCGGCCTCCTGCAGCACGCCCAGCTCGGTCCCCAACAAAGCTTGCCACCTCGGCTCAGGCCAGTACCAAGAAGGGGGCCAACTGCAGTGCCAGAGCACAGACCAGGGCCAGCGCCTAGGCTGCCCCGCCACCCACGCCCCCACGCCCTGTGCCGGCGGGACCTCCCCATGCCAGAGCCACGACGGCGCCTCCCTCATGGCCCCAGGCAGCCAGGCCGCGGCTCAGGCGCCCGGCCCGGGCCTGGGCACCAACATGACGCAAAGCGCAGGCACCGGCCCCGGGCCGCCCCCGCTGCCGCCCCTTGGCGCTTTCCCGCAGTATTTCCCGCAGTATTTCAACCCCTTTCTGCCCACGCCCCGCACGGAGAAGGCTCCCCTGGTGGGTTCACTAGCATCGCAGCGCACACCGCAAAACTGATACCATACGTGCCCGCATGACAACCAGTCGAATTGTCGCTCTCCGATCCGCTCCTATACCTGCTTTTGGCCTACCGCTAATACCTGCTTACTGATTTCCCGTCTGCTCTCGTTCCCTGTGCAGGGCCTCTACGAAGCGGCGCTGCTGTCCGCGGGGTTGCTCCGCCCCGGTCTGATGCCACCTGGCGGCCCTCCCGGCCTCCAAGCCGCCCTCAACGCCGCGGGCCTCCAGCTGCCGCTGCCTGCAGCAGCTGCTGCGGCCCTGGGCATCATGCAGCCCCTGCCACTGCTGGGCCCGATCACCACCCTGGCAGCTAGCGCCGCGTGGGCGCAGCTGGGCGGCTCAGGCCCCAGTCCCTTGTCTCTGAGCCTGCTGGCGGGTCTCCCGCAGCCGCCGCCCCAGCAGCAGCAACAGCAGCAGCCGCCGGACCTCCAACAGCAACCGCAGCAGCAGCAGCAACAGCAGCAGGGCGGGCCCCTGTTGAGTGGTTTTCCCTTCGCTGGAGGTTTATCTCTGCCACTGCCCCCCTATCCGGTGCTGCTGCAGCCGGGAGGCCCTCAGCCGGGCCCCGGCCAGGCCCCGGCCCCCGGCCAACCTCCCGCGCAAACCTTGCTGGCCGGCAGCCTTCTGCCAAACACCGTCAGCGGCAGCCTCCCTCTGCCGCCGCAACACGGGCAGCAGCCGCAGCTGTCGTGCATCAAGCAGGAGCTGTCGATCTCCAGCGCACATGCGGGAGCTGCCGGCCAGGCTGACGGGAATCTTGCCAGCCCTGGGCATAACGCAACAGTGGCGCCTGGACAGGCGGCTGTGCAGCAGCAGGCCCACAGCCACAGCACCGTGCACGGCCACACTCTCGGCCGCAACGCGCACCTGCACCATCGGTTGAGCAGCAACGGCAGGAACGCCGACATGCCGCCGCCCTCAGCGGGAGCAGTGGCTGCGCACCCCGCTGTTTCGGCTGGGAATGGTGTTCCTGCGCCGTCCCATGGGCAGTCGGTGAGCCATGGAGCTGGGCCGCATGCCAACCCTGGCAGCGGCCACGCGCCGCCGGCTAGCGAGTGCGGGGCGACGAGTGGAAGCCATGGTGCAGCCAAACCGCAGAACAGCAGTGGCAAGCAGACCCCACAGCAGCCGCAGCAGCAGATCCATATGTTGCATGGAGGCGGCGGGGTAGGGCAGATGGTCTGGCCGCTGCTGACACCCCAGCCTGCTACCGGCATGTTGCCGACCCCTGCGCAGAGCCTTCAGCAGACGCAGCAGCTGCTGCTGCAACAACTCATCCAGCAGTCCCAGCAGCAGCCGCAGCCGCAGCAGAACGCCGCACAGGCACTGCTGGGCATGCTGCCTCTGCCGTCCCGTAGCGCCGTGGGCGGTGCTCCCGCAACCACCACACCCACCACAACGGCCACCGGCAGCAGCGGCGGCGGCGGCGGCCAGGCGGCGGCGTCCACTGCTGCCGGCCTGTTCAACATGTCCTTCGGAGGCCAGCAGCTGGACAACAGCCAGCAGCAGCAACAGCTCGTGCAGCAGCTGGCTCAGCAGCTATCGCAGCAGTCGGGGCAGACCGGCGGCTTGTTGGGCCTGGGGCTGCAACTGCAGCAGCAACAGCAGCAACAAGAGCGGAAGGGCGCCGTGCCGCAGCAGGGCCACATGCAGCAGGCGAAGACTCAAGCCAGCTCCCAGCAAGACCACGGCGTGCAGCAGCAGCAACAGCCGCAGCAACTTATGGGCCCGGGTGCCATGCTGCAGCAGGGCGGAGGCGTCGGGCCCCTGGGCCCGCTGGGCATGCCCCCAGACGCCGTCAGCAGCCTGCTCATCTCCCCCATGGTAGGAGCATCCTTACAGCGGACAGTACTGCACTGCACATATTGAGAGTAGAGTGCCTTTCATGTGGGTGTTGAAGAACCTGTCCAATCCTGGCAAGGATGCCGACATCATGGTAACTAGCCTATCCCCTGGCATGCAACGCATACGACGGCATGCGGGCCCTCACGTGTCGCATTGTTGCTGTCGCTGGCCGCAGACCCAGTGGATGGTCGTCAACATGGCGCAGCAGCCAGGTACCACAGGGTCATCCGGCTCGGCGGGAGCTGGGGGCGGCGGCGGTGGCGGTGGTGGCCCCGTATCCCTCCCCGGTGCGACAGGCCTGGGACCCCTCGGCCCCCTGAGCCTCCCGCTGCCCTTCACCACAAGCGCCGCCGCCGCCGCCGCTGCTGCCGCTGCTACGGGCCTGCCCTTGCCGCAAGCCGCACAGCTACTTGCGGCGGCGCCCGGGCTGGGCCTGAACCTGAACAACCTGAGCACTGTGTCCAACCTCAACAACAATAACAACGGCAATCCGGGCATGGGCACGAGCCACAGCGCGGGTGGGCCCATGGCCACGGCCGTGGCGGCGGCGGCGGCCGCTGCCACGGGGAGCCACGTGGCGATGCCTGAGGCGTCCAAGATCGGCCGGGGTGTGGTGGGCGGGGCCTTCGGCGGCGGACTCCTGGGCGGGCTGGTGGGCGCGGAGAGGTGCGACCACGCGGAGAGAGACGAAGCCCTGACACGGTACCGCCAGAAGCGCAAGACGCGCCACTTCGAGAAGACCATCCGCTACGCCTCCAGACAGGTGGGCGCGTGGGCCTGCTGCTCAGCAATGCCTGCCCGGTGCTTGCGCTGTACTGCTGCCGTCGGATAGGCCGCGGGTTTTTATATAGGATTGGCGCGGAAGGGCGCCAGTTCCTTCCCCCCCTGTGGGTGCCGAGTCTCCATTGCAGGTTGGGCCGTCATGCACGGGCATTTGTGCCGTACCATGCAACAAGGGTTTGCAGCGCTTGGCCCCTCCTCAGGCCGGTCTGCAGACCCCGTCTCTTAGCATTGCTTCCATGTACATGAACTCTTCCCCGACAACGCTGTCTCCTGGCCGCAGATCCTGTCACACAACCGGCCCCGCGTCAAGGGCCGCTTCGCCAAGGGGCAGCAGGGCCAGGGTAGCTCCGCAAAGGGGCCCGGCATTGGCCCAGGCCCTGGCGCGCCCAAACCCAACCCCTCGCCCTGCCTGGCCGCTATCACGGGCATGTCACCCGCCACCACCCACGATTACGACCTGCACACCGGCAGCGAGGAGCAGGAGGTGGAGGCGGAGGTGGGCGCAGAGGTGGACCCGGAGGCGGGCGATGAGGCGGACGACGAGCGCGGGGACGAGGCAGAGGCGGAGGAGGGGGACGACCTCATGCTGATGGACCGGAAGGTCCTGATGGGCGCGGAGGTGGCGGCGGCGGAGGCGGAGGTGGAGGATGGCGTGGACGGGGAAGGGGAGGTTGAGGATGGGCTGATGGAGGCGGATGGACCGGTGAGGGCGGTGGTCAGGCCCGGGGAAGGGGAGGGGGACGGGGAGGCGGACATGGATGTGGAGGGCGATGGACCGCAGATGGCGCAGGCGAATTGGGGGCAAGGGGATGCGATGGTGGAGGATGGGGAGGGAGATGGGGATAACGAGGATGATGGCGAGGGCTGGGGTGCGGAGATGCGGGCGGCAGCGGCGGTCCGGGGGGCAGCAGGCGCGCCTGTTGACGGCAGCGCGAGAGGCAGCGGCGGCCGACAGCCGTCTGCTGCCGTCGGCAGGGGCACGGCTGCAGGCGTGGGCGTGGGAGCGAGGGGTGGGCGGGGAGGCCGAGGGGTGGGTGCGGTAGGTACCCATAAGGCTGGGCTGGAGGCAGCCCCGGGTGGTGTGGTATCCCACGGTCCCGTCGTACCGTACGTCGTGGAGCACGCTGGGGGCGGCTTCGGTGGCCCAGGGCGGGCTGGGGTTGCGGCGCTGGCGGCCACAGCCGACAACCTGGACCAGCTGATGCCTGCGGTTGCTGGGCAGGCGGAGTCGCCCAAGGCGGGCAGCGGCAGCAGCGGCAGCCCGCTGGGGGAGGACGGCGAGGGCGGCGGCGAGGGGCAGGCGCGCGGCGTGGGCAGAGAATGTGAGCCGCAGATTGCGCTGCTGGAGGAGCAGGATGCGGAGCAGGAGCAGGAGGTGGCCAAGGACAACAAGCGGGGCCACGACCTGGCCGCGCTCAGCGGCCGCACACAGTCGCACGCCCAGGCGGCGCTGTCAGGCAGTGCGCAGGTGAGGGCGGGGCGGGGATTGAAGGTGCTTGCCTGGGTATGCACAAGGGGTCACAGGCGTTGGGGCAGCAGAACAACTGTCCTTTGCCTGTTGATTCCATCATTCTGCATGTCCTCACGACCCAGAAAGCCGTATCGACGTCCTGTAACCAGTAACATTTGCTTCTTAGTAACATTTGCTCACTGCCTGCCCACTGCCAGGCTGCTCCCCGTGGCGGCAGCGGCAAGGTGCATGGCCTGCCGGACGGCGCCGTCGCGCCCGTGGGCGACGCCGCGGATGAGCGGGGCGTTGCTGTGGCCAGCCATTCCGTTAACAGCCGCCTCAGCGCGGGCAGCGTGCACACGCCCGGCAGGCGCCGCGCGGCAGCAGGCGGCCGCGGCCACGGGGAGGACGGCGCGGGCCGTGCGGTGCACTCCCATCCGCACCCGCACGCCCACCAGCACGCACACGGGTGCGGAGCAGGGGCGGGCGTAGGGCACAGCGTGCACGCTGACGCCAGCGGCACTGCCCACTGGAGCCCGGTAGATCCCGGGCCGGCCCCTAGGGGCACCGCAAAGGCTAGCAACGGGAATGGCAGCGGAAATGGTGGGAGGAACGCCAACAACGGCAACGGGCGCAACGGAAACGGGAACGTGAACGGAGCGCTGCAGCCTGAGCTTGCTGCCAAGGCGGCCCTGCAGGCGGATGCGGTGGTGGTTCCGGCGGTCAGCAGGCACGCGAGCACGATTGAGCCAGAGCTTGGTGCGGCACCGGCAGTCGTGCAGGCGCAGTGCCAGAGCCCATCGGCCCTGGGACTGGCGCTGGCAGTGGCCAGCGCCCCGGACGCTGTGGCTGTTCAGCAGGGCCAGGCGCTCGTGAGCCAGCCGCCTGCGTGTGGTGGTCTTACTGGCGTCAACACGCTGGCTGGGCAGGCGAGCGATGGCGGCGTTGTGGGTCCTGCCTTGGGCCGAGCCGCAAGTGGCAACGTCACGTTGCACAGCTCTCCCAAGCGCGCCCTTGCAGTGGTCGGTGGCGGTGGCAGCGGAGGCGGCAGGGGCACTGCGGGCGCACCGCTGCACATTCCGCCGTCCTTGCGGCCGCAGCAGCAGCTGGTGCTGCTGCAGCCTACCGCTGAGCACGGCGAGGCGCAGCACATGGTAAACCTGCCGTTCCCCATGCCATCCACCGCCTCTTGCGGCGGCGTCAGCCCCACTTTGGTGGGTCAGGGCGGCGACGGCGGCGGCGGCGGCGGGAGCACTGCCGGTGCGGTCGCTGCCAGCCGCGGCGGCGGCCGTTGTCAGATTGACCGCGGCCGCCGCAGCGGCCGCCGCATCACACGGCCCAACGCCGCTGGCGGCGGTGGCGGCGGCGGCGGGCACCAGGTGGGTCACCACTCGGGGCGCAGAGCAGGTCGCGCGCTCCGCCGGCCGTTGCCGGAGTGCGCGACGGACGCGGCGGCGCCGTGCCGGTCCGGCGGCGGTATGACGGAGCAGGCCAGCCACGCGGCGGGTGCCACCGGCAGCTGCATGGAAGACAACCACACGCTGGTGGAGGCGGAGGCGGGGGCAGGGGGCGCGGAGAACGGCGAGGGCGACAGCGAGTGCTGCAGCGCCGAGCCGCTTGTGAGCGGGGCCAGCAACACGGTGCCTAGTGTAGAGGCGTCCACGCATGGGCACGGGCACGGCCAGCAGCAGCTGAGGTGCAGGCGCAGCTCGCCCCAGCTGTCTGTGCGGATGTGAGGGGGGGGGCGTGGGAGCTGGGGACAGTCGGCAGGAGGTCGGAGGCGGATGGGTGCAGGGCAGAAGGTTACAAGGGAATCTGCGACGGCGGTTGTTTGGAAAGTGGGACGCCCATGAAGATTTGGTTGCAGTAGGCAGGTGTGTGAAGGGGATGGGTAGCAGCCGGTCACGAAACAGCATCTTATGCTACCAATATTGCGTAATTATAAACAAGAAGTAATCAGCGCGCATATGTCATGAGCAGCCTAACTTCCACGAGAAGCAGCATGCATTTGGCCCGTTGACGGGCATGTGTTGTTGGTTTGCTTGCATGGTCGTTTAGTAGGTCAATTTTCGTACGTTTGTTTGGTTTGCTTTACGCGTGTGCGCACGTGGTTGCATATCCACGGCCTGGCGGTGAAGAGGCCCCGCTGCAGCCTTCTGCCACGCTGACGTGTCGATACGCAGGAGCTGAGGGCGCTGTGTTGCCCTGCCGTGAGCCTGGGACTGCACTTATTGTGCCATCTGGGCCACGCGGCATCAGCTTCTGCTATGTAGCTTACAACTGAAAAAGACTGCTAGTTGCTGAAAACAGTGCGCAAAGCAGCACACCTCTCCCTTTGAGGTTGCACAGCTGAGCGTGTGCTATCTAGCTCCATTCCTGCGGTGATGTTCGGTATGATGTTCTGTGCTTTGGGTTGCTTATTGTTATGGTTGTTTGGTGGTCCGTCAGTACATAGCCACAGCTCTAGCAGCTTTAAGCACGAGCAACGGAAACCGGACTGGCATGGAAGCTGCTTCGTTGGCTGGCTGCCGTTTCCGTCCTCTGGTGCCCTGCCTATCGGGCAGGCAGTGCCCTGTCCTTGCCTGCGTTTGGACCATGGCCAGGACTGCAGTCCATTGCGTCAGTCCTCGAAGGTCAATCGTTACAAGCGTTTATGGTGATGTACCACCTGTTTGGCGCGTGCGGTGTGAGCTGCTTGAGCTCACGCACCAGTGCTACGCTAATGTATTCAAGCATATGGAATCATTGCCCACGTCATGGACACAAGCGCAAGGAAGGGTGTGGGCTCAGGCCCGGGAGCGCGAGGGTGAGGTTTGTGTGCCCTGGGGCCGTCAGATCCCCGCCCTTGGCCGTGACCACCCACGGCGCCGGTGTGTGCGCTGGCACGCTGTGTGCAACATAGCAGCACATGGTGGTGGGAGTTGAGGTCTGCCTTGTCGAGCTTGAACCGCCTAGTTTGCTACCGCTGGGCTGGCGCCAGTGGGTTGCTGTTTGCTAGTTTCAGACGGATTGGCCCCTTGATCTCCTTATCTGGGTCTAGAACCTGCGGGCCCAGGGGATGAGTATGGGAGCAGGGGGAGGAAGGCACACAGATGAGGTGGCTGCAACGCGTCCTAGGCGCGCGGACAAGCATGCGCTTTCGACAGGGAGGACGTCTTTATTGTGTTGTGGGGAGGCTGCTGACTGCAGCGCTGACCTGATCTGTGTGGTGGCATGCATACGGCAACATGTGGGGTTGGCTGAAGCTGCCGTCTTGTGGGTTGGCTGGACGACGCGGGGCACAGGCGTCGAGAGCGCGAGGGAACCGTAATACCGTAGTAGGACTTACCTGACCCTTCTGTGTAATGTGGATGAGACCTTCCCGCGCCATGGCTCTGGCAACCTGCCGAGTGGCCTCCATGAGGGGTCGCCAGTCGTTGGGGCGCACGCGGCGTGGGGCCTGGATGGCGGACACGTGGGGTGGGCGACGTGGGGCAAACCAGGACAGGTCCTCGGCAGGATGCTTTACCCAGTGCTGCTGCAGTCATGGTCGAGTTCTTCGCGGGCCTGTTAAGGCCTGGTCCTCTGAAGCCCAAACCCGCATGTAGCGCAATCGTGGTGGTACCGTACCCACCTCCGAAGGTCAGCAGGTTGCACCCGCAGCCCGCTTGCTGAGAAGGCTGAGTATCGTATCGCGAAGCTCTTGCATTACGTTCCCAGTCTGAAGCGCATTCTGACCCGCTTCAGCCACCGCTCGCTTCGCAGGTGGACAAGCCACCTGACTCGCGGTGGCGTCCCTTCCTCGCTTCTTCATGTGGCGAACGACTCAGGCGTATAACGCGCTACTGGTGCATCATCGCCGGTGATTGCAGACGCAGAACGTCCTGCTTGTCAGTTAGTGCGGTTGGCCGTTGGTGGGGCACCATCAATTGAAGCAACAAGCAAGCCAATTGACGCACTTGAACAGCCATTAGGTGTCTCATTTTTCCTTTCTCATAACTCAGGGCACACTCATGGCGTGTTCCTTCGTGAGACAGTCGCGAACAGGCACACTGTTCCGCAGCGCCTCCCGCAGCGCTCAACACCACACACCCAATTGCATCGCTGCATTCCATGGGCATTTGACGAGCGGGCGCGCGCGTGCGGTGCTGCGCACGGGCGGTACGGAAGCTGTCCGCACCAGGGCTGTGCAGGACGAGACCTCAAGTGTGGAGCAGCCCTGGGCGTTCGGCTTCCAGGTGGGCCGTGGCCAGCAAAATGGGACGGCCCATCGACAGAGGCGCACTTCAAACAGTGTTACATGTACACCGTTTCAGACGCTTTGGTGCAAGGCGACTTTGGGTGGCCTCCTGGGTCCTGGGGGGCGTTACGCAACCCACGGTACCTGCTGCCTCCCCGCACGCGTCAAGGCCCTCCAACCCCACCTAACCCCCAGACCAATGAGCGCTATCTGTCTTGGGATCAAAGCGCGCAGCTGAAGCTGCTGAAGCTGGTCCTTGCGGAGAAGATGGTAAGCCGCAGCCCCCACCGTCACTACCGACCTATACACGTTACACCACCAGAACCCTACCCTGGCAGGCCCCGACGGCACTTCAGCAGCGCGTGCACTGCGGCTGGCACCCCACGCCCATAACAATTAGCAGGAATGCTGCACTTTTTAGCATGCGTTTGGCTCGCTGGGGTCGCCGTCCAACCTCCAGCCGCTGGTCCCACGCCCTCCCATGCACCCATGCCACATCTGTCGTGCGTCCACACGAACGCCTGCTGCCGGCCAGCACCAGCAACTAGCACAAGTGCGTAGCCGCTCTTCCACAGCGTTCCACCCTGCGCCCTGCGCGCGGTGGCTCCTCCTGCGCCAGCATAGCGCACCGTGTACATGTGCCCACGCTTATCCACGCGCCAACCCATGACCCGTCATCCCGTTCACACCGCACGCCCGGCACAGCAAGTAGCACGTCCACCGGCACCCCCCACCGCGACCTCTTTCCGTAAGCTTCTTAACCCATACAACCACACATGCCGGACGCAGGGCTGCAGCGAGGCGGAGGTGCAGGCGCGCGCCGAGCAGCTGGCCACGCTGCTGCCCGACATGCTGACGCGGCTGGAGTGCACGCGCGCAGACATCCTGATGCCGCTGCTGCAGGACCTGCCGGGCCTCACGGCTCAGCTTATAGGCATCCGAGAGTGCTTGCCGGGGGTCAATGTGTCGGCGCTGGCGGCCAAGCATCCCCGCCTGCTGCAGGTGCGTCGGGCGGGCAAGGGACGTGGACAAGGCCCGAGTGATTTTGCCGGCGCACTGGGCCTGGCTGTCAGCAGTGCCCCAGTACCGTGACGTGCGCGTTTGTCACGGCAGTGGGTCTGGACTCAGGGCGCCTCCTGCGGCGGGGGCGTTGGCGCCCATTTGCCTGTCCCACGACCTCTGCTGCTCCGCCTCCGGGATTTACAAAAGACAACCCGACATGGTCGTGCCTTGCCTGAACCCTTAAGCACTGGTACAACACTCGCATGCATGCAATACCAGCCCCGGGCTGTTGAGGTTGTGTCGCATCACGTCTTCCCGCACCGCACTGTGCCGTGTCCCCCACAGGACTTCCGCGACCCGCGGCTGCTGGCGTCCCGGCTGTCAGAGCTGCAGTCCGCCCTGCCTGGTGTCAACGTGCCGCTGCTGGTGGCGGAGGAGCCGCACCTGCTGCACGTGGACATACAGGGAGTGCTGGCAAACTGCAGGTGGGGCCGACTGGGCGGGGAAAGGGGCCGGCAAGCAGCGACGGCGGCATGCCGAGGGAAGGCGTGTATGCTGTGAGGCAGAACAGAGCAGACGAAGACCCCAGGGCCAGGGCGAGCGGAAGCACATGCTGTCCTGCCGGGTCCTTGTGCCACCGAATTACCGTTACCGGTAGTACGCCTAGTTGCTCTGACGATACCGGTACTCCCGATCTGCCCCGCTCACCTTCCTACCCGCCCCTGTTCTTCTCCTCCCCTGCACGCTGCAGGCGGCTGATGCCCCACATGGACCCCGTGCGTCTGCTGGTGTCTCAGCCGCAGATGGTGCTGACGGCGGTGGAGGCGGGGCTGTCGTCGGCCATGGACGTGGAGGGGGGCGCGCACACCACGCAGCACTGAGCCGGCGCGAGTTGCTTTGGAGACCCAAGGGATGCAGTGCTGTTGGTTGGGGGGTAGACGGCTGACTCGGAGTGATTACGACTGGTTGTGGTGTTTACGGTACGGTGTGATGTTGTAAGTCGCAGCTTTATTATAGTGAGCGGCAATGAAGGCAAGGCGCGCATTGCGTACAGAGGGGACCGGCCCATAAAGGGCCATGGCGCTTGTAGCGGTGTAGGTGTGCAGGGATTGCGTAGATGCAAGCAGATGCAAGGCAGCGCTGTGGTCTCCTGGGCTCATGTGGGGTAAGGGCATGTCCGGCACTGCTACGACGCAGGGGACTGGAGGGCAGGTACTGGCAGGGAAGGCCCGGAAAATTGGGGCCAGGTGGGGGCGGGGGTTGCATCGCGGACGCGGAGGGGACGGACAAGCAGGGTGGCTTGACACGGTGGGCGTGACAGCTGAGCAGGCTGTTGGTTTTGCGCGGCTGTGCGGGTATCCTGCCATGGAAAGGCCGGACGTAGCAAGGGTACTGGTGAACTGGTCCTAGAGCTCAGCACTTCAGCTCTTGTAAGCACTGCGACAGCTCCCACAAGCTCAAATACTACACGGTGCAATGCGTGCTCACGATTTAGGCACTCTCAGCTGCGGCAGCTGGGTGCCGCCAGCATTTCAACTCGACAAGGGGCATGGCCTCATCATAGCAGCCAGCGCCACTGTCCTTGGTACAACCTGCCACCGGCTCCACACACAACTCGCTCACAGCAGCTGCGACGCACCCCTGCACCCACCCATTTGGGCCTTCCCGCCCAATGGGCCGCCCGCAGCTGCCCCTTCCACACCATGTGTAACCCCATTTCTCACAACGCTACGGACTGCGCTTAGGGCCCACAGCCCCGCTGCCGTTTATCTCTTTTGTCTCTTTAGTGGTCCCTTATTCCCCTCCCCTCGGCTGAGCGGAGGTAGCGCTTGAGTCTCCTCTCCCCTCCGCCTCACCCGCTCCAGCCCGGACCCCTCCCCCGTGTCACCACACGTCCATGCCGTCGTCGTGTCCGTGCTGCTGGTAGTGCTCCTGCTGCTGCCTCAGCTCCTGCTCCATGCTGTGGTACTGGCTCAGCGTGTACTGCGCGTTGTTGAGCTGCCGCTGCACGTCGCGGTACGCCCGCAGCTGCGAATGGAAGTCGGGGCCCAGCGCGCGGTAGGCGGACAGCGAGTTCTGGGCCTGCGGGCACAGAAGTGAAGGGAGGGAGGGCAACAGAATGCAAAGTGACTACGTAGGGACGTGCACAGTAAGCCTGTTGTCGGGATGGAGGCCAGGCGGGGAGCGGAGAGCAGATGACGACGGCGGTACGCGCCGTACGCACATAGTGGAATGAAACAAGTGCGGTGTGGCAACCTGCAGTCATGGGAGTGGCACTGTCGGGCGAGGACACCCCTGCAGGGCATGCAGCAAAAGCGCCCCCAATGCTCTCTTCCAATATCCGGTCACCCCGCACCCGAAGGCTGCGCACCCCGCACCTCCTTGACCTCCGCGCGCAGCTTGTCGGCGCGGTGCCCCAGCTCCTCGCGCACCCGCCGCAGCGCCGCCAGCTCCAACTGGCGGCTGTAGGTGTGGTGCAGCACCTGCAGCTCCAGCGTCTGCAGCTTGAGCACCAGCGCGCGGGCGTTGGTCAGCGCGTGCTCAGTGTCCACCTGGGGGTACCGCACGAGGCGTGTGGAAACAGTATGGAGCGTTACGGAGACCGCTGATACACACGGAGGAGAAGCCCACCTGCGGGTGGGAGTAAGGGCAGCAGGAGGAATGCTGAGGGGGCCAGAGCATGCTGGGGATTGGGGTGTGCGGGGCAGCATGGGCAAGGAGTGGTGCGGTGGCGCATGCGGCAGAGTCCCCCTGCTAGGGGCGGCGGTGGCGGGCGGCCGCGACGAGCAGTGGGACCGTTGGCGGTGCGGACATGCTCGTGAGCAAAGGTGTGGTAGCTGGTATGGTGCAAAGCGAGGCTGCGCAAAGCGTAGTACTGACATGTCGAGTGGTACAGGTGGGTGAGGTAACCACCTCCCGCGGTTCAGCAGCCAAATTATGACTGCCCATCCCTGCGCCCGCTCTCCATGCCTGCTGCTCAGACCGTCCCCGCCCGCTCCTGTGCCACCTTGTCCAGCTGAACCTGCTGCGCCTGCTGCTGCTGTCAACCTCCATCCCACACCGACCCGGCCAAAGCCGCCTAGCCCCGTTTCCGTGCGTTCCCTCCCCACCTTGTCCAGCTGCTCCTGCTGCTCCAGCACGCCCCGGTCCAGCGCCTCCTGCATGCGCCGGTGCGCCGCCAGGCACGTGTCCACGGCACGCAGCGCGGCGGACAGCGCCTCGGCCTGGGCGGCCAGCCGCCCGGCGGACGCGGCGGGGGACGGCGACATGGAGGCGCCTGGGGTGGCGTGGGGGCGCGTTGGGGCCGGGAGGAGGTGTGAGATGCTATTGGTACTGGCCCGATTCGGCAGCGCTCCAGTAGTGTGCAAAGCAAGCGTGCAGCCAAGCGGTACTGCGGAGGGAGCTGGTAAGGAGACGGGTTGGGGGATGCGGGCTGTGTGCTGCTCCTCCCACCTGCGTAGGAGCCGGCCTGCCGCTCCTTCCACGCCCGGCTGCGGGCCATGAGCCGCTCCGCCACCTCCATGGCCAGGGCCTGGGCGCTCTGCATGCATAACCGGTGCACATGGTAAGCATTCAATGAAGATGACGGTGTAGCGTGGTTTAGGCTCAGAAGGGCACTGTCCGTAAGCACCACCGCATGGGTGCAGCGGACGTGCAGGCGCCTGACCAATGACGCAAGCGGAGTGCTAATACCAGTACATGCTGAACCGCAAAGCGCCGTATCTCTCCTCAGCTACGGTATGCAGCGCAACCACATGTTTTGCATCGCGTTCCGCAGCGTGTGTGTCGAGGTATGCGTGCAAATGCAGGAGTCCCTTACCGCCGGGTCGCTTAGAGAGGTGCCAACATCGCCTGTGAGGGTGGGCCCAGTGTACAAAACTGCATCATGAGCTGGCCAGCATATACAGATTGATAGTTGCTAAAGCCCAGTGCACGAGGGTATGGTCGTCCATGCCACTCACGGCACCGTTATGCCACGGAGCACCAGCAGGCACCCACCACACTCTCCTCTCACCATAGCTGTCCACACTGTACGGCTGCCCGCCGTACTGTCGAGAACCGTCACTTGTAGCATGCCCGCCTCCTGACATAGCCTGCAAAAAGACGCACGTTTTAATAGTTGGGCTGGCGGTTCGTGAAGCTCCTGGATGCACGTGCTAGGTTGGATGGGTGGATGGGTGCTTGTGCGCGTTGTCCCTCAGCCCCCGGAGCCTCCCCCTCCTGCTTACTTCTGGGTTATTGATCTCTCGGCACATGTTGACATGCGTCAGTGCCTCATATATTGCATGTTGGATCAAGTAGCGCTCCCTTTGCGCTGCGACCTCCTTCAAGGCGGCCTGCGTGTCCTCCTCTGGAGCAGGGTTGGAGTTAGGCAGCGACGGACACCTCCCTCCAGCGCGCCCCTGGGACGAGCTGACAGACTGTAATGAGTGCAGATGCCCACCTCTTCTTTGAAGGACTTGTTGCAGGTGATGGCTTATCACGCTGACGGGTGAAGTCGCTTCGCTTCTTGCCATTTGTCGCGCGGTTGCTGTAGACCCAAGACTACGGCTAGGAAAGCTACAGCATAGGTTGAGGTTTAGATTATAAGTATATTCGCTCGATTGTCGCAAGGTGCGCCACTGTAAGGGCAAGGCTCAAGCTGTCACTGACTGCTTAAATGCTCTACGGCGTGTGGCAATAGCACAGGGCTCCACAAACAGTAAGCTAACAGTATATTGTATACTGCACCTAGCTAGCATGTGGCGCGTTGCTCAGGTGCCGTGCATGGGAGGTACAGGTGGTTGCCGTCGAAGTGCTTGGCGCTTGGGCTAGGTAGTGGGCCCAGGTGGGACGCTGCCAGCGCACCGGGTGCCCAGGCGTAAGGCATCACCGATAACGGTACCTACGTGCACTGCAGTATTTCCAGATGATGAGGCAGTTGCACATCGCTTGGGCAGTCTGCGCTGGCGGCCCTGGGCGGCCTGACGCTGCGACGGGCTGGTGTTCCAGACTCCCACCACAACTCACATGCATCTTGGCAAGGATTCTGCAGATAATGCAAGCTACAGTTCCCGTGTTACACCAACGCACCGGTGGGCACTCTCACTATGTATATGGCCACAGCTTGAATTCAGGTCAGTGTCAGGTCTCACGTTGTGGGTTACGAGCAATCACAGCCCTGCAGCAAGCCGGGCGAACTGGCTCTGCTCCCCAACGCACACTCAAGCCCGTGTTGTATTGTATGTGGTACTAGCCTTCTTCGAGAAGTACTCCGCACGCCATACTAACGCGTCCATACCGAAACCAGCATGTCCTCCCCACGTACACCCCCTGTGCGCAAGCGTTGTAAAGCGGGGTCTATTGCCCAGCCCCGCTAACCACTGTTTCCCCTCCATCGGCATCGCCTCTCCGCTACCCAGTTCCTTCCAGCATAGGAGCATATAATGAGAAGGCAATAATCAGCTCTACCGTACGTCTAAATAGTCCTAGGCTCAGTGTCCAACTGTCTATCTCGATACAGCTGCAGTACCACAGTGAAGCTCACTACGCAGCAGCGGAATTGGGAAGGGCCAACGGCCCGCTGCACTACGTTGCACTACGGTGCCTTGACGCCTTGTACAACACTCCTCGCGCTTCACGGGATGCCCGCTACCCGGCCATGCCCCCCGGCGCCTGGCCCTGCGGCTGCTGCATGCGGTTGAAGGACAGCGCCCCCGGGTCGCCGAACTTGCGCGGCTTGACCAGGCGCAGCACCATGTACACCACCGCCAGCAGGAAGGACAGGCCGCCGGTGACCAGGTAGGCGATGCCCAGGAAGGGGTTCTTGCCGCCCAGCCACGTCGTCGTGCCGATCACGATCGACTTCTGCCCGTCAAACCTGCAGCAACAATGGTGACGGCAAGTGGCTCGCTTTGAGCAACATCCGGTCCACGTTGAGTAACTGCGGGACCTTACTACCGATGTGTCCTGCCCAAGTGCTTGCCAGGTACGTAGCGGAGGACATTATTGGCAGGAGTGCGCCGTGACTGACCCATGTGCCCCACATCGAATAATCCTTAAAAGAACACGCACGTCACCCACTTGTATGTGTTGTACCGGTTGACTATGGTGACCTGCACGACGTCACCCTCCTTCAGGTCGGCGTCGATGATGCCCCACAACTTGCGGAACCGCGGCAGCGCCGCAATGCGCATCCAGTTCATGAAGCGCTGGTTCTCCTTCGGAGTGGCGCCGCCGGACTCCACGCTCAGGTTAAAGCCACCGCGCAGCGAGTTCATTAGGGGGTTGAAGAACTGCGGCATGTAGTCTGCAAACCGGTACTTGACGTCCGAATCGAAAGCGATGTTGTCGTCGCTGACCGATAGCAGCCGTGGCTGGGGCGACGAGGGGTTGAGCGCCAGCTGCGGGCCGGGGAGTATGCAAGTGCGGAAGAGGGGTAGTGGGTACTGGGTACACCAAACGAACAACAGCTTGGCCGACAACCCAGGCAGCATGAAAATGCTGCCTCCTCTCAAAACCCTTTCCTGCCTGCTGGTACCGTATGCAAAGCGGCCCTTGCCCTGGTACCATGCCCTGCCCTACCGTGTACGTGTCGTTGAAGAAGCTCCATGCCACCAGGCCGCAGGGGTTGATGAGCTCGGTGTTGGTGTTGTTGTAGTACTCCTCCGGCTCACACAGGTTGGTGGCAAGGTTCTTCGTCTGGGCTGCTAGCTGCATGTCGCTGCGGCTCTTGACGTACCTGTCGACAACCAAGAGTATTGCATACTGGTTGCTGCCGTACCAATGACCGGCATGGCAGTTTTCAAACAAGGCACGCCTGATACCGAGGGGTGCCCAGGCACAACCCCTGTGCTGAGCAGGTCCACCACGTTACCCCACGCTTACGCAAACCATACCTCCTGTGGTTTTGATAGAAGCCGTTGAGCTCGTACCACACATATATGGGCCCCGGCATGTCCTTCTCCACATTTAATGTGACTGTGCAGGTCAGCCCCGTCACATTTTCCGCGTTCTGCAGATCAAGCACAACATTGCCGCTTGGTTGTCGTACGGCGCAACAGACAAGGATTGCAGGTTCAAAACATTGCTGCTGGGCTTCATTGCATGCGCACAGAACCTGTACGGTATGCGTGCGTATGGAAACAGCAGCGTGGAATGCCATGAGACCTCGACTCCACATTAGCCCCGTACATGGCCACTCCGTTCGCCCGCAGATAGCTCACCTCCCAGAGGACGAGCTCCCGTTCCGCATTGGTCTTGTCAGGAATGCACACCTGGTCGTACCGGGCGCCAACCTCCACAGCCTGCCGACATGCCATTCAGCGTGGTGATATCGGTGTGCGCAGATCGCACGTCAGCAACAATGGGGTCATGCCATGGGGCCTGCCTTCCACCCGTCCCCATCGAGCCCCAGCCGCCAGGCGCGTACCACCCATCCCAAGCACACCTTCAGCCCATAGTAGAGGCAGACTGCTCCGATGGGGACCAGGACCACACCAATCGCTAGGAAGATGAAAACCACCTGGGGGTAAAGAAGGCCGTCAGGTGGTGTACGAAGGGTGTCAGTTAACCCCCTGCGTCCGCAAAGGGTGGGTAAAGCTGCTGGAACCCTGGTAACCACTGGCGCAGAGGCCTCGCCTGCCCCTTGGCATGGCCCTTGGATGTCGTCCGCACTGCGTGCTGTGTAGGGGCCCGCTGTCGGTAGCTCCCTTCGAACTTACCCAGATAGGCTCCAGCACCGGCTTGCAAGCTGGCAGGGTTTGTTGTGTTATCTTTTTATCTGTGGACCACAAGACATGAAGGTTTGTAAGCTGGGCCTAACGTCCTGGGGCCCCTCGCACTTCTCATGCTAGCTTCGACGCAGTATCCACTCCTCACTCCTAGGCTCTTTTGTCTTCTTCTTTTGATCGCCCTCATCTTGTTGGGCAGAAGAAGACATGCTCGAACGCGGGCGCAGGGGCCGCGAAAAGCGTCAAGGTAACAAGGTGCAACTTCCGTCAGGCCACAGATAAATACATGATAATAACAATGTTGTTGTTAATGGTGCAAGACCCAGGCTCCACACCTGCACCGATCCATGCCAAGAGAGTTTTCGTGCCCAATCCATGAGTCCCCATCACAGCAGCAAGTCGGCAAGCCTTCGCAATTGGCAATGTCCGCTGCAAAGAGTACAAAGCCTGTCTACATGCCATAGCAATCCTGACTTGCGCTTCTCCCCTGTAAAAGAATGTTGCTCAATCAACAAGTCAGCGGTAGGACGGCGCGCAGGCCAAACACGTCCCTAGGTCAGGCAACAAGCACATTTGGGATAGCATGTCCGTACAAGGCGTCTTCCTGGACCACTTCTCGCGGAGGCGCTGCGGGCACTAGCAGCGCAGGCGCGGTGTGCAGCTCCCGGCGTGTTGGGCCGCGATGCACACGTGGTAAGGTGCACGACGGGTTTTGAGCTGAAGGTGCATCTGGGTACCAAGACAACCTCCGACATGCTATTGGTGCGCTTCCGGGGGCCCACACAGGGCACCTCCGGGTGTGTGCCATCGATGCCGCCCAACCGTTCGACTTCGAGCACCGCATGCAGCAGCGCATCAGCAGCGATAACAGGTTGAAGATTGGGATTGTGGGCTTCGGAACTTTTGGGCAGTTCTTGGCCAAGCGTATGGTGGCGAAGGGGCACCAGGTGATCGCCACCTCCCGTACACCGTACGATGAGGTGGCACGGAAAATCGGGGTGGAGTTCTACCAAGACCTAGACGACTTCTGTGAAGAGCACCCGGAGGTAGGCCCTGACCCCTCAACCCCAAAATCTAGCAGGACATAGCACTGGCTGGGTAGCGTGCAGCTAGGGGAACGCACGCACTCAGCACGCAACACATGCCGGAGTCCGCCGTGACGCTGCGACTCACATTGCACCACCAGTATAGGTTAACAACCGAAAATCTGGTTCGTGTCTGTTGACACCAAAGTGCATCACCGAAGCGAAGCGCAGCACAGGGGTACGGTATGCTGCTGCCGTGGCCGCATACGCCCCGCCCTCCGTGCCGCCTGCGCTGCAGGTGGTCCTGCTGGCCAGCTCCATCCTATCCACGGAGAACGTCATTAAGTCGTTGCCCGTACAGCGGCTAAAACGCAACACGCTCTTTGTGGACGTCCTGTCCGTGAAGGTGCGGGGCCAGCGGGCCGGTAGTGCTGTCCTACAGCAGCAGCTGCACAGCTGCGGGCGACGCGCTGCCGCGTCGCACTACACAGAACAGCAGCTTAGATCAGTGTGTGCTCCCTGACTCTATAAAGGGCTACGCGTGCATTGCCGCCTGTCCTTTGCGGGTCGTTAGCGGGACGGCTGTCGGTCCGTGTGCATGGAACTGCAGGTGTTCCCCAAGCAGCTGCTGCTGCGGATGCTGCCCCCCGAGGTGGACGTCCTGTGCACGCACCCCATGTTCGGGCCGGACAGCGGCAAGGGCAGCTGGGCGGGGCTCAACTTCCAGTACGAGAAGGTCCGCATCGGGAACGACCCCCGGCGGGAAAAGCGCGTGGAGCTGTTCCTTAAGGTGCGCCAGGGAGAGAGGGGCCAGGGGCGGGGGCGGAGGCGCGAGCGGGGGCAGGGGCCCAAAGTGGTCCGAGGCTGAGGCTGAGTCAGGGGGTGGAGGCTGGGGCTGGGGCAGAGGCGGGGGCGGAGGCGGAGGTGGGGGCAAAGATGGGGACAGGGATAAAGGCAGGGTTCAACAGAGGCTATGCCACATTGGCCTTGCCACTGCGGCCGGCCTGCCAGTGGCCGTTGCTTCTGACAACAAGCATGTGGCAGGGTTACCCAAGAGCGCATGCTAGCACTGCCCTCACCTCAATTTCTTGGCGGCGAGCTTGGAGGCAATGTGTGCTCCATGTATGTCCCAGACATTCTAGACACCAACATGCCCATTTCTGTGCGCTTCACATTCTCACCGCTCGGCAGCCCAATGGCATGGCTACAAGGAAACAGACACGCAGTGCCGCCGCGACTCCCCTGACCCGCCTGCAGTTTTTCCGTGACGAGGGCTGCAACATGGTGGAGATGACTTGCGAGGAGCACGACCGGCAAGCGGCCTCCACGCAGTTCATCACGCACACGGTGGGCCGCATCCTGGGCGCCATGGAGCTCAAGTCCACGGAGATCAACACCAGGGTGCGCGGGGCGGGAGGCGGGAGGGCAGCGGCAGCGGCGAGGGCGGCGGTGCGGTGGGGTGGCTACTGATGCTGGCCGGAATGCCTTGGACGCAAGCAGCAGATGCAGGTTGGGGCTGTACATTAGTGGGAACGGGGTGCATCATGGCCAGGCATGGTGTTCCTGAGCCCACGGTATGCGTGGATGCGCGCAGGCTGCTTACCGGCTGCCGTGGCCCAGCCCCCGTGCACGTACGTTACCATGGTGCTGTGCCCCACGGCCTGGCCCCCGCAGGGCTTCGAGGCTCTGCTGAACCTGGTGAACAACACCGCCAACGACAGCTTCGAGCTGTACTACGGCCTGTTCCTGTACAACCAGAATGCCACGGACGAGCTGGAGCGCCTGGAGCAGGTGGGGGCTGACCGCAGAGCGGCAAAGGAACCCGAAACGGAAACCAGTGGGCCTGCGAGAGCGAGGTTAGCGTGACGTTCATACATAGCAAAGACACTCACTTAATATTGGCTGGGTGGACTGGGTAGGTGGGGGGCGAGTGGGAGCCCTGGCCTGGAAAGCAGGCGGGGGCTATCGATGCCTGCTGGCAAACCATGCATGGGGCTACTGTCCACTCCACGTTGTGTGCGTGCATGGGCTGCATGCTGGGTAGGTGCTCCGCACCTGCCTATTCAATACGTTGTTCGGGACGCTGGGGCCCTGCGTGCCACGTCACAGCGTCTGAGCTCGCCAGCTGAAACCCACTGCTATCGAATCCGCCACGTCCTTCTTACGCGATTGCCTCGTCGCACACCCCGCTGCCCTCCATCGGCGCCGTGTTGCAGGCGTTCGACACGGTTAAGAAGCAGCTGTTCGGGCGGCTGCACGACATCGCGCGGCAGCAGCTGTTCCCCATGGACCCCACCGGCGGCAACGGGAGCAGCGGCCAGGGCGCGGAGGTGCCGCGGCTAGCCGCGCCACGGGAGCCGCTGGCGCTGCCCCCCAGCTCGGGATCGGGTGTGGGGCTGGGCATGGAGGTGGGGTTGGGCGTGGCGATGCGCAACACGGACCGGGACGGGGGGCGAGGGCAGGATGGCTACACTGCAAGCAAGACCATTGACGTGTAGAGGCGGGAGAGGGGGGCGTGTGGCGAGGAGAAGACCACGTGGGGTGAGCGGTAAGCGAGGAGTGCATCAGTGCGTGACACGAGCGAGGGGAGCGGCTGCATGGCTGAGGTGCCAAGACACATGGTGCGGAGTGAGGGTGTTTTCCACTGGTGTTCTCTAACCGTGGTTCTTATTGCGGGATTTGATTGGCATAATCTGCAGCGGAGAATGGGTGCTAGGAAGGTTGCCGGGTGGAGTGAGGAGTGGGATGTCGCCCATCGTTGTGTCGCCCACGAGTGTGGCGCCAGTGTCCTGTGCGCGGTGCAGGCGTAGAAAGCAGTTGGCGGCTATCTGGCTGGCAAAACGTATGCGTGCGAGCGCAGGAGAGGGCTCCCTTGGTGGACTACTTGACCACCCCAATGACCAAGAGCCAACTAGTGTGTGGGACTCTGTACCTCTGTTTGTACTCTTACAGCAGAGGACAGCAGAGGCCTGCCTCAAGCGCACAAATTGGTGCGGACCGGCATAGGGCCATCTGACCCCTGACAACGTTAGGGCTACAGCACGCATACAGCACGCATCACCGCAAGGCCCTTATTGTCCAGTGTTTGATATTCTGTGTGGATTAGTGCATTACCGTACGACTGGCCTTCCGTACGACAAACCATCCAGCTATGAAGCTACTTCACGTCTCGAAAGGCGCTCTGGCATCATACAACACACGCCCATGCAGCGGCAGCAAATATGCAGGTGACAAAACCAAATGATGCAAGTCAGAAGTCACGTGTCCTCTCCCTCTTTCGCTCTCACGCACTCGACGCTCTTCACTATAATGTCCATGCTGAAGTGTCAAGGGTCATAAACCCTCCCCTGCACGCTGGAGGGCGATAGGACTACCTGAGACCCTGCTACACCCAAAAGTAAGGCTTGGGGACATCCGACAACAGCTAAACGCGTCACGCCTGTAGACTCAACTCGCGTGCACCCTCCAATGGTGCTATCACCGGCGGGCCTTGCCCTTCCCCTTGCCCGTGTGGAACTGATTCTTGCCGGATAGGGCAGTAATCTGCGAAAAAGGGGGAAGCAGGGGAGAAGGGCTGGTCAGAAGTGCGCGGCCGGGGACAGGTCCGTGACCTGCAGGTGGACAGTAATCTGCGCAGCGCACGTGCGGGCCAGGTCTATGAGCAACCCTATGTTCGGTGCGGGTATAAACTCAGGGAGAAGGGATGGGTGCGATACGGTATGGTGGTGGTGGTGCAACGTCAGGAAGAAGGCAGTCTGTGTTCGGCAGCCGTGAGAGGGTTCGCTGGTCCAGTACGGGGGTTCGAGAGGTGTAGCCGGACAGGCGCAGGCTTGAGCAAACAGCACGGGGCGCTCATATCCATGGTTCATGAACAGTCCTCAGGGGTGCATGCTTTACATCACAAGCTGTCCGACAGACCCTGCACTAGCAAGTCCCCCGCGGCGGGGGCGGAGGGCGGGTCTGTGTTTCGACGAGGCATACCCTCAACGGCAGGCCGCTGCGTCATGTATTCACCCCACGCACCTTCTTTGAGCCCTTCTTCTTTGCGACGCCCTTGAGCTTGCCAACCTTCTTCACTCGTGTGGTTGTCGCCGCCGCCGGGCGCTCGGCTTCCATGCCGGCATTCTCCTCAGGCACTGTCGGTGCCACGGGTAGCGGCTCGGCCGCCATGCAGGCTGCCAGGGCCGCTTGACGCTTCTCGTCGGCAGTTTTGAGCCATTGCGTCTTCTCCGTCACCTGCTCTCTACGTTGCGTGCGGAGCTTCTTCTTGCTGTTCGCCCGGGCCGACTTTGCCATAACTGTATACTATTGTGCTGTAGTTGTCAGGTAAAGGTAAAACCAGTATCGCTTCGTTCCTGGCTTTCAGGTTGGGTATGAACAGTGACCCTACTTCGGGGCTGTGTGCTTCCTGGGTTTCCTTCCTCAAAGCTTATACTGCAAAGCGTGAAATGGTGAAGTCTGCAGCAGGTTACTCAACCTGTTGCAGGCAATCGATGCGGCATGAGGGACTCCCCCGTCCCCGCCCATCGCCCCCAGCGAAACTGTCAGAAGGAGAAGTCGAATCCTGTACCACCAACCTGCTTGTTTAATGCATTCCAAGCTATGCGAGTTTGGGAACGATCCAGTGCAAAGTTGTTCTTCACACTGACACACCGTGACCGAGACTGCAACGACACCTCGCCCTCACTCACCGAACCTCGGGTGCGCCAGTATCAACACACATAACAAAAACAGGACAACGCTTTTGAGCGATACCTTTTCGACTGGCACCTACCGAGCGTGCCGTTGTCAGGCGGCCGTGCGCTGTAAGGACCCCGCACCCGCCTACGGCCAGCGCTGTGCCATGTTGCTAGGGGGCTGGGCGCTCGGGCCTCCAGCTGGGGCCTTGGAGAGGAGCTTCTTGTGTGCATCTGCATGTGCTGTTGCTGCGCTGGAAGGCACCTGGCGGCAAGGGCGGGCCTTGCAACGGTCAGACCGCCTGGGGGACCAACGCAGCTTCGACAGCTGTACCGGAACTGGCGCCCCTCCACCCGCCAGCGGCTGCCCTGCACAGACAGTGCCGTCGGGCGTGGCAAGCCCCGGGGCGTTAGACGGGGCTGCTCTCCGAAGTCAGGGGCCAGCTTGTGTGTCGCCGGGTGGCAGCGGTGTGCCCGCGTGCAGCAGACCCCCCGTGGGGAGCATAGGCGGCAGCGGGATAAGCACCAGCGTCGTTCAATCCTTGGCGCAACGCAGCAGCAGCAGCAGGCGCTACAGCATGGCATGCCACCTATGCTTACCGCATAGGCACGCATCCTCCTCAACCCTCGAGGGGATGAGGCGAGCTACGCCGCCGCCCCCATCCATTCCGCAAGCCTGGCCTCGGCATCCAGAGCAGCGTCGCCACCAGCACTTCGCCACCAGCACGACACCGCCTCCGGGTCAGGGGCAAGCGCAACGGCAGGGACAGGGACAGCTCTGGGGACAGGGCCGGACGTGGGCGCTCGGCCTGCACGGACGGCGGCAGGCGCCGTTGGCTGGGGGGCCGCGGCCAGGCCGGGCGGCTGCCCCAGGCGGACTGCAAATTGCCCCAGACGGTCCCGTGGGTCGGTCCTACCAGGCCATGACCCCCGCGCTGCGGGCAGACATCCAGTCGGCGGCGCTTAAGAAGCAGACGGGTGGGTGCAGTTGCTGGCGTAACTAGCCGAGCAGTTGTGCAGTTGCCGGCGGTGCGTGACCAGGACGCGCTGACTGGCCACTGCAAAGCCAGCGTGGCGACTGGTAGCAATGCAAAGGATGGCTGGAAAGGGCAGCGCACGGGCAGCGCAAGGCTACTGAGGGACGGGCTGTGTGCTGACCGCATCCCCTGGCATTGTCAAACTCCTCGCCGCCTCCCATCCCACCTGCCGGCCCTCCACTTTCCCTGCTGCCCTCCCCTGCCCGCACGCGCTTTCCGTCCGCCTCCCCGTCAGGCGTGTCGCTCAAGTACCTGCTTGACTTCGGCACACAGCCGCTGGAGCGGCAGATGCTGCTGTCCGCCCGCTTTCTGCACAACGAGCTGCCCATCCGCCTGGCGCACCGCCTCATGGACCTCAACGCGCTGCCGCCGGGCCTCAGCGACGAGCCGCACGTGCGGAGGGTCAAGGTGGGGCCACAGAGTGGGAGGCGTGGCATACTGTGGTGCACAGGATACAGGGTGCAGGCAGTCAAGGTGGGGCCAAGGGGAAGGCGTACAGCGTTACACAGGATGGCCCCGTGTCACAGTGCGCTGCGTCCAGGGCAAGATTGTCATGGTGCGGGGTCGTTGGGCAGGCAGGGACGCTCCGTATGCATTGGTGCTGGCCGGGACGGGACAGGTGTGTACGCGCAGGCCTTGCTGGCGTGCTGGTCCGTCTTCTTCCTGCCTGGAGTACCGGATGGCCGACTGTTGAGCTGCGTCAGGTGCCGTGTTGGCAGTCGTTGCGCTGCCAACCTACGACCGTGTCCATGGCTTAATGCTGTGCCTTGTTGGAGACCCCGTTGACTCCTTTCTCTCCAAGGATATAACGCCTCTATGTCAGCATTGCCTCGCCCTTGCTCCTGGCCGCTCCGTCTTTCGCACCCCTTTCCCCCTCCCATGCCGCCGCCGCTGCCATTCCTGTAGGGCTGGTACGCCGAGTCGTTCGCCGACTTCCGCGCCTTCCCACCCATCAAGGACAACCTGGACGTGGTGCGCTTCACGGCCATGCTCAAGAACGCCTTCCGGAGGCACAACAACGTGGTGCCGGCCATCGCCAAGGGCGTGGAGGTGTACAAGCGGGCGCTCGAGGTGGGTTGGAGATGCGTTGCGGGGCTTGAGGGTGCCAGAGTGAGGTGAACGTGTGTGCTGGAGGTGGGGCAGCCGCGCTGCGGGGTGGTGCCTTGGCGGTATGCGTGCCTGGGAGCTGGAAGGAGCGTGGAGCGTGAGGTCTGGACGATGGCAAAAGGTGTACTAGCTGGCGCAGCATAGGGCGAGATCGAACTCGGTTGAGGTTGGCGTGCACATGCGGGACGCAAACATACGGTATGTGGTCCAGCTCATACATGCCATTACTCCTAGGGGCCAGCACGCAAAGCTGCTTGCCAGGTCCTTGGCTCCTCCGGCTTTGCACCCTTCTTCACTTGCCTGCTATGACAACCACACGCCCCTGCTGTTGCCCCTCAGGCGTCAGGGGAGTCCACCCAGGAGCGCGAGAGCGAGATCCAGCACTTCCTGGACACCTTCTTCCTGTCGCGCATTGCCATCCGCTTCCTGGCCGGCCACCACATCTCCATGTTCGAGCCGCCGCGCCCCGACCACATAGGCCTCGTGCACACCAAGTGCAACCCCTACCAGGTGCGTACGAGCGACGTGGGAGCAGGGGCTTGGGGACGCAAGGTGAGAGTGCCGGACGGCGTCTGCCATAGAAGGCTGCAAGTGCCTGGGATTCACTGAGGCCGTGGGTGCCCAGCTTACTTTTACCCACGAACACCCACACCACGGCGCACATGCTGAGCGCTGCGCATGCTGAGTGCTGCTCTCCGCAGCGGGCAACACTCCTTGTCGCGCCGTGTTCAAATGCTTCGACCCCTCCCTCCCTCCCTCCCTCCCTGCCTCCCTCCCGGCCAGGTCGCCTCCGACGCGGTGGCCGAGGCACGCGCCATCTGCTTCCGCGAGTACGGCGGCGCGCCGCCCGTGTCCATGCTGGGCAACAGCGAGCTGACCATGGCCTACGTGCCCTCGCACCTGCACCACATGGTGCGTGGCTTTGGGTAGGGGAGCGCCACCGCTGGGGAAGCAGCTGTGGACGGCATGGTTGCGTGTGAAGTTTGTATGCCTGTAAAGGGACTCTGCCGGGGCGGGTCGGAGTGGCGCGTCAGTGCAGCGAGGGCTGGCTGGCGTCTGATAGGCTGCTGGCTGTTCCGCGAAGCAGCAAGGTGGACGGAAGGCGGGGGCTGATTGGGCGTTGAGGAGGACAGCTCGATTGGCCTGGGGGCATGGCGCAAGGACCAACGGAACGATGTGACAAGGCGTAATGCGAATCCCGTGGTACCGCATATGTCGTGAGCCTGTGCCCTGATCTGCTGCAATTGGTTTACGCCGCAGGTGTTTGAGCTGGTCAAGAACAGCCTGCGGGCGGTGCAGGAGCGGTACGCCGAGAGCGACGAGGAGCCGCCGCCCATCCAGGTGGTGGTGGCGGAGGGGCTGGAGGACGTGACCATCAAGGTGCGGCCGCTGCACCGCGACACACAACGTCGATAAGAGTCTGCCATGGTCCCCGCCTGGGCTGCGGTTGCCTGTACGTGCTGTGTCCGTAATCCTGGTCGTCCTCGCCTGGGATGACTCCACGCACTGTGGCACCTGTCACGGGGGCGCGGCTAGGTGCGCCTCCCTTAGTGCCGCACCTACCTGGTTGCCCAACCTGGTTGCAGCCCCTACAGCAGCGGCGATGGCATAGCACTGTATGTACCGCAGAACACCGCCCTTATGCCTGCCCCTCGGCTGTGCTGCTCCGTGCTTGTATGAGCCTGCCGCCCTTCCCTCTGCTGTCCCCTACCCCTTCTGACCCCCAGGTATCCGACCAGGGCGGCGGCATCCCCCGCTCCGGCCTGAACCGCAAGTGGACCTACCTGTACACCACTGCGCGCTCCCCGCTGCCCGAGGTGGACATCGACAGCAGCCACATGCCCGCGGTGCTGGCGGGGTACGGCTGCGGACTGCCGCTCAGCAGGCTGTACGCAAGGTGGGGGAGGGCGGATGCGGGGCCGCGCTGGTTGCTGCTAGGCGGGTGGGCGGTATCACGCATGGCAAAGCGCTTGCCTGATAGCAAGCATGGCATCGCTGGACATCCCACACGTGACGCTGGGGCCCCCAGCTGCGAGCCTTCCTCGCTGACCGTCTGCCACGATCCCATTCCCACCCTGCTCTGCATGTCCTTGCTTCCACCCGTACGGTGTTGGATACGGCCCCTCGTTTCCCTGCCTCATTTGTCTTCATACCGTCTGTCCGCGCCCTGCCTTTACTTATACAATGAATATGGCATGGCTTGGATTTAGACTGACACAATATGCAATGGCTATGCTGCAGGTACTTTGGCGGCGACCTGCAGGTCATCTCCATGGAGGGCTACGGCACGGACGCCTACCTGCACCTGGCGCGCCTGGGCAACGACGAGGAGCCGCTGCCGGGGGCCGTGTGACGTGGGGCGCGTGCCATGGGCGTGTATTGGCGAGAAGGCTGGCGCTTGGACTACACTTCGGGACAGCGCGTGTGCGTATGGTGCTGCCGAGTGTGTTGGCCCCTGCCGGGGCCGTTTGGCGTTTGGGTGTGGGGTGGACGTGGCGGTAGGCGAAGCAGTGTGTGGCAACGAGTTGGCAAGGGCGAGTTCGCTGCTCGCAACACTTAGAGCTTGACCCAGATAGGTGCATGCACCATTCTGTGAATTGGCATGTTTGCACATGGTACGATCGTACGACTGTGTCTTGTGGCCCTGCCAGTGCATTGCTGCGGAGGCTTGTTATGGCACAAGTCCGCCACACATGTGAGTAGGCTTATGAGCGGTGGGCACAGCGCTTGTATCAGCTGCCAGGGGCAGTGTAGGGGCGCCACGGCAACGGCTGCCGGGCAGATGTGAATGGCACTTCATATGGTGTAGCTGTCGTAAGGGGACGGCCGGAGTCACAGCTTACCACGTGGGCCCATGCACCGCGTGGGTGTATGATCCGGCCCTGGCCTCGGGCTGTAGGGCATCGCTTACACCACTGTCCTTGCGCCATCGCTGTGGGTTTGAAGAATATGAAGCTGAGGAGGGTGGTTCTACGGTTGTGTCCTGGAGCGGGTCAGCTGTGTGGCTGCTCGTGCGTGACCATGATCTTGTGCGTGCGTGCGTGTGTCTTGTGGTTGTGTGCCGCAGCGTGTGACAGGGGCGAGGCCACTACTGGGGGCCGCGGCAGGGGGTCGAGTACGCTCCGGGGCCGAGTCGGGCGGACGGCCGCCTGTGCAAGTTGGTAGGATGGGACCTGCTCTGGTCGTACATGGTGCGCACGGATGTACGGATGTTCGGTTGCTGTCCTGGCTTGGCCGTATGGCCTGCGACGGTGTCTGTGGGCATGCACTGCTGTGAGATCACGAGCAGCAGTTACGGTTCCAGTGGAAGCCCCGTTGAGGCAGACCCTGACTCGTTTGGGGGTCTCCTGGGCAGCTGAAGGTATCCTGAAGCCCGTTTTGTATTGAGCAAGACTTTCAGTTCGCCTCTGAGGCCTTTGGCAGTACCGCACCTGTGAGTGCACCAACCTCGAGGAATGGCCCGCATGGGGCAGCTGGCGCCCATAGCGCAGCATTTGGCGCGCTCGCACACACTCATACAGGTGTCCGTTACAGGTACCGGTACCCCCGAATTGCAGGGAATCCATACAGTCAGCCACGATGGACTCATCGGCCTGCATTGCAGTAAGCCAGCAAAAGCGCGTCCGCTTGACACATTGAGACATGTGACGTCGTAATCAGCCGGCTCTCAACGCGCGTCAGGCCAAGCACTGGACCGGCTGAGGCTCCCGCTCCAAGCGTTCCCTTGACGTACCGTATCCCTTATCACGCCACCAGGATCCTAAGTAACCCTTTTCATCAAGCATGCCTTGATGCACCCAGTGAGCCAGACCTAACGCAGCACCTGCAAGCAGCTTCACTAAGGCACCCTGCCGGCTGCCTGCCTACACCACCCTGTCCCTTGGCCCCAACCAAACGTGCCTTACAGCCTCCTCTACATATCGCTCACTGCCTCACACTCCTGCACCAGCACCATCCCCTTGCCTACCACATTCGCCTCCTGCCCCACACCGCCAAAACTTGGTCACTCCATCCTGCCTACCCATGCCCCTTTTCCCCGTTTCCCTCTCTCGACACCCTATGCGCACTCCAGCATCAAAAAGTCTTCCGCCTAGCAAACCGCCCAGTCCTTGCCACCCTAACGCACCAGTCCTTTAGACGAGCTTTTTCCAAGCTGCCCTCCCTGCCTCTGCCACCCGCTCCCGCCTAGGGCGTGAGGCGCTTGGGGTCGCGCGGGAACATGGACGTCTTGCGGATGTTGTTGAGGCCGCAGTACAGCATGACCACGCGCTCCAGGCCCACGCCCGCGCCGCCGTGCGGGGGCGCGCCCAGCTTGAACGAGTCGATGTAGGACTGGATGTCGGGCAGCGGGATGCCCATGGACGACGCGCGGGCTGCGGGGCGGGAAAAACACGAGGCATAGCAGGGAGGTGAGAGCACATTGGAGAACGGATGTGGGTGTACAGGGTCTGCAAGTTGACCCACGGACGAGGCGCAGGCTGCCGAGCTTATGAGGGACAGGCTCTTGCAAGGCGAATCCTCTGTCGCATACCAGCCGTCCAGCTTCGCACTGTGGATGTGACTGCCAGATATAGCGGGTCTCACGCTCGGTCCACCCGCCCTGCTGCCCTGGCCACATCCCCTGTCCAGAGCGCCCCTCCCCTGCACCCACCCGCCAGCAGGTCGGCGTCGTGGACACGCTGCGCGCCCGAGATAATCTCCTCCCCGCGGATGAACACGTCGTACGAGTTGGAGTAGTTGGGGTCGTCGGGGCAGGGCATGGTGTAGAAGGGGCGCACCGCAGACGGGTACCTGGGGTGCAGGCGAGCGGCAGCCAGGGCGCGGCGGGGAGGGAGGAGGGTGTTTTCAAGTTCATAACGCTGGCAGCCAAGCCGTTCCCTCCATGTCTCAGCCGCTTCGCGGCTGCTTTCCCTGTTCTCCGCCTATCCTAATGACACCAGTGCCTGTGCAGGACGCTGCAATTGGCTTAATGCTCCTGCCCTTTCCTTACACTCAACCAGCCCCCGTTCCAGGTTACCGGCTGCCCCACCCCCATCCCCGCCCCCACACCCCCCGGTGACGCACGCACACGCACCTGTGCAGGATGAAGAAGTCTGTGCCGTACTGCTGCTTGACCAGGCGGCCCAGCGCGCGCTCCAGCTCCGTGTTGAGGTCGCCCATGGGGTCCACGTCGGGGTAGCCGTTGTCCTGCGGGCACGTCGCACAGTCGTTGAGTTCGATGACAAAGCTTTACTTCAGGCACGTACCAGCGACTGATAACACTGATTACACAAGCTGTGCCGCAGCATCGCTGTATGTGTGCAAGATTGTCCAAGCGGGTTCAGCAGGCAGGATAGGGGCACCGCAAGCTCGAAGGAGTTACGGGAAAGCGGGATGGGAGCAGGAGCCGTGCGGACACGCCGTGCCGCTACTGCACCATCGCCGTGGCCCCACACGACCCGCCCTGCCCCGCGCCGCCCCGCCCCACCTGCAGCAGCTTGATGCCCTCCGGGAAGGTGAGGCGCAGCGGCTTGAAGGTTGGGATGTCGAAGGGGTACTGCGACGCAATGACCGCCAGCTCCTTGGCTGCGGGGGGAGGCACCAAGGGTGAGGAGGCGTGGGCAGTGACCACGACAGTGGCGTAAGGCGGGAGAGCAAGGGACCCACCTGTGAGCTGATACGGTGTGCACGGTTTCATGTATGGGTAACAGTACGCCACTGGCGTTGAGGAGGCGCCCAACATGCACTACCAGCTTCCAGACCACGGGGGAGGACTGCGCCCCCGAACGGCCTTGTTGCTGTTGCTCTCCAGAGCACCGGGCCCTCCGCCCCGGGCGCCCATCCACATCCGCGCGAGACCCCACCTTCGCACCTTTTGCGCACGCACTGTTGGTAGTTGCCTGCAACACAATAGACCACTCCGCACCGCACCACACCACGCACCGTATGTTGTGGCCAGGCCGTTGAAGATGGCCTCAAACAGCTTCTCGATCACGTCCAGCACCTCAAAGTAGTGCTCGTGGATGGCCATCTCGAAGTCCAGGCCCATGAACTCGCACAGGTGGCGGTGCGTGTAGGAGAACTCGGCCCTGGGGGAGACGGGGTGTCATAAGCAGGCAGATTGAGAAGGTAAGGGGAGGGCGGGTGTTGGGTCGGCTGCTCGGGACCGGCCCTGACGTTCCAGCTGGGTGTACGGACGAGGGGCAACTCTGGGGCAGATAGCACAGCAGCCTACAATGCTTATGGAGAAGCGCACGAAGTTGTGCTGGTGCGGTTACCATTGCCGTGGGTAAGCTGCGTTTGGACCACTGCCGTCCTCGGTACACAAACTACATAACACCCGAGCGTCAGGTGTCGAATCCCCGCGAGCAGCCTCCCGCGCCCCGTCGCCCCAGCCGCCGCTGCCGTTGAAATCGGCAGACGCCGCCTGCAAACGGCCGCATCCATCCGTCGCCCCTGTGACCCACCTGAACACCGGCCCGACCTCGAAGACGCGCTCAAAGTCCGCGCAGATGGCCATCTGCTTGTACAGCTGCGGGCTCTGCGCCAGGCACGCGGGGGTGCCCATGTAGTCCAGGCGGAACACGGCGGCGCCGCCCTCGGAGGCGCCCGCGATGAGCTTGGGCGTGTGGATCTCCTGGAAGCCCTCCGACAGCAGCGTGCTCTTGAACAGCTGCGGGCACGTAAGGGCACAAAAGGAAGGGGACCAGGGTGCTCACGAACAGCTGCGGTGCAAATGCACCCCATTGAGCTTCCTGCTATGCCCTACTTTCTACGAATGGCAGTGTCGAACTCAAGTGTGCCCCAAGGCCTCCTCGGTCCATATCAGTCCCATTGCCCGATGCCGATGCTTGTGCCCAGCTCCCCGCGCCCGCTGCTGCGCCCCGCGCCTCCACGCCCGCCGCCGCCGTTTACATAGCATAAGGTGCCTGCGACCCGTGTCGTCACAAGCAGTGCCTCCATCCCGCGCCCTCCTGCCGCCCGGCCGGCCCCCGCCGCTCACCTGGCACACCGCGCTCTGCACCTTGAAGATGGCCTGGTTGGCTGGCGTGCGCAGGTCCAGGAAGCGGTTGTCCAGCCGCAGGTCCTGGCCCACGGTGGGCATCACCTCGCCACGCTCGGCAGCCGCCTTGACCTCCTCCTGCAGGCGCAGGGGGTGTGGATGAGCGGTGTGTGGTGCGTGGGGTGACCAGACAAGCGCGGCCTTGCAGACAGCACCAGAGCTGTGGCCAGCGCGAAGCCCCTGCAACGCTCGGCTGACTTCTTGGAATAGCCGCTAACGGCCCAGGGGTCAGGGAAAGGCGGCCAGGCGGACACTGAAACAGTAACGTCAACGGGTCCACGGCGCCGACGACGCATACACAGCGAGGCAGGCTGGCGCGTCGAGTCCTTCCAGCCACCATGCGCCAGTGCTGCCCCGCCCCCACCTCCTCTCCCCAGCACTCCGCTACCCCACCTCCCCACCTCGGAGCGGGCCGCGTCCGCCAGCTCGAAGGGCAGCACCGCCGCACGCGACACGGCGCGGATGCCCGTCACCTTGAGCTCAACCTGCAGGGCACGGGTGGAACACGGAGGGAAAGGTCAGGGGTGGGCAAGGGTGTGCCTGGTACTGTGCTACGCCCATGACGACTAGGCAGGTGTGGGTTGTGAAGGAGCGGGAGTACAACGAGTCTGGCGGCGGTGCGGTCCCAGGGCCAGCCATTGGCACCGCACCACTTCCCACCGCCACGAACGCAGCTCGTACAGCCTCCTCATGCGGCCACGCCCACGTGGGCGCGGGCAGGGGCCACTGACCCGCGCAACATGCACCTCGGCTGACGACCACTCTCCGCCTTCACCAATAGGAATCAAAGGATGCCACCTAGCCCCCTCCCGCTGCCCTCCGCCCCCCATGCGCCCAACCCCGTCACGTGCTCACGTCCTTCTGCGAGCAGCCCTCGATGGGCTTCTCCGGGCAGTGCACCACGCCCTGCACGTCCACAATGGACTCCTTGGTGATCTGCGTGGCGTACTTGACCATGCCCTTGGACACCGTGGTGTCGTCAGCAAACAGCACAGCCTGGGGAGGGGTGCGGCGGGAGGGGCGTGGTTTAGGCGCAGTGATGCAGCCGAAGGAGCGCAGTCACTCCCTGTGTAGCCGGGCTTTGGGTGGCCATTGGGCTGAAGCATTAGCAGCATGGCTGAGAGGACATGTTGATCCCTGCTGGTGTCAGTGAGCACCCCACTTACATCTTCCCCCGCAGGCTTTGAAGACCATTGGAAAACACTAGGCGAATATGCATGCCGTGCACACACGTGACCGCATGCCCGCTTCTCCCTTGAACCCATGACGTGACCCCGCATCACAGCCATCGCCGTAAGTCGCCGCCTGCCTTGCTTCGCCCCCGACCCCGTTCATTTGTTCCTCAATACTCGTTTCGTCCCCCAGTTTTGCCCACCTGCACGGTGGCGGTGCGCTGGCGCAGCACCAGGAAGGCCGACTTGCCCTTGCCGCGGGTGGTGTGGATGCGTGCACGGACCAGCACCTGACCAAGGGAGGGGCGCCAAGCAAGTTAATGGTCCCGGTCATCGCGATTCTCTGGGCGCCCTGAACCCCATGTTTCGACGTCCCGCATCCATGCCCCCACGTGCCCAGTGCAGCCGCGACCCTTTAATGGCTTGCTGTGCCGCAACAGCACAGGCGCGCAGGTGAAGCTCCGAAAAATCGCCAGCTTGCTTGCCGTGACTGGGTCAGCAGTTTGCCTCGCATCCGCAGTTTGCCTCGCATCCCACGGCCGTTCAGGCTGCTCCGAGGCGGACGCCCGCTGCTTCTGCCGCTGCCGCTTCCGCTGCGCACATCGCTGTGCGCTTGCGGACCTGCTGTCCGCGCTTGCCCGCTGCTGCACCTCCTCCCTGCGTCCGTCGCTTCCTGCCCTGCCCTGCACGCCCCAACATGCAGCTGCCACCAACGGCCGCGGCTCAGGGCACCCTGCCACGCGGACGCTGGTTTGGCCAGGACGGCTCCTCTTCCTCCTGTTCTCTGCTAAAACTGTAACGCCACGCCGTAGTGCCGTGGGCCGCGGCTGCCTCGTCCACCCCGTGCCTGCCCAAGCGTTGCCCGCCCACCCCACCTCGGTGCCCTGCAGCTCGGGGCTCAGGTCCTCCACGGTGGTCCACTTGCGGCCCGTCTGGGACGCGCTCTGCGAGAAGAGGGGGCGCGGCGCGGCAGTCACGTGCCTTGGCTGCACTGCTAGCTACCGCAGACACAGGGTACGGTAGTCAGCAGACGGGCGCGCACACAAAAGCACAGAAGAACTGAGCTCCAGTCGGTATAGTTTGCTTTCGCTCCTTTAAAAGTACGGCAGCAGTGGCCCCTTGAGTCATGCAGCCACGCCAGGTTAAAGGTCAACGCAGCCCGGCCAACCCCAACTCGGCCCGCCAACACCGGCACCATGGGGTAGCACCTCGGCCCGGCCCCACCGGCCGCCAAGTATGTTCCCCGCAGATAGCACCGGTTCCTACTTGAGTCACTCCGCTGCTCGGCGGTTACCCCCTACACCATGGGGTGGCACCCGTGCCCGCCCCACCTGCACCATGGGGTAGTCCCCGTAGCGGTCCTTGAGGGGGTCCTCGGGGTCCGGCTGCGTCATGATGGCGGCCTTGACGCCGCGCTGGGCGGCCTGCGGGCAGGCAGGGGAGCAGGCGCAGAGCGGCAAAGCACGGGCGGGTTGTAGGCACAGGCGTGGGCGGGTGGCGTTGTGGCAGACATTGTCCCTCGTTCGTGGAGATTCGACACGACTGGTGTGTCATTGCTAGGCGACGGGGATATTCAATAGACCAGCAGCAGTGATCAGTTCTGCGAGGTGTGGATGCTGCTTGATCCCTGGTGCACAGGCATGGCATGGCCACGTGCCACCGTGCCTAACTGCAGTGTGCGCGTAGCAGCGCCATGCATCCTTCGGCCAGGCCAGGAGGCCACTGCAGCTGTCACTCGTCAGGTTAGGGACTCACACGCTCGGCCTTGGCGGCCTCCTTGGCAGCCTTCTCGGCGGCCTTGGCAGCCTTGGCCGCAGCCTTGGCAGCTGCATCCAGGCCACCAGACTCAGCGCTAGCCTGCGAGTCCTGCGGGGCAACGCCGACAATCCGGCACCGCTTACAATGCTTAGTGCGGTAATCCGATCCATTCTGCGCCTGCAGCGCTGCGATCATTTGAGCAGCGCCGCCCGCCGACCCCGATGAAGGTACTGGCACGAACGTCCCACGCCCGCTTGCTTGCCTCGACGCTGAGTGCGGCGACATTTGGCTCCGGCTCCGACATTTTGCTCAGGAAGTTACGTCCTAATTGAGCACACTGCGGGGCGAAGCGAAAGCGGGAGCCACGGGAGATCGCTAGGAGCGCCTGAATGGTGCAATTGGGTCTTTCCAACGTGTAGAGAGTTACAAAAGTTATCAATTGGAAGTCATTAATCAGTGCACCTTGGCCCAGAAGTCAACGGCACGGTGGTCGGAATGGGGCGACAGGTAGAAGGTTGGGCAGGCCCGCCCGAAAGGCCTTACTAAAGAACACAGAAGAAAACATATTTAATCATACTTGACATTCAACGACATCCTTCACCATATCCCGCCTTGTTCTAGTACGCACTTAAGTATGGCAGACCAGCCCGCGAATGCTGACGGTAAGCCCAACACTTCAACAGGTTTCGGTGTGAAGTGAAAACCAAAGTGGGGACACCGTGACCTTCCACCCCCCCTCCGCGGTGCAGCGACCATGGCCGAGGCCGCGGCTGAGCAACCTGCTGCCCCTCCGCTACCAGCCGTTGCGGCAACAACCCCTGAGGCGGTGAGTGTCTGCAAGAGCCCTAGTGCGTCTCGCACCAGCTGACACGCACATTCAGCTAACCACGTGAACCCGCCCTCAGGTCAAGGCAGCGGAGAAAGCAGCAGTGGGCGTGCACAAGAAGATAAACCTCGCGGCCGCCCCCATTCGCCAGTACCTGGTGCGTGCTGGTGGGGCCTGACCGTTTAGCCGTCTGACACAACCAGGGACTCCTCAAGCCCGGGGTCGCTGCGGAGCACCTTCTCTTTGGCCTCTCGCCGAACCCTGTGGCACCACACTCGCGAACCCATACAATCTGAGCGCCATCCAGACCGTGCACTAAGGGCCGCACGGTCTTGGTGCTTGCAGGAGGCTACGGTGGTCCCTGTGCTTATGCAGGGGATGCAGGCGCTGTGCAAAGAGCGGCCAGACAACCCAGTGGAGTACCTGGCGTACTACCTGCTAAGCCACAACCCCCAGCCCAACACCAAGCCCATGCCGCAAGGGGCAGCAGCAGGGGGGTCAGGGGAAGCAGCAGCCAAGCCTGAGGGAGCTGCATAAGGCGCCTTGTGTTCCTCTTCCCTGCTGTGCGTCTGTTTAAACGCGGGGGCCAGGGTGCACAGCGTTGTCGTGGGTTTGTGTGGGACTGTTCTTTGGGGTAATGCCGGTGACGCGTGTCTTGGGTGGACCGGTTGACATGTGACTTGACAAATGACAACAGCACGATGACGCGTGCGCGTTCGTATACGGTAGTGGTCCTGCGGTAGCGCTGCTGAATGCAGTTGCTGTTGGGATGATCGAGGCCCCCTGGGCTAGATGGACTGCGAAGTCATGTTGTGTAGGCGACGGAACTGTTTGCCTCAGCAATAGTTTACAGACAGGTTGGCGCATGCGTAAGAAAGCGGCGCCCTTGCGTGCCAAGCTGACCGCATTTAGCATGCGGTAATTGAGGTAATGGAGTGCGCAAGCACATTGCCGGCAGGGGAGGTTTATGCGGCCACCCCAACTGCGCCTGCCCCATGTTGTTGGCAGCTTGCAGTACACGCCGTGTAACACGGGTCAATGGCAGCGTACCGGGTGGTACCGGTAACCATAACTTGTCCTTCTTGCCGCCATGCAGCCACAACAGGGGTGCAGTTCACCCTTATACTTCACAGGCACCTTGAGCACAAGCCAACCGTGCACCCCCTGCCGGCAACAGCACCGTGAACCCTCTGCTGTGAACAGCGCCACCAAGTACCCAACCTTCCCCCAATCAACAACGCAGACATTCCTGGCCCGCGTCCATCGCACGCTAGGTCCCATCGTAGCGATACCCTTCCGCGTAAACTCATGCAACTCAGCAAAACACCGGAGGCCCCCAGCGCCCCTTTGTCCAGGCTCGCATCCTTCCTTGAGCTCTGCGCCCGCTACCCAAACCCAGGCACCCTTGCCACCCTTGCATCCCTTGCCTCTCCATCCACCATCACGCCCGCCCGTCATCCATCGTCCATCACGCGATGACCTTGTCCCTGCCCAGCTCGCCGTACGTGGGCGGGATGTCCGACCCCTGGATGAACTGCCGCTCCGCGCCGCGCTCCGTGATGGTCACGGTGCGGATGCAGCCGCCCGAGGACGCGTCCCACGTCATGGCGAATTTGAGCGCTTGCGTCACGAACGACATGGCCTCCTGCAAGCAACCCACAAGAGGCGTTCAGCGGCAGCAATGCATGCACAATGTGCATTGTAGGCGCGATGCTGGCGCGCACAAGCCTCATGCCAGCCGAGGATAACTCCTTAGTGCGCCGCACACATGCGGAACTGCAGGTGGCCCCAAGTGGCCCGGCTGCCCGTGTGAGCCGCTACGGGTCGCCCAAGGGGTTCATCACAACTTACAAACAAGTGAACCACCTCAGTCCTCGCATCCGCCTATCCGCCAGTCCGCTGCGCTGCGCTGCGCGGCCGCACCTGCTCCGTCATGCTGTCCTTCCAATGCTTGTCGCACCAGCCGTGGATGTAGGCCGAGCCCGACCCAGACGTGGCGAAGGGCGTCTGGAGCATGGTGCCGCCAAGGGCGATGCCGTACACCTGCACAGCGCGACGGGACCGGGAGAACCGTGCTTGACAACACTGGCGGCAATGAACAGGAGTAACTGCCAGTTTTGCGCCTCCACTTACAGTAAGTGGGCGGTCAAACATCTGCTTGCCCGCTTCATCTCCACACCACCGCCTCCCCGGCTGCATTCGCCCATGCCGCCATGCACGTAACCCTCGCACCCGCGACGCACCTGCCCGCCGCCTACGCGGTCCCACCCCGCCACGATGATGCCCGCTTCCATGGTGTCCTTGTTGTTGTACACCATCGTCCGGACCAGGTTCGCGGCTGTCTTGACGGTGATGCGGTCGCCCTCCTCCGCCTGGTGCTGCGCCACAAAAAGCTGAACGTAGCTGGCGATGGCCTGCGGCACACAGCCACACAAGGCAGGAGGCCGGACCCAAGGCCGTTGGAGAGCGTGCCACCTCCTTACCAACAGTGCGATGGGAAGCTGTTAGCTCCAGCCCTGCAACCCGATAGAGGAGACTGTGCTGTGCCGGTCCCAGCTGTGCAGGAGCTGCTGCGCTGCGGGGCGGTGGGCCACCAGTCGTGACATCGTACCTGTGTGTGCGCAGCGGATCCCGACCGCAGCATGTAGATGTGGTCGGCTAGCGGGGTGATCTTGTCTTGCACGCGGTTGCCCACGTACGAGCCTGACGAGGTGCGTGTGTCCTGCGGCGTGCAGGTGCGGGACACGGCAAAGCGTGCGCAGGTTACAGGTGGCGTGCAGCTACAGCTGCCTGTTGACTGGTGACTGCTTACAGCTTCAGCGTCAACACATGAGATCCTTGGTTGCCTCCCTTTGTGAGCCCAAAGAGGCCCCGACCCCCAGGGTGTATCTGGGACCGGCAGTGATACGGGCTTGGAACGTTTGAGCAACGCTCAGCACCGGGCTACTGGTGCTGTAGGACCACATCCCCACAATCCCATCTCAGGGTGCGAGGGTGGTGTGGCTGGGCACATAGCCCAAGAGCTCCCTGGGGCGCACTTCCAGGCCCTCCCTCACCGCTCCTAGGATAACTCCGCCGTTGAAGGTCACCGCCACGATGGACGTTCCAAGCGAGACAGGCGCCGATGTTGAGGGTGCGTCATCAGGCATCGAGCCGCTAGGAGGCATTGTATGGCCTCTGACGAGCGGGTTCTTTGGGCGCTAGGCGGGATCTCAATGTGCTTACGCTATCTACAGAGGGCTTCGCGGGACAGGTGTGGCAATGATACAGTCGCTTTGTCTTAACGTTTTCTGTGACTTTCTGCAGGCGTTCCGTTCGGGTGTCCAGTCATTTTCCCCGAATGAGCCAACGAACAAAACGGAAAACTCGGGTTCTCTCACTTCGCAAGCGGTTCTGGGTCATGAAGCGTTGCGTACATAAACGTATATAAGTCAGTAGGGTTAGCTCCTTCCCAGCAGCTGGTGACCAACGGCTGACGACGTAGAGTGGGTAGAGTGGGTAAGACCTAGGAGACCATGAAGAAACACCAATATCACGTCAATCCAACTTTAAACAAATGGTAAGCGCGGGGCTCTTTTGGGTGAATGGGGGTGTGGGTAAAAGGACATGCAACACAGCGACATGGCACTGGACTGGCACTGGACTGTCTGTGCATATTGCTCAGGCTCATCTCAGACATCCATTCGTGCGAATCCCATGTGTAACCAAGACCCTTGGGGTGGTTGTCCTGGCGCTGCCGGGGGCGTTTCGCTTGCCCCAGCATACTTTCCCCAGAACTCGATGAGGTAGCAGCATCCAGCATGGTGCAAATAAATACTGTTCCAATCGGTCTTGCTGGTCGATCGAGCAGCGCACCCACTGTCCTACCCTACCCTGGCTTCCCTTGCTTGGTGCCCCAGGGAGGAAGATCACCAACGGGCCATGATGGAGAAGATGATTCAGAGAGCCCGGTCAACTCTGCCACCCGAGGCTAGAACAGGTATAGAACGGTGCAGGTCAAGGCACAGGCACACGATACCTCATCTGGGTTATTGAGGCCTCGTCCGTTTTGTGTGGGTAGGCTTCTGGTAGGCTTTGTTCGAAAACCCTCCCTACCCACATCCATGTACAGCACTGAAGGGCTCGCCCATTGCGCATTTCACATGGAAAAGCACCACCCAACGTGCTTGCTGGGCCCCCTCCCCACTGCGAACCGTACAGGCGGCAAGAAGGGCGGCACGGGCAAACCCTCGCCCTACACAGCGGAAAACGGCCGCCCCTCCGCCTCCGCGGGCACGCGGCGCAACCCGTCGCCCGGCGGGGCCCGGAGGTACTCCGCATTCGGGGCGGCCGGGGGTGCTGCCGGCGGCGCGGGCGCAGTGGTGGACGTCAAGGAGCTAGACGGTGGGTCGCGGAGCCGGCGGCTGCACGTTGTGGTCACACATGTCACAACCTGCTCCCTGCCCTCGCGGCCCTTGCTTGCTATCCTGTGCCGCGCATTTAATACCACCATAAGCTCGAATTCGAATACCGTAACTGGTCACTATCACCGCGCATATAATTAATTATTTGGGCAAAAACGGTGCAACTCCGCGCACCTACGGTGCCCCTGCGCGGAGTTGTCAGAAATGTATGTATGGATTTACAGTTTTGGTCCCCTTCCAGGGCCCAGCCCCGTCCCACTCGGGAGA